>SDBU01001433.1_pt1 | contig 34056 bp, 32 predicted proteins | sample 2277071 | NCBI WGS metagenome assembly SDBU01 (sample SAMN10397929, study PRJNA504765) | marine sediment metagenome | isolation source: marine sediment core GS08_GC12, 126 cmbsf | place: Arctic Ocean: Gakkel Ridge, Loki's castle | collected 2008 | reverse complement strand
GTCCTGAGCTTCAGTCACCGGCTGAGCCTTGTAAAGCCTCAATACTATCTTGTCAGAGTACCAGTAGGCTCCCATGTTCATGATCACGGCGAACCCGAAAGCGAACACCATGCCCGACCTCCCGCCGAAAACAGAACCGAAGGCCAGAAGAAGACCTGTCAGCGCGCCAAGTAATAGCGTTGTTCGAAATGTGTTGTTCATGTTATTTCACCATCCTTGTTTACTGATCCAAGATCGTAATGCGTAATGTGCAAAACAGGCTATAGGCGATAGGCTATAGGTTTAACAAAACTATCAACTAACAACCGATGTGCTGTGGGCTATGAGCTGTGGGCCTCAGTATATTTATGGAACAGATAATTATGCACTTATTCTTAAGCCCATAGCCCAACGCCCAGAGCCCAGAGCCTATTAAGCAATGATCTATTGCTCTAAACCCAATTTCCGATTAATCATCAATATCTATCTTTTTCCCGTTATCAATAATACTACCAATTGCCATGAATTCATCGCCGGAACCGAGGGCCAAAGGAAAATCCTCCTCACCAAGGAGTTCCCTGATATCCCTGGAGAGCTGAGTGTGGAGAAAATCCAGGATCTGCTCTACCTCCTCCCGCATCTGTATCATCCTGCTCCTCATCTGGAGGATCACATCAATGCCGGGAAGGTTCACCGCAAGGTCCCTTTTCAGCCTCATTATCATTCTGAGGCGTTCCAACTGTTCACCGGTAACGACCTTACTGCCCTGGATGACTTCCAGTGTTATGAGACCTTCACTTTCGATGGCCTCCAGATCGCTCGATTGGATACCCAATATACGGCATGTTTCCTGAAAATCTAGCATTTCTTGTTTATCGGCCATATCCTACCACACGTCCTTACGGGGGTCCATAGACAGGACACCATCCAGTTCTTCAATCATCTCTTTTGCCTTGCCCTTTGGAGCCTTAGGTACTTTTATCTTTGCTATGGCGTAAAGGTCTCCCCTGCCCTTGCCCTTCAGTCGGGAAAAACCCTTGCCCTTAAGACGCAGCTTATGCCCGCCCTGGGTTCCTGCCGGCACAGTGAGGACTGTACTGCCCCCAGCCGGCAGGGGGATCTTTATTTTATCTCCCACGGAAGCTTCCCTGAAGGTAAGGGGCAGGTCGAGATAGATATCTGATCCCTCACGTCTGAAGTACTTGTGGGGCTGTACCTGAACAGTTATATATAGATCCCCCGGTGGACCGCCCATCTGGCCAGCGTCTCCTTTTCCGGCTACACGCACCTTCGACCCGGTATCCACACCTGGGGGAATTTTTACCGTTATCCGTTCCTGTTTCTGTGCAGACCCTGCTCCCCTGCAGACTGTGCAGGGCTGGCTGATTATCTTCCCGGAGCCCCGGCATTGGGAGCAGGCATGGGCAAAGTGAAAAGCCCCCTGGGCGATCTTCACCTGACCGGTCCCGCCGCAACGAGGACAGCTGACCTCAGAAGAACCGGGCTCGCTGCCTGAACCATCGCATTTATCGCAAGCGGCATCGTGACCGTACATAAGAGGTGTGTCAACTCCGCTGTAGGCATCCTCAAAGGAAACCGTAAGTGAGTAATTCAGGTTCGTACCCCTGACGGGGGCCCGTCTTTGGGATCTGCCCAGCAGATCACCGAAGAGGTCTTCGTAAACGTGAAATCCCTCTGATCCGCTAGCGAAACCGAAGTCCGAAAAGTCAAAACCCCCGGCTCCCGCAGCCGAATGCCCGAATTGATCGTACTTGGCTTTCTTTTCCTTATCGGAAAGGACCGCATAGGCCTCAGATACCTCCTTGAACCTGGCTTCGGCATCCTTGTCTCCGGGATTCACGTCGGGGTGAAATTTGCGAGCGAGCTTGCGGAACGCCTTCTTTAAGTCGTCATCAGTGGCCCCACGGGAGATACCCAGGACATCATAGTAATCCCTCTTGTCGGTCATATACCGGCAACCTCGGCAACTTTTTCCTGATCATGTGGTGTGTCTGTGATCACTCGTCAGATATCTCTACTTTTTTTGGTTTGGCATCCTCAACCTTAGGCAGGGTTATCTCAAGCACTCCCTCCCTGTAGGCTGCCTTGATCTGGTCAACCTGAACCGGCATGCCGAGGATAAAGGACCGGCGGAACTTGCCATATGCTCTCTCTATGCGATGGTAGTTTTCCTCCGATACGTCCTTTTCGAAGGGCCTTTGGCCGCTGATAACCAGGACATCGTTCTTGACCTCCACAGAGATCAGGTCTTTTGAGATTCCGGGAACCTCTACCTTGACCATGATGTTGTCCCTGGTCTCGTAGATATCTACCGGCGGTGTCCAGCCAGTAGTCTCAAAGTCCTCATCGGTGCCTTCCCTGCCCACTGTACCCTCGAAGAGCCTGTTCATCCTGTCCTGGAGGGCCATTAATTCCTTGAAGGGCGCTTTCCTTGTAACCATTTCATCCTCCCTGTTATTTACACAGTATTTGATATCTTTATTCCCTGTTTTTTTCAAGGGATGAACACTGTTAGGGTCGTAAAAAGTCCATCCATGGCTTTTTACTCAGCGGAAAGTGAAAAGTGTCATTTTCACTTTCCTCACTAATCAAAGACTTGCAGTGCAAGTCTTTGATTAGGGCGCTCATCAATGGGCGCGTTGATGACTTTTAGCAAAGTCATCAACACTTATCAATCCAAGGGAAATTTAAGTCCTGAAGGCCCCGTGTCAAGGATATCGGGGCCAGTTTCAGGTTCCAGGTTTCAAGTTTCTAGTAAAACCCAAACTCAAGATCTCCTCTGGTACACTCTAGTTCAAGCCCTGCGAAACCCTGCGATGAGGGCTGAATAGCCCTCCCAGCGGCCCCCTGCGTTAAAGGCTTTGTCCCTTTGTGTTTACTCCTCCCTCTTTCCTCTTCCCTCCTCCCTATCTTTGTGTAACTTTTGCCTTCCATCACAGTAGTATGCGTTGTTGACAAACACGGTTGACAATGGGCCGATTCGAGTCTATATCTTCTGTAGCCATTACCAATCAGGACAACTATGACCAGAAAAACACTCCACATACTGATACTTGTCGTCTTCGCCCTTAATGTACTGGGCATGAGCCTTGCCAATGCCGACGGCTCCTGCGGGATGGAGTGCTGCGCCAAGGCTCCTGACCCAATCGGCGTCACAAGCTATGAGCAGCCCAGCTGCTGCACTACGGTAGGCAGCACCACCTGCAGCCTGGAAGGCACTCTGCCCGGAGAATTCGTCGATCCTGTGCTGTGTTCTACCCAGTGCAGCGCAAATCCCGGAATTGCCAAGGCCGACCTGGGAATCACTGAACTAACCTCCGAAAACAATCTCAAGAGCTCCGATGGATTTTCCGAAACCGGGGGCTCAACCTATGCAGTACCTATCTATATCTCCAATCTTTCCTTTCTCTGTTGAGAAAATTCCTCATCAATAACTGTTAGGGGGCATCAGGGCTCGTTTTGCGCTCAACTGGTGTCTTCGTACAGCTTCGTTGCAAAAATAAATTCACATTGTGTATAAATATGCTAATATTGACATTCTTAAATCAGCAAAGGAGAGAGTAACATGTCGAGCAAAAAGAGCAGACAGAAATCAAGGAAAGGCCAGTCCAGCCAGGATAAAAGAGCAGCCAAAAAGGCTGCCGTGATGGAGGGCCAGAAGAGCAGGGCTCCCCTGATCATCACACTAATATTTGCTGCCGCTCTCGTTGGGGCCGGAGTATATATGATGGGGGGCAAGGCCAAATCAGGACCGGTGGCTTCCAGCGGAATCCAGTCCCAGTCCACCTCTGCTGAGGTTTCCTTCTCCATAAGCACCTTTGCCGACGGCAAGGCGCGATATTATCAATACAACGCGCAGAATGGTATGAAAGTCCGTTACTTCATACTCAAGAGCTCTGACGGAATCATCCGTGCCGCTTTTGACGCCTGTGACGTATGCTGGCAGGCTCGCAAGGGCTACCGCCAGGAAGGCGACAACATGGTATGTAATAACTGCGGCCAGCGTTTCCCCTCCGTCAAGGTCAATGTCATCAAGGGCGGTTGCAATCCTGCTCCTCTTAACCGCATTGTAATCGGCGACAAGTTGATGATAAAGGTCTCCGACATACTTGAAGGCGGTAATCTGTACTTTAACTTCGCCAGAGGGAGGAGGGGTTAAGAGATGACCCTTAAAGATATTGCTTTTCTGAATCTGAGACGGCGAAAGGCAAAGTCAGCCTTCCTCCTTGCAGGTCTGCTCATCGGGGTCACGACGGTAGTAGCCCTTATGAGCCTGGTTAGTGCCATGACCAACGATATCAACGACAAGCTGGAAAGGTTCGGAGCAAATATATTAGTCGTACCGAAGACGGAAAATCTCTCCCTGACATACGGTGGACTTGCTTTGGGCGGCGTCTCCTTCGAGATGGAGGAGATAAATCAGAAAGATCTTAAAAAAGTCGATACGATCCGCAATGCAGCCAACGTGGCCGCCTTGGGTCCCATGGTCCTGGGTGTAGTCCCTGTCAATGGTAACAAGGTTCTTCTGGCCGGTATCGATTTCAAGGCATCAAAAATCCTCAAGCCCTGGTGGAAAACCAGGGGTCAAGAGCCCGATGAGAACGGAGTCCTGCTTGGTTCTGACGCAGCAAACACACTCGGTCTGAATATCGGCGACAAGTTCAGTTCAAATGGCCGGAAATTGACAGTTTCAGGCATCAACGAACCCACCGGTTCTCAGGATGATCAACTGGTCTTTGTCCAGCTTGCAACGGCCCAGACCATGCTGGGAAAAGAGGGCAAGGTCTCCATGGTTGAAATTGCCGCCCTGTGTAAAGACTGCCCCATCGAGGAGATGGTCAGGCAGATCTCAGAGGCCATACCGGGAGCTAAGGTCATGGGTATCCAACAGGTAGTCAAGAGCCGCATGGAGACACTGTCACACTTCCAAAAGCTCTCCTTCGGCGTCTCCGCCGTGGTTATTCTTGTAGGCAGCCTGGTTGTCCTGGTCACAATGATGGGCAGCGTCAGAGAAAGAACCCGCGAGATAGGTATTTTCCGAGCCATCGGCTACAGAAGAGGTCATATCATTCGCATCGTTCTGCTGGAAGCGGGTATCATTTCGGCTCTGGCAGGCATATTAGGTTACCTGACCGGGACGGGAGCGACGAAACTGTTTATTCCGCTGTTTACTGAGAGCGCTCACGTCCAGGTCCCCTTCGATCCAGTGATGGCGGGGGCCGCCCTGGTATTATCAATACTGCTGGGGCTTCTTGCCAGCATCTACCCTGCTCTCCTGGCGGCAAATATGGACCCCAACGAAGCCCTCAGGTCACTTTAAAGGAGGATCACCATGAGTTATATCATTGCCGAAGACCTGGTTAAACATTACGGCGCAGGCGACGTTACCGTTCCCGCGGTAAGAAGTATAAGTTTCGAGGTTCAGGAAGGGGAATTCGTGGCCATTATGGGAGAATCCGGATCCGGAAAATCCACTCTCCTTTCAATGATGGGGGCACTCAACACACCCACCTCAGGTACACTTATAACCGATGACATTGATATCTACACACTTACCCAGAACCAGAGAGCCGATTTCAGGAGGGAATTTCTCGGATTCATCTTCCAGAGCTTTCAGCTCATTACCTATCTCACCCTGGCCGAGAACGTCATGCTTCCCCTTGTAACCGTCAACGCCAGGAAAAGAGAAAAACAGGAGATGGCCCACGAAGCCCTGGCGAGGGTAGGACTTGAAGGACTTGAGAAAAGGCTGCCCAATCAGATATCGGGTGGAGAACAGGAGCGTGTGGCTATCGCCCGGGCTATAGTCAACGAACCGCCTATTCTCCTGGCTGACGAACCCACTGGCAATCTTGACTCAAAGACCAGCGCAGACGTAATGGGGTTCCTTTACAAGCTCAACGCCGAAGGAATGACCATCGTGATGGTGACACACAGTTATGAAGCCGCAAGGAACGCACGCAGGATCCTGAGGATCTCGGACGGTCTTCTTACTGACGAGGAGATCATCCACCACGATGCTCCAAGCACTGAATCATCTGACGTATCCCCTGCCGTTGACAACGCCTAGTAAATATCATAGGTTCTTTACTTCGTTTGGGGAGTCGTCTAACGGCAGGACAGCGGACTCTGGCTCCGTAAGTGAAGGTTCGAATCCTTCCTCCCCAGCCATATAAGGCCCCATCGTCTAACGGTCAGGACGCTAGCCTCTCACGTTGGTAATCCGGGTTCGAATCCCGGTGGGGTCACCAAAAATAAACGCCCCTCGACGGGGCGTTTTTTTTAGTCCCTGGTCCCGAATCCCTAGTCTCTTGCTTGATGGAACAGCAAAAAACCTGAGAATCTGAGGTCCGACCCCTAATTCGCAGGTCCCAAAACCCAAATTCCAGTAAAACACGTTGGATCTTGGACTTTGGACATTGGACACGATTAACAGCCCCTTTCACAAGCGTCCTGTTTATGCAATATTACTCTTATGAAAAAGAAAACTCTTCGTAATACACACTTCATCGCCCTTTTACTGTCAGGGCTGTTAATCACTAGCTGCGCTGGCATGTTCGAGCCTCCCCCTCCCCTCTTCGACTCGGGGCGCTACAACACTATTGCCGTTCTGCCGGCAAGGGTAGTGATCAAGACAGGATCCCCCCCATTCCTTGCTGAAAATGATGAACTCACAGGGAAAATAAGCGGTCTGGCCCAGGAGGCGGTATCCACCGTCATGGTGGTTAAGGGTTACGATGTCATGGCCCCTCTTGACGTAAACGACAAGTTGCGCGACGACAGGTCACTGGAGGACGCGTTCATGGATGTAGCCCTCAAAAGCGGCTTCATGAGTGAAATGGGCCCCCCGCCAGATGATTATGAGATGCCTGAGGGCTCGGGCAGGAAACTGGCCGAGGCCCTGGGGGCCGATATGATAGTGCTTGTCCAGGGAAATGGTGAGTTTCACAGCTTCAGCGAGAATCTTGTTCAAGGCATCTTTACCAACATCATCTCAGATGGAAAGAAAAAGGCACAGTCAAGACCCTCTTTTCTTAAGATGGAGCTTATCTTCGTGGATCCCATAGGTGAGCGTGTTGAAGCGCGCTTGTGGACCGGCGGATTTACCTACACCGATAAAATAATCCCCATGTCCCGGTACCTGGATCAGAGAATGACGAGGGTACCTGTTAGAAACAGACCGCAATAGAATCAGTTTCTAGTTTCTAATTTCTGGTTTCTAGTAAAACCCCAAGCACTACTTGCGCTCTCTGTGAACTCCGTGGCTCAAACCCTGCGAAACCCTGCGATGAGGGCTGAATAGCCCTCCCAGCGGCCCCCTGCGTTAAAGGCTCTTATCTCTTCAGATGAACCCAAACTCCTGCCTTCTGCCTCTTGCCTCCTGCCTGTATCACGCCGGTACCCCGGCTGTTATCAAATAGATAACATGCCCCCTCCCCTCGATCCCCAGGGCATTTGCAACGTCATCATCATCGTAGGCCCCCACGGCAACGGAGCCGTAGCCGAGGGAAACGCAGGCAAGATGGATATTCTGGGCGATGTGGCCCGCTTCAAGGATCGCATAACGTATGCCCCTGTCTCTGTAGCGGGAGGTTATTCGTGGATAATCAGCACATATCACGAAGGTAACCGGCGCGCGGGCTATGAAGGACTGTCTGTAGGAGTGATGGGCAAGGGAAGACCTGGTGTCCCCTTCCTTTATCACCACTAACGAGTGATCCTCCGGGACGTACTCTTCTACACCCGTTTCTGAAACTACATATAGATCCAGGGGATAGGTTGCGCCACCGGAGGGGGCTGTCCTCAAACCGTTCACCGGGTCCGAGATGCCGCAGGCTGATGCCAGCAGGAGAGAGAGATCCTCCTCCGTTATGGTTTCAGTCGAATAGCTTCTTACCGATCGTCTTTCCAGAAGTGATTCGCTCAGAGGACCAAGCCTGTCCCAGTCGGGGGGCGGGAGTTTCCTGGATCCGGAGTTCACTCTTCCCACCTCACGACACTGTCCGAACCGCTTTCCCTGGCCTTTGCCAGGGCCGCCTCGGCAATCTCCAGTAGTCTCTCTGTTGTGGTAGTGTCGTCAGGGTAATTTGCCATGCCGATCCTGAATGCCAACTCGCCATCTCCCGAAAATTCAGAGGCTATGTCGTTCAGGCCGGCGAGTATCCGCTCGGCGGTATGGATACCGTCTGTAATATTCAGTTCGGGCAGGATGAGGGAGAATTCCCACGGGCTGTACCTGGCTGTTATATCGAAATCGCGAATATTTTCTTTTATGGATCTGGAGACCCTGAAAATAATATTTTCCGTCGTTATCTGGCCACAGGAGGACCAGAAATCGGCAAGTCCCTCCACCGAGATCATTCCCAGACAGAGGGAACGCTTGTGTCTTCTGGCGCGGGAGACCTCTTTTTTCAGGGTATCGTGAAATGCATTGTAGTGCAAAAAACCTGTGAGAGTATCGTGGTCCCTGTGCTTTTTAAGATCGGAGGTCATATCCAGGAACCCGAAGACAAGATTAATGTAATTGGTCACCGATGCGAAACGCTCTATCTCACTTGCACTGAAGGATTTTTTTGACCTGCGCATGGCAAGCGTCAGCAGATGACCGGAACCCAGACTCCCCCGGGAAAGAAGAAAGGCTCTGACTCCCTCGGAATTCAAAAAGGGATCGCATACAAAGGAGCCGGTGGGGGAGACCACAGATCTTTCAGGGAAGGCCACAGCCTCCTCCAGAATAAGAGGCGCCTCTACGTCATCGGTGATCACTTTCAGATCGAGGCCGGACAGAAGTTGCAGTTTTGCTTCCCCGGGCAGGAGCTTCATCATCGCGAAGGAATCCGCGGTGACCGAGTCTCTCACCGTTTCCAGGTATTTTTCAGGTGACGCTTTACCGGCAAAAAGATCCTCAGCCATGCGGTTTATCAGGCGGGCAAGACTGATTCTTCTGGCAGTCGTCATGGTATTAATGGACTGGTTTGTAGCCTTCCGGCGGATCCCCGTCGTAGGGTCCTAGTGTAATGTCGATACCCCGGAGAAACTCATCATCCTTGACGACAACAGAATAATCATCAGACCCCTCGTACCGGCCGAAAGGCTCCCCCTGAGCTGGAACCTTCATGGAATCCCTCCTTGCGGCTATCCAGTAGCGCCCTCCCTTGGGGAGATAGAGGGTGTAGTGTCCCTCATCGTCAGTTACGGTAGAGGCGAGGTCAGGCAGGCGATACATATCATCGTCCTTGTAGGCCATGGCAAAGGTACCGGGAATGTGATTGCCATCTTCATCCAGGAGACGTCCCGTAATGCCCTGGTTGGTCACCCGATCCGATGCTGACAAACCCTGGAAAAACAATGGCTCAGTAAGCATCCTTAACTTGAAATCACATTTAAGATATTTTCCCTTCTTAACTACTATCGCCTTTCGTCCTAATGTATGGTCGTAAAGGTCTCCGGGGCTGAGGGGGCCGAAGTTTGCCCCTGATTGCCTCTTTCTGGCAACTACATGATACCTGCCTGGCGGAAGATCAAGTTTGTATGACCCGTCAGCAGCCGATCCGCGGCTTAGGTGATCCGTAATTCCCACTATTCCCAGGGCCGCGGCCCTGGCTTGCGGATTTCCCACATATCCATAGATGTAGACCTTCTCGAGAGGCTCACCTGATTTATGGTGCACAACCGTACCGTAAATGCCGGATTTCTTTATCTTCTTTTCTTTGGCTTCAGCATCAGGTGAGTTAATAAGAAAGACAATACAAGTAAGTAGCAGGAAAGTTATACAAACCGGTAACCACTTGAATCCTGATTTCCCCATGGCCGCTTCTCCTTCAGTCCGGACACTACTTAAGGAACTACCCGGGATGGTATTTCTTATATCGTACTGCTTTCACCCCTCTTTTACAAATCTCCCTATTTAAAAATAGGGAGATTGAGCACCCACTCTATTTCAAAAAGTTCTCCCGTGGTTCCCAGGCCCAGGAGAAGGACATAAAGTACCAGGATCCCGAGAAGGAGGTTCTCCCTGTTCCTGGACAACCAGCTATCCCCCGGGATCTGTGACTCCGTATCGGACTTTAGGGCTGGTTCTTCATCCTCCTGAATTTCCTCGGACGCTAAGCTCCCGGCAAACTGCTCTATCTCGGTTTCAACCGGCTCCTCAGCTGAAAAGCTCTCTTCGACCTCCGATTCTGCCGCATCAATAGATTCGGAAAAAGTTTGCTGGTCTTCTCTAAGAACCCTTCTCTTTTTTTTGTCTTTTCTGCGCCTGGACATTCATACCATCCACTGAATTGTGTGTGAACCTCTTGTAACTATATCATCTGCCAAGTTTCTGTTCCAGTTTAACGAGAGCTTCCCTGCCCGTCCTTGTGTTCTTCGCTTTCACGTAGCTCCTGAGACCGGGCATAGCTGTCATGTTCCCGATTTCAGCCAGGATCAAGGCAACCTGGTCCTTCAGGGCCGGAGCCTGCAGGGGGGAAAGAAGAACCTCAAGCAATGCGGTAACGGCAGAGTCTCCCATCATCAGAACAGCGTCTCTCGCCTCTTCTCCAAGCCCGGGGAGGAGCAGCTTACCCACAAGAAGGGGTACAGCCGTTTCGTCCCCGTATTCACCGAAAAAACGTATGGCATCAACTTTTTTCTTCCCGAACTCCAGTTCATCCGCCCACCCGACAAACTCCTGGATACGTTCCCTGGCCTCCGATGCAAGTGAACTTCGGGGGTACTGAGCGAGAAATTCCTGATAGGCGTAAACCCTATCCGTTTTTCTCGCCTGGAGAAACAGCCTTGCCTCGTCCATTCCAGTCAGATAGCTGTTCCCGGGATACTCCTGAAAATATTTGAGGAAAGATTCTTCAGTACCCAACTCCCTGGCCTGCAGGAAGGCCAGCTTCTCTTCGCTTGACAGGGCCAAATTAATATACCGGTTGGCAGGATACTTTTTCCGAAAGCTCCTGTACGCTTGAAGCGTGTTTTTGGCATGGGCACGTTCAAAGCGGATCTTGTCGATTGCGTCATGGGCGTGATCCCTGTACCTGCTATCAGGATATTTCTCGATGAACTTCATTAGCTGTGGCTCGCTTTCAAGCCCACGGGCCCTGTTGTACTCGTAAGTTTCGACGGGAACTATCCGCATTCCTCCCTTTATCCTGCTCAGCCTGTCAGATGTCAGAGGATGGGTGTAGGACGTGTCGGCAAATACCTCCGAAACCACCACTGTTTCGATGAGATCACCGGAATCGTCTAGAATGACCCATTCCTCTCCTGGTATGACGCCACTGGCCTTCCCAACGTCCAGCACTACCTTTCCCGATTGGAGACTTACGTGATGCACAACCAGGTCGGCCCGTGGGGAAGATACAGGTATAAGTAACATTGCAAGGACGAGCAGCTTTGTCCGTCTGCCTGTTTTCGTCCTGTCATCCATACCGGGGCCACGGGCGCTCTCGGGAACGAGACGATTGGAGATCAGAGGTTGAGCGACAAGACCTATCGCAAGGCATGCCGCAAAGGTCCAGCGTCCCCCCAGAACCCATGTACACAATCCCGCGCCAACAGCTGAAGTAAGGACAAGCGCAAAGATGAATTCGAAAAGAAGGAAGAAAACACCGCACACAGCCCCTGCAAGGAGCTCCATTCCTCCCAGCCTGACAGGGCCTGTCAACGCCTGCATAATATCGCCGCCTGTCCATACGGCGGCGATCACCCTGTAGAGAAAGGCACCCGTTCCCAGTCCCCCGAGGAATGCCAACGGTCTTCTGAAACGTGTCGCAAGGAAAATACCGATGAGGACAAAAAGTATTATTATCAGGATGCCGGCAATTCCGGGCCTTTCAGAAAGACCCGGCAGCTTCAGCAGGGGTTTCCTCGCCGAAACAGCGACTATCAGGCCCACCGCCGCGCCCAGAACCAGATAGAAATACCTGTATGCGGTGACACCGAAGGCCAGAAAAAATACTCCTGCAAGAAGGACCGCAATATTCAGCGATTCCATCGTTCCTAGGCCTCCAGATCGACCACGAAGAGGAAACCCGGCTGAGGGTGCCTTTTTCCGGCCTCAACTCCCCCGACTGGCACACTTTCAATGAGGGCAATATGGGACGGAGCTTCAGACATTCCTGATCCGCGGTGTCCAAAAGGTCATCTGGGAATCGTCCTCGTCGCGGGGAAGAGCAACAGGATAATCCCCGGAGAAGCACGCATCACAGAATTCACAGATATCATCAGGAGACTCCCATCCCAGGGCTTTGTACATCCCGTCCATACTCAGATATCCCAGAGAATCAGCTGTTATATAGTCATGGATCTCCTCAACCTCGTGGCTCGCTGCGATAAGCTCCTGGTGAGTAGGTGTGTCGATCCCGTAAAAACATGGATTTACTGTTGGTGGTGAGCTGACCCTCATGTGAACTTCAGATGCTCCTGAATCTCTCACCATCTTCACGATCTTGCGGCTCGTTGTACCCCTCACGATGGAATCGTCTATCAGCACAACTCTCTTACCCTTGAACGTCTCCCGGCAGGGATTGAGTTTCAGCTTGACTCCGAAGTGCCGGATCGACGAGGAGGGCTCGATAAAGGTACGCCCAATGTAGTGGTTTCTTACAAGCCCCATCTCTATGGGAAGTCCTGCTTGCTCGGCGAAACCGAAAGCTGCCGGCACCCCTGAGTCCGGCACAGGTATCACAATGTCGGCTTCCACGGGAGCTTCCATGGCCAGCTGTCGTCCCAGCTCCTTTCGTGCCTGGTAGATACTCTTGCCGTTTATGAAGCTGTCTGGCCTGGCAAAGTAAATGAACTCGAATATGCAGGGAGCAGCTTTCATCTTGGGGAAGGGAAAGAAGGTGCTGATGCCCCCTTCATCGACTACTACAACCTCGCCGGGTTCCACATCCCGGTAGAAGTCCGCCTCAATAAGATCCAGCGCGCATGTCTCGGAACTGAAGATAAAGGAATCCCCCAGGCGTCCTATCGAAAGGGGCCTGAAGCCCCGCGGATCTCTGACGGCGATAATACACTTTTCCGTCAGCAACAATAGAGAATATGCACCCCTTATCTGGTGAAGGGCTTCAACAACCCTCTCCACAAAATCTGTCGCCTTTGACCTGGCTATCAGGTGTATGAGGACTTCAGTATCGGAGGATGACTGGAAGATCGCTCCTGCCTCCTCAAGATCCTTACGCAGCTCCATGGCGTTAACCAGATTGCCGTTATGCGCTACGGCAAGTCCCCCGCGGGAATAGGTTACTGCAATGGGCTGAATATTTTCAGGTATGCTCTCACCTGATGTGGAATAGCGGTTGTGCCCGATAGCAACATCACCCGGAAGCTTCCCCAGGACATCCTCGGTAAAGATATCGTTGACAAGACCCATCTCACCGTAGCGAAAGAGGCGGGTCCCATCCGTGCTGGCGATCCCTGCGCTTTCCTGCCCCCTGTGCTGAAGTGCATAAAGACCCAGATAGGTCAAATTTGCAGCTTCCGGATGGCCGAAAACACCGAAAACTCCACATTCTTCCCTGAATTTATCGTCTCTAAAGGTTAATTTTGATAACTTCATATAAAGTCTCTTCGAGCCATATTACATATGGATGTCACGCCTATGGGCATTGCCCAATGTCCAACGTGATTTCAAACAATTATAAGATTGCCCCCTCCCCTTATGTTCCCCTCCCGCCAGGGGAGGGGATTAAACCTCGACACCTCGATACTTCGTTACACATCTGCAACCCCAAGTTCTGCCTTCAGAGAGCCTCGTCCGCATATTGTCTGGCATTCCGGAAAAAGGCAACGCCTGCTCCTTCCTCCGGAAGGTCCTCCCTTGTCCAACGAGGATGATTGATCCTGTGCAGATATGCCTCAGGGTGGGGCATCAGACCGAAAAGAAGGCCGGACGGGGAACAGATCCCTGCAACCGATCTCATCGAACCGTTGGGATTCGCCGGATATTCCATGGTAGGTCCCGTGCCGTCCCTGTCAGCATACTTGACAGCAATAAGGTGAAGATCCTCCATTCTGTCCATGACAGTCTCATCATCAACGAGGAATTTGCCCTCTCCATGCCTCACTGGAAGTGTAACCACGGACATCCCCTTTGTGAATATACAGGGAGATCCGGCATCAACGATCATATTGACCCAACGGTCCTCATACCGGCCGGAATCATTGAAAGTCAATGTCGTACTCTGTACTCTGGAGCCATCCAGGGCAGGGAGTAGTCCCATCTTGACCATGAGCTGGAAACCGTTACATACACCCAGTATCGGCCTGGAACGCTCAATAAACCGGACTATCTGCTCTGCGAGCCGTTCTCCGCTTCCATGGACTTTCGCGTATTTCAACCTGTTTGCCTGCACCATCGCCGAACCCAGATCGTCCCCGTCAAGGAAACCGCCGGTCAGGTTAAGGAAGTGGTGATCATCCAGGGTCACCTCACCCGATAGAAGCTCTGAGATGTGGGCTATCCGGGCGGAGAATCCACCCAGTCGGCATGCCTCGGCTGCTTCCCTCTCGCAGTTCGTCCCGTTCCCGGTAATGACCAGTGCCTTGGGCGCAGCCGCCATCACATTCCCCCCAGTGTACTCTGCCAGGCTTTCTTCATATCCAGGTTCTCAAGGGAGAAGATCTGTTTTGAGTCCCTCATTACTGTGAACTCCGTGCTATCTATTGTAGAACCTATCCTCGAAAAGACCGTACCGTCCATACACTTTTCAAATGCAGCAGCTTTTGTTGCTTCTATCTCCACCAGGAACCTGCTTGCCGATTCAGAAAACAGTAATCGATCCACCCTCAGTTCTCCGTCAGAAGGAACGAACCCAAGGTCGATCTTCATGCCGACTCCTCCGGCAAAGCACATTTCAGCCGCTCCAACTCCGAGGCCACCGTCAGAAAGATCGTGGCAGGACCTGACCAGCCCGTGAGAGATAGCTGCATGAAGCGCAAGGTACCTCTTATAGGCCGATTCCAGATCGACAATGGGTACGTTGGCACCCAGATGGCCGAGGTGGGCATAATATTCAGATGCACCCAGCTCGTCAGCCGTGCTTCCAAGGAGGTAGATCGCGTTATCGGGTTTCTTGAGATCCATGGTCACGGCTTTTCGAACATCCTCCATGCGCCCTATTACTGAGATGAGGAGAGTGGGTGGTATGGAGATCTTCATACCGCCCATGAGGTAATCGTTCTTCATGCTGTCCTTGCCGGAAATGAGAGGCATTTCAAAGGCAGTTACAGCATCGAAAAGACCCATGTTGGCCCTCACAAGCTGCGCAAGTTTGAAGGCCCCGTCAGGTGTTTTATCCGACTGGACAGGATCGCACCAGCAGAAATTGTCCAGGGCAGCCACCCATCGGGGATCACCCCCCACCGCCACATAATTTCTCAGTGCTTCGTCCACAGCGCAGGTGGCCATATTGTAGGCATCGATATCGCTGTACCGCGGAATGATCCCGTTGGCCACCACGACTCCTTCAAAGGAGTCAAGGATCGGACGGATCACAGCGGCATCCGATGGACCATCGTCCATGACGCCGGTGAAGGGTTTGACTACGCTTCCGCCCTGAACTTCGTGGTCGTATCTGCGTACTATGGTCTCTTTTGAGCAGATATTCAATCGACCCAGGAGCCCCTTGAGAACTCCGCCTATATCTTCCGGCATGGCAAAGTCCGGTTCGGACAGCTCAGGAGGGATCCACAGGGCCGGAAGGACCATTTGAGGTACACCATTATGCAGGAATTCCATCTCAAGATACCCAACAGTCGTTCCCTCGTAGAGCAGATGAAAATATCCTGTGTCGGTGAACTCACCGAGATCGGTGGATTCCACATCCATTTTCTTTGACAGATCCATAAAGGCATCCAGGTTCTTCGGGGGTATCGATACCGTCATACGTTCCTGAGCTTCCGAGATCAGTATCTCCCAGGGATCCAGACCTGCGTATTTCAGGGGCGCGAGATCCAGGTGCAGGACAGCACCGCCTGTATCTTCAGCCATCTCCCCGACAGATGAGGACAGTCCTCCGGCGCCGTTGTCGGTTATGCTGCTGTAAAGACCCAGGTCGCGGGCCTTCAGGAGAAAATCCGTCATCCTCTTCTGTGTTATGGGGTCTCCGATCTGTACAGCGGAAACCGGCGATCCTTCGTGCAGTTCCTCGGAAGAAAATGTTGCACCGTGTATCCCGTCCTTGCCTATTCTGCCGCCCACCATGACCACCCTGTCTCCCACCTCGGCTTTTTTGAGATGTGAGGGCTCATTGTTGATCATGGCCGGCATTATCCCGCCAGTCCCGCAGTATACAAGGGGTTTTCCCAGAAACCGTTCGTCGAAAACGACTGCTCCGTTTACAGTGGGAATTCCGCTCTTGTTGCCACCGTGTTCAACACCTTCGACTACACCCTCGTAAATCCTCCTGGGGTGCAGGATCCTGGGTGGAAGTTCTTCACTGAAAAAAGGCGATGCGAAACAGAAAACATCGGTGTTAAACAGCAGATTGGCGCCCTTGCCGGTACCGAACGGATCCCTGTTAACACCCACAATACCGGTAAGAGCCCCCCCATATGGATCCAGTGCCGAGGGTGAATTATGAGTCTCCACCTTGTAAACAAGGCTCTGCTCATCATTGAACCTGATCACGCCCGCGTTATCAACGAACACTGAAAGGCATATATCCCTACTGCCCATAGCCTCTCTTATTTTTTCAGTAGCCCCCACGATGTATGTTTTAAACAGGGAGTCTACTTCCTGAACATCTCCGGCCTCGTCTCTATAGCTGATCAGAGCGTTGAATATCTTGTGCTTGCAGTGCTCGGACCAGGTCTGGGCGAGGGATTCGATCTCCACATCCGTAACCCTCCATCCGAGGCCTACCTTTTTTCTCTTCTGTGAAACGTCTTCTCTTGCAAAATACTCCTTAATTGCCCTCATCTCCTCTACCGAAAGGGCAAGGAGCATGTCACGGGACATTGCCATCAGGGTTTCATCATCTCCATCTGTATCCACTTCCCTTACGCGTCCTCCACCTTCGATATTGACCCTGGGCACCTCAGTCTCGAAACCGGTATCTGGATCGAAATCCGATCTGGGAACTATGTTCCAGCGGTTTATGAGCTCATTTGCAAGAGCCTGTGATGCCGCAGCCTGCGCCTCCTGAACAGAGATACTGCCCCGAATAAGAAACTGGGTTGACGTGTAAACCTTCTCATCATCAAGGAGCGGCCTGTCCAGGATCTGTGAAACGGCCTCACCGGCGGACCTTCCCACATTATCCGTGACACCGGGCTTGTAACCAACTTCGATCAGCATATCGAAATCTGACCTCAGTGGTGTTTCAATGGAATACTCCTGTATTACGGGATCGGTGAGTGGACCTGAAGCTATCGTTTTCAGAACCTCAGGATCAAGGTCAATATCGAGCGTGTAGACGTTCACTGTGTTTACAGAATCCACCGAGACTCCAGTCATCTCGTAGATATCACTTACTGCCCTCTCGCCCTTGGGATCCCTTACTCCATCTTTGAATCCCACTTCAACCCGAACAGCCAATTTACTCCTCCCCCGAAAAAACCCTGTCGAAAACAAATTTTACACCGGAAAGCAGATCCGCCGGCCCGAATACCATAGCCAGCGCCTCAGCATCAAGCTGGCTTACGACCTCTGGATCTTTTTTAACGTGATCTTCGAAAGACTCATCGGAATCCAGTGAGCTATGGGCAATCCTCTGGACGATTGCGTACGCGTCCTCCCTCGATATCCCCGAGTCCACAAGAGCGAGGAGGAGCTTCTGGGAATAGGTAGTACCTCCGGAGATCTCCATATTAGCCTTCATGCGCTCAGGGTAGACGACCAGCCCTTCCATCATTCCCGCAAATCTCTGGATCATGAAATCCAGCACGATGGTGGCATCGGGCATGATCACCCTCTCTGCAGAGGAGTGGCTTATATCCCTCTCGTGCCAGAGTGGTATGTTCTCCATGGCAGTGAGGCAGTATCCCCTCAGGAGCCTTGAAAGACCGGTGAGGTTTTCCGAGAGGATGGGATTCTTCTTGTGGGGCATTGCCGACGATCCCTTTTGACCTTTCGTAAAGGGCTCTGACACCTCACCTACTTCTGTTCTCTGCAGGTGCCTTATCTCCACAGCGAACTTCTCTATGGAACTAGCCGCTATGGCCATTGCCGAAATGTACTCGGCATGCCTGTCCCTCTGGATCACTTGTGTCGCCACCTTCGCTGGTGTCAGGTCCAGTTTTTCGCAGACATATGATTCAACTTCCGGTGACAGTGTCGCGTATGTTCCCACCGCCCCCGAGAGTTTGCCTACCGCAACTGTCTCTCTCGCTTTTACGATCCTCTCTTTGGCCCTGCCAAGTTCTTCGTACCACAACGCCATCTTCAAGCCGAAGGTAGTCGACTCCGCGTGCACACCGTGGGATCTTCCCATCATGATCATATCCCTGGTCTCTTCGGCACGCATTCTGAGTATATCCCTGCAGCCGGAGAAACCCTCGAGAATCAAGTCAGCGGCCTGGACCATCTGCACAGCAAGAGCAGTGTCGAGCACATCAGAACTGGTCATGCCCAGGTGGATGTAACGGGAATCGGGACCGACTGTTTCCGCAACGGAAGTCAGAAAGGCAATCACATCGTGTTTTACTTCACGTTCGATCTCATCTATGCGGTCAACGTCGAAAGCCGCTTTTTCACTGATAGTTTTCAGCGCCTCATCAGGGATCCTGCCAAGCCTGTTCAGGGCTTCGCAGGCCAGGATCTCTATCTGGAGCCAGATACTGTATCGGTTCTCCGGCTCCCAGATAATCGCCATTTCGGGACGTGTATACCTGGGTATCACGAAAACCTTCCTTTCTCCCTAACGGAGATCAAGACGCGTAAGCGGCATCGATTCATGGACGGATGCCGCTGTCAATTTAACACTCCTCCCGTTAAGGCCAAGAATATCCTTAGCCGACCCTAATGCGAGTTCAGGCTCGTTATTGATTTCAGACAGATGGGCAAGTGTAACTGATTCAAGCCCGGCGTGAAAAATTTCCTCCAGTATCATGGAAGATGCTTTATTGGAAAGGTGCCCGCTGCGGCTGTTGACCCGTTGCTTCAGGAACCACGGGTAAGGCCCATCCATAAGCATCTGTTCGTCGTGGTTCGACTCAAGGATAACCACCCGGCAATTCCGCAGCCTGTCTCTGACAAGAACGGTACCATAGCCAAGATCGGTGGCCAGGCCTATCCGGATATCTTCGATCTCCACAATGTAACCCACGGGGTCGGCTGCATCGTGGGGAAGAGCAAATGGCATAATTGAAAACCCCGCAGCGTTAAAGGACCGGCCCGAATCGAAGTTGATTATTGCAATATCCTCCGGCAACTGAGCAGCCAGGATCGTGGATGCAGTTCCATATACGGGGATCTTGAGCTTCCTTGCCAGAGGCACGACTCCGCGCAGGTGATCTGAATGCTCGTGAGTCAGGAGTATTCCCCTGATACGACCCGGCTCTCCACCCGCACAGACAGTTCTATGGATGATCTGCCTGGCGCTCAATCCTGCATCTATAACAATAGCGCCCTCAGGGCCGTCGATATACATCGAATTACCCTTGCTGCCGCTTGAAAGAACACTGAAGGCAATAGATCCCATCATACTCCGGTGTGTCCGAACCCCCCATGGCCACGTCCCGTTTCAGGTAGCACGTCGACTATTTCGAGGTGCCCGGTCACTACCGGGGAAATTACCATCTGCGCGATCCTCATGCCTCTCTTTATAGTGAAGGGACTTGTACCGAGATTCATGAGTATGACCTTGACTTCACCCCTGTAGTCAGGATCAATCGTCCCAGGGCTGTTGGGAACAACGACACCATTCTTGCTGGCAAGACCGCTTCGGGGCCTTATCTGCGCTTCAAAACCCACTGGCACGGCAATCTGGATACCGGTGGGGACCAGAACCCTGTCACCCGGCGCGAGCACAATATCGTCTGTCACTGCCGCCGCCAGATCCATGCCCACTGCATGGTCGGTGGAATAGGACGGCAGGGGCATCCCCACGCCATGAGGCAGAACTTTGCACTGGATTGCAACGGTATTATTCTCACGCGAGGCCGGCATTGAGCTCATCCTCGTTCACAGGCCCGATAACTGTAAGGGCCATCCGATCAGGATTGATAATCGTCGCCGCGAGTTCAGATATATCTCCGGCTGTGACCTTATCGATCCCCTCTACGATCTGTTCGGGTGCGATGTGCCGGCCGTAGTATATCTCATTCCGGGCAAGCTGGCTCATCCTGTTACTTGTGCTTTCCAGACCGAGAAGGAGGTTGCCTTTAAGCTGCCTTTTGGCTACATCAAGTTCCACCGCAGAAACAGGATTTTCCCTGAGCTTTTTGGATTCCTGCCTGACCAGATCCAGAGCCGTAGGAAATCCGTCTATGGATGTTCCGCAATAAATGGTCAGCATACCTGTGTCCTGGTAAGCGGAAGGGTAACTGTAGACCGAATATGCGAGGCCGTGCTCTTCCCTTATCTTCTGGAAAAGCCTGGAACTCATACCGGCACCAAGAATGGTATTCATCAAAAATAACGCGTATCTTCTCTCATCGCCCACCGCAATACTCTCGAAACCTGTACAGAAGTGAACCTGCTCGAGATCGCGGTTCACGACCCTGATGCGGGGAGTCGGCTCAGGAGCTTTCCGGATCTCCGGGGAACTGCCCTGGGCAAGTCCCCCATAGGACCTTTCAAGCTCAGCAAACAGCTTATCCGGATCCAGGGCACCCGCGGCAGTGATTATCATGGAACCGGGGCAGTATCGCTCCTGGTGGTAGGAGAGGATGGACTTTCTCGTTATCGCCTTGAGTGAATCTGAGGTCCCCAGAATAGGTCTTCCGAGGCTGTGACCCGACCAGAATTCCCTGGTGTGCAGGTCGTGAACAAAATCCTCTGGAGCATCCTCCACCATGGATATCTCCTGGAGGATAATCTCCCTCTCCTTGCTGATGTCTTCACCACGGAACAGGGAGTTCATTGTTGTATCAGAAAGAATACTCAGGGCATGGGGAAGGGAATCGCCAAGCACCTTTGCGTAATAGGAGGTGAACTCCTTGCTGGTGAAGGCGTTGAGGACCCCTCCCAGGGAGTCTATCTCCAGGGCGATCTGCTTTGCGCTTCTGCTTGGAGTTCCCTTGAAGGCAAGGTGCTCGATAAGGTGACTGATCCCCACCAGATTCGGATCTTCATCCCTGGAACCGGTGAGAATCCACAGGCCGACGCTAACGGACGAAAAATCACTAAGGGGCTCAATGATAACCCTGAGCCCATTATTAAAAACTTTTCTTAAAACACCCACAGATGATGACGTGGCCATATGAAGGATTCAGGGCTTGGGGGTGTCGGTTTGTTCTTTTTCCTTCGACTCCCTCTCGGCCGCTTTTTTACTCAAACGGATCTTACCATCCCTGCCTATCTCGAGGACCTTGACATCGACAACATCACCCTCTTTGACAACATCCTCGACCTTATCGACCCTGTGCTCGGCAAGCTGCGAGATGTGAACAAGTCCGTCGGTACCAGGCAGGACCTCAACAAAAGCGCCGAAATCCATCACTTTTTTAACGACCCCTCTGTAGATCTTGCCGATCTCGGGCTCTTCTACGATCCTCTCTATCATTTCCAACGCCTTTTTCCCGGCGGTTTCATCAACAGAAGATATTACAACTGTGCCGTCGTCTTCCACCTCCACCTTAGCCCCGGTCTCCTCGATAATATGACGAATGACCTTGCCGCCGGGACCTATGATCTCGCGGATCTTGTCCGGCTTGACTTTTATAGTAATAAGCCTCGGGGCATATGGTGAAATATCCGGCCTGGCAGTACTTAGATATTCATCCATCCTGTCGAGGATATGCAACCTGCCCTCCAAGGCCTGGTTGAGTGCACTGGACATAAGTTCGGAACTTACACCCTCTATCTTTATGTCCATCTGGAGGGCCGTAATGCCCTTTCTGGTTCCAGAAACCTTAAAGTCCATGTCACCAAGGTGGTCTTCAGCACCCAGGATATCGGAGAGGATAACATGCTTTTGGGGCGTGTAGATAAGACCCATTGCAATACCCGCAACAGCCGCGGAAACAGGCACACCAGCATCCATAAGAGCCAGGCTTGCGCCGCACACCGATGCCATGGAAGACGATCCGTTGGACTCCAGCACATCCGCTACAACACGGATAGTGTATGGAAAGTCCTCTTTCGCGGGTAACAGGTTCTTCACAGCTCGGGCTGCGAGGTTACCGTGGCCGATCTCACGCCTGGCCGGACCCCTGAGGAACCTGGCCTCACCGACGCTAAAGGGTGGAAAATTATAGTGGAACATGAATTTTCGCCTGTAGTCCGCCTCAAGAGCGTCCACTCTCTGCTCATCCTCAGCCGTACCCAAAGTGGTAACAACCAGCGCCTGGGTCTCCCCTCTGGTGAAGACGGCAGAACCATGAGTCCTGGGCAGGATTCCCACCTGACAGGTTATTTCACGAACCTCATCGGGCTTTCTACCATCGATGCGCCGCTCGGTATCGAGTACCTGCCTTCGCATCAACTCCTTTTCCAGATCTTTCACTATGGATTTGATGTCCGGAGCCAGGGACTCAGTGTCCTCTGACTCTCCGTATTCCGCAACTGCCTGGTCCCTTATCTCCCTGAGGCGCTCCTTGCGTTCATTCTTCTCGATGAGTTTGAGTGCATCGGAGATTTCATCCCGGCAAAAATTATTGACAGTTTCTTCGAGTTTCTCATCATGGGAGGGAGGCTCATAAACCCACTTTTCCTTGCCAGCTATCGCTTTCAGTTCCTCCTGCAAATCGACCATTAGAATAATCTGTTCATGAGCGAACTGGAGCGCTCCTAACATCTCATCCTCGCTCACTTCCTTCGCTTCCCCTTCAACCATCGTTATCGCGTCCCTCGTACCGGCAACCAGTAGATCTATCCTGCTATCTTCAAGCTCAGCGAATGTGGGATTCAGGATGTGGTTCCCGTCCTTTTGCCCTACACGGACAGCACCGATTATCTCTTTGAAGGGAATATCCGATACAGCCAGGGCAGCTGATGAGGCTATCAGAGCGAGGACATCCGGGTCATTCTCCCTGTCAACGGAAAGTATGTTGATAATGACCTGAGTCTCGTAGGAAAAACCCTCCGGGAAAAGAGGCCTGATCGACCTGTCGATCAGGCGGCTCGTAAGTGTGTCCTTTTCCGTCGGCCGTCCCTCTCTCTTGAAAAAACCGCCTGGTATCTTCCCGGCGGCATAGGTTTTTTCCTGATAGTTGACCGTAAGGGGCAGGAAACTTACTCCCTCTCTGGGGTCGGGCATTGTCACTGCTGTAGCCAGAACAACGGTATCATCATACCTTGCCAGAACAGCTCCACTTGCCTGCCTGGCGAGAACTCCGGTCTCCAGCGTAATAGTACGTCCTCCCCATTCAATATTAACCTGTTTCATATTGAAACTCCTGAAATGCGAATGTAAATGTAAGTGTGGAAAAGATGGACGTTACCTTCGGAGGCCCAGCTTTTTGACAATGTTCCTGTACCTCTCAACATCCCCGGACTTAAGGTAGTTAAGCAATCTTCGTCTGCGACCCACCATCTTTAAGAGACCCACTCTTGAATGATGGTCCTTCTTGTGGGTGTCGAAATGCTCTGTAAGTTCAAGGATCCTCTTCGTAAGGAGTGCTATCTGCACTTCAGGAGATCCAGTATCTGACGGATGCAGCTTGTTCTCGTCGATAAGCTCCTGCTTGCTTTCATTGCCGAGTGTCATGATCAGGTGTTCCTCCCTTCTGACAATTTTGTAAGACTATCATTTATAGTTTTTATTTAATAGTTCTTTGAAGTTAGGGTCGTAAAAAGTCCATCCATGGCTTTTTACACCACGGAAAGCGAAAAATGACCTGTTTTACTGGACTTTACATGCTCAGGTCCGGTTCCAGTATTCTCTTGGGCTCTATGACCATTTTGCCCTCTGACTCACCCACTGAGGCAAGCGCTACAAGGTATCCATTCCTTACAACCGAGACCATACCCTCTTCCTGGTCGCTGGACCAGGAAACAGGACGCCCCTGAAGGAGCCTGGCGAGATCCGCGTCTTCAGGTTCGAATTCAGGGAAGGAGAGGCCGGATGCAGCGTTCCGGAGCCATTTTCCCGGGTCTGTTCCTGAACGGAACTTATCCAGTTCAACGGTATCATCGATATGAAATGCCCCGCTCTTGATTCTTACAAGTGTTTCCATACAGCCGAAAACCCCCAGGTCGCGACCGATGTCGTGACACAGGGTTCTCATGTAGGTTCCCTTGGAGCACTGAACCTTCAGGGATGCCCGAGGCGGGTCCCATCCATCCAGTTCAATACTGTAAATCGTCACCTTTCTCGGATCGGCCTCTACGGCCTGGCCTCGCCTTGCCAGACGGTACAGGGGCTGTCCTCCTCGCTTTACGGCTGAATATGCCGGAGGAACCTGCAAAAACGAACCTCTATAACGGTCGATGGCGTTCTCCAGTTTCTGGAGAGTTACCCCGGAAGGATCTGCTTCATCGATCGTTGTTCCAGTAACATCCTGGGTATCCGTTTCCCTGCCCAGAAACAGTGTCAGGTGATATTCCTTGTCGTCCTCCTGGAGGTACTGGGCGATCCGGGTAGCAGACCCTACCAGGACCACAAGAACTCCTGATGCTACTGGATCCAGGGTGCCGGCATGACCTACCTGGCGGATCCCGAAAATCCTTCTTACCCTCTGTACGACGTCATGGGAGGTGAGACCGATATCCTTGTTAACGGGCAGTATTCCCTGGACGTGCTTTTCATAAGCCTCTTTTGATTCTTTCCTGGGCTTACTTGCATCTGTAGCCTTCAGATCATTCCTCCTCATCACTGATTGACTGCAGAATCTCCGATATACGGTAGCTGTAATCCAGATTCCGGTCAAACTCAAAGACAAGCTTCGGGGTGTTCTTGAGCCTGAGTCTCCTGGCCATCAACTTATGGATAAAACTGCTCGCCTGTTGAAGAGCGCTTTCAATCTCTTCAACCTGTGTTGTTTTGTTAAGAACACCGAAATACACTCTTGCCGAGCGGAGATCATCTGTGATCTTTACCCTGGTAACGGTGACAGTTTCTATCCTTGGATCCTTTATATCCCTGAGGAGTATCGTCGAGATCTCATGCCTGACAAGTTCACTGACACGGTCGGCTCTTTTATAACTGTGTGATCGTTTCATATTAAAACCAGTTGTTTATCATCGATTGTTCGTTGTTGGTTGACAGCTTACTTGGAACCTGGAACCTGGAACCTGGAACTTGACCGTTAGAGGATCTCGGTTGATATATCTATTATTTCGGCAAGACCCCAGGATTCGACCTTGTTAAGAATCTTTTGAAGGCTCTCATCAGCGTGCCTTCTGTCCCTGGTCACAAGCGCAACCGCCACCGTTGCCTTCTGCCAGAGATCGTGATGATCCACCTCTGCCACGGAAACGTTGAACTGGTTCTTGAGCCGGTCCTTGAGGCTCCGAAGAACCCTCCTCTTGCTTTTCAGTGAACCGCTCTCGGGGATGTAGAGCGTCAGTTTAAGGATTCCTATAAACATTTTATCTCGCGTTCAAAGTTCAAGGTTCAACGTTCAACGCTGATAATTAATCGATATTGAGCCTTCATTATTCATTAGCAGGTACCAAAACATTGAACGTTAAACGTTGAACGTTCACTACTACTCCAGTTCCACCTCCTGCAGTACCATCTCGAAGTTCTCAATTATATCTCCAACCTTGATATCGTTGAAATCCTCGATCCCTATACCACATTCGAACCCTACTCCCACTTCCCTGACATCATCCTTGAACCGCCTCAGAGATCCCACCCTGCTCTCGAATATAACAACACCGTCACGTATTATCCTTACCTCCGAGTTTCTCCTCACAACACCGTTGTCTATGTGACAACCTGCTATAGTGCCTACCTTTGGAACAAAAAAGGTGTCACGGACTTCCGCTCGACCCAGCATCTCCTCGCGGTATACAGGTGCCAGCATACCCTTCAGAGCATTTCTGATATCTCTTTCAAGATCGTAGATCACATTGAAAAACCTTACATCCACATTTTCCTTACGTATGACATCCAGAGCCTTTTTATCAGGCCGAACATTGAAACCTATAACGATGGCGCTGGAGGCCGCAGCCAGGATCACATCGCCCTCGTTAATTCCACCTGTCCCCTCATGGATCACGTTGACCCTGACTTCATCCATGGAGATCTTGTCCAGGACATCTTTGATAGCGCCTATGGACCCGTGCACATCGGCCTTCAGAACGATATTGAGATCTTTGACCTCACCCTCCTGTATCTTTGTAAAGAGGTCTTCCAATGTTACGGTCTGCCGCTGGGTCTTTCCTGCCCGGACCTCCTCCATTCGCAACTGGGCAATTCTTTTAGCTTTTACCTCGTCTGTGAAGACCGCAAATGACTCACCTGCAGCCGGAACGCCCTGCAGGCCGATAATTTCAGCAGGGACTGAAGGTCCAGCCTTCTCGATCTTCTTTCCATAATCGTCGTTCATCACCCTGACCCGGCCTAAATGAGTTCCAGCCAGCACATAACTCCCCGTCAGGAGTGTTCCGCTCTTAATGAGCACTGTAACCACAGGGCCTCTGCCCCGTTCGAGCTTCGATTCTATCACTATACCCCTTGCATCCCTGGCAGGATCCGCCACTAACTCCAGGATCTCGGCCTGAAGGAGTATCAGATCCAGAAGATCATCGATCCCGGTTCCCTGTTTCGCCGAAACATTCATGCACAGGACGTCTCCGCCCCAATCTTCCGGAATTACACCATGATCCGCAAGCTCACGCTTGACCCTGTCGGGGTCGGCTTCGGGCTTATCGATCTTGTTGATAGCCACCACGATGGGAACATCAGCAGCTTTTGCGTGATCTATAGCCTCTATAGTCTGGGGCTTGACACCGTCATCAGCAGCCACTACCAGCACCACAATATCGGTAACCTGGGCTCCCCTGGCTCGCATTGCCGTAAACGCCTCGTGACCGGGTGTGTCCAGGAACACCATCTGGCCCTTGGTGTGGTTCACGAGATGGGCACCGATGTGTTGTGTGATCCCTCCGGCTTCACCGGAGGCAACATCCGTTTCCCTCACAGCATCCAGGAGGGATGTCTTACCGTGATCGACGTGTCCCATTACTGTAATAACAGGAGGCCTGGGCCGGAGGTTGGCCTCAATTTCCGGCTCATCCTTCAAGAGATCCTCCACGGTGCCTGTTTTCACCTGAACATCAAAGCCGAGCTCACTGACCACAAGTGATGCGGTTTCAGGATCCACGGTCTGATTGATCGTAGCCATAACACCCAACTGGAGCAGGATCTGGATGATCTCCGAAGCTTTGGTACCTGTCACTCCCGCCAGATCACCCACCGTCAATCCCTTGGTGATCTTGATACTCTTGGTGGAAGGTGTGGGTATTTCCTGCACTTCAGTTTCTTTTTTCTTTGCTTTCCGTATCTTTTTCCTCGGTATTTCCCTTCTCCAGGTCGGTTGTGGAGCGGCAGAGTGTTTTATCTCAACGACCTTCAGGGTAGGCTCCTCCTGAGAAACCTCGGGGATATCCGCTTCATCTGAATCAAGCTCATCAACTTCGTCAAGAAGGTCCTTCACAGAGGGTTTTCTCTCCCGTTTGGACGCGACCTTCCTCGGCCTCGTTTGCTCTGCTTCGGGTTCAGCCTCAGTTCTGGCCTCCTTCTCTGCAACCGGTTCGACTACATCCGGAGAGACAGGCGCATCCTTGAGGGCTTCTTCTACTTCAACGGCCTTCTCAACTATCTTCACCGAAGGTATCTCTTCACCCTCACCACCTATTTCCTTTTCAATCCGAAGTGCAGTAAGATGTATCTTTCTTCTCGGTTTTTCTACTTCTTCGGGCTCCTCAGGCTCTTGAGGTTCCTCTTCGGGCTCAAGCGCATCTTCAAGTTCGGAAGTAGCTTCTTCGGCTTGGACCCCAACTATGGCCTCCTGATCAGATTCAGCAGCAGGAGCTGTCTCCTCTGCCTCCTGGGAGACCTGCTCATCTTCGAGCGCAGCTTCCAGTTCCTCATCCTCATCGATCTCTTCTTCCATTCTTACTTCAATCTCGGGCTCCTTCGCTCCTTTTCGAACCGAAACGATCCTTCGCGCACTGGTATCCCTCTCCGTAGGCTGGCCCAATAACATGTCGCTGACTATGTCAACGAGACTCCTATCTACATTACTCGTCACATTGACAACGTCAAAACCCATGCCCTTGAGCTGTGCGAAAAGATCGTCAGGACTTAACCCCAGTTCTGCGGCGAGTTCATCAACCCGAACCTTGCTCATTCCTTTGTTCCTCCCTCATACATCACCGCATTGAAGCGGTTTATTGACTCTGCAACTGCTTCGACAAAACCACTGTCTTTCACCATAAGGACGCTGCGAAGACCTTTACCTGTAGCCTTTCCCAATTTCTCACGTGACAGGAACTCAATTATTTCAGCATCCGACCTGTCCGCAGCTGACCTGATCTTCCGTATCGTTTCAACAGAAGCATCATCGGCAACAATTACCAGGGATCGGCCTGCAGCCTTTCTCTTCAGTTCACCCGTCACCAGGTTGGTTCCGGAAACTACTTTTCCACTCTTCTGGGCAAGCCCAAGCATGGAAAGCGCGTGTTTCGCCAGAGTACCGGTGAGAACCTCCCGAAGCTTCCGTGCCGACAGCTCCTGAGGATTGGCTGACTTGAGCGTTGCTACAAGTCTTCCTCCAGCAGCTTTTTCGGCACAACTGCCATCAGGGCATAGATATCCTCCCCTTCCAGGGAGCTTTCCCTTCAGATCTGCAATAATATTCCCGGACGGGTCTGCGACTATTCGGATCATATCCTTCTTATTCCGCCTGCTGCCGCAGCCTGTACAAGTCCTGACCGGCTCTTTCGGCGAAGGCATCTGCTACTCTCCCTCTTCTTTTTCCTCTTCCTTTGGGGAGGCACCAACCCGCTCCCGTAGCTTTTCCAGGGTCTTTTTCCCGAGCCCCGGGATGGCCAGTAGTTCCTCGTCGGTTGCCTTTGCGATGGATTCAACGGCACTGTAACCGGCCTTATCAAGAGCAGACTGGATCTTGCTGGAAACGCCCGCGAACAGGTCGTCTACCGCAGCTTTGGAAGTTTCATCAGCCGCATCTTTTTCTTCCGTCGCCTGAGTTTCGCTCTTGATGGTTATATTCCAGTTCGTCAGCCTTGCCGCCAACCGAACGTTCTGTCCGTTCTTGCCAATGGCAAGGGAGAGCTCTTCGTCTGCAACAATGACCTCCATCGCCTTTTCTGCCTCGTTGATGATAACCCTTGTCACCTGGGCTGGGCTCAGGGAATTACTGACGAACAGCGCCGGATCAGCCAGCCAGGGTATAATATCGATCCTCTCACCCCTGAGCTCGTTCACAACTGACTGAACCCTTGAACCCTTTACACCCACACAGGCACCTACGGGGTCAACATTCGGATCGTGGCTGACTACAGCCACCTTGGAACGCCCACCTGGCTCCCTGGCCGCGCTCCTGATCTCCACGATATTCTCTGCGACCTCAGGTACCTCCAGATCAAAGAGTTCCAACAGAAAATTGATATTGGTCCTTGAAAGGATCACCTGGGGGCCCTTGGCGTTCTGCTTGACATCCAGAATATAGCATTTGATCCTGTCACCCTGCTTATATCGCTCTCTCGGCACCTGCTCCTTGGAGGGCAGTTCTGCCTCCGTCTTTCCCAGGTCCACGATGATGGACCCCCTGGAAAAGCCCTGAACTATGCCGTTCACTATCTCGCCAACCCTACCGGAGTAGGAATTGTAGATCATCTCCCTTTCGGCCTCTCTGAGTTTCTGTACGATCACCTGTTTGGCTGTCTGGGCTGCGATCCTGCCGAATTCGTTGGCGTCGATCTCAATCTCTACCTCATCGCCTGGAATCACCTCCGGATCGAGTTGCCTGGCTTCCAGCAGCGAGATCTCCATCGAAGAATCCTCAACTTGTATTGTCACCATTTTTCGCTGATAGATCTCAATCTGACCGGTCTCCTTGTCAAGCCTGGCAAACATCTCGGTCCCGGAACCGTATACCTTTCTGGCAGCAGTGACCAGTGCCGCTTCAATAGCTTCAATCAGTGCTTCCTGCTCAATGCCCTTCTCACGCTCAAGCTGCGCGAAGATCAACAACAGTTCCTGGTTGACTTCCATAATCTTTTCCTCTCAGTTCGGTAATATTATAGTCGCAAAAAGTCCATCCGTTGCTTTTTGCGAAATCATCAACCTTAAATGACGGATATGACCATATAGTTCGACCCTAAAAGCTGAAATCCAGCCTTGCCGAAGAAATATCCTCAATCGGCACGTCCAGCGTAATTCCGTCACCGAGGTTTATTCTTACGAGCCCTTCATCATAACCCTGAAGGGTTCCCCTGATATTCCTCCGCCCGGAGACTTTCCGGTTGGTTTTAATCTTCACAGCCCTGCCGACGAACCGGGCAAAATCCTTCTCGTCCCTCAAACGCCGGGTGAGTCCCGGAGAAGTCACCTCCAGATTGTACTTGAGGGAGATAAGATCCTCAACGTCCAGGTGGACACTGAGCTCCCTGCTGACAGTGGTACAGTGTTGCACCGTTACGCCACCTTCACAGTCAATGGTAACTCTCAGGATCCATCTCCCTTCCTCGTTGCTCATCTTCACATCCACAACTTCTATCCCATGCTGAACAACTATGGGCTCCAGAATATTCCGGACGGCAGATGTAACCCGACTTGTGTCCAACACAAACCTCCAAAAAACAAAAGAGCGGTGCTCGCCGCTCTTTAACAAAGAAGAAAAATCCACGTTTTAACTAGCACAGTGGGTGGTTTAATGCAAGGGTGTAATGGTGATCGAGTTCCACGTTCCATGTTCCAGGTTCCAAGTCATTTTTGTGATGCACTTACCTGGAACTTGGAACCTGGAACCTGGAACTGTTACCCCAATTTATCTTTTAGGGCTTTAACAACACCATCCAGCGGTACTTTGGATTCAATACCGGTGGCTCTTTCCTTAAGTTCCACCTTGCCCTCGGCAAGGGCCTTTTTGCCCACCGTCAAGCGCAGGGGGACACCAATCAGGTCAGCATCCTTGAACTTCACCCCCGGCCTTTCGTCACGGTCATCGTAAAGAACCTCGATTCCCGATTCTGTAAACGCTTCATATAGTTTCTCGGAAGTCTCCATCACTGAATCTTCGGAGGGGTTTACGGATAACAGGTAAACCTGGAAGGGGGAGATAGGCATCGGCCATATTATCCCGTTGCTGTCATGGTTCTGTTCTACAGCGGCGGCAGCAGTTCGCCCAACACCGATGCCGAAACAACCCATCTCGATGATTTTCTCAACACCGTTCTCGTCCAGAAAAACCGCATCCATTGCCTTACTGTATTTGTTGCCCAGGTAAAAAATATGCCCCACTTCGATCCCCCGCAGAAAGATCGCCTCACCTCCACACTGGGGACAGGGATCCCCCACCACTGCCTCCCTGAGATCACCAAATGAGGAAACCTCGAAATCCCCAAGGTTCACATTGATCATATGAGCGTCGGCCTCGTTGGCCCCGGTAACAAAATCGGCCATATCGGATACCGCATAATCAGCGTACAGGGGGATTTTGAGGCCTATTGGTCCGGCGTACCCAATGGGCGCACCGGTGACCCTGGCTACCTCGTCGGGCTCGGCAAGGTCCAGGGTGTCATCCCCAACCATCCTCCTCACCTTCACGGGATTAACCTCGTGATCTCCCCTGGCCATGACGGCGACAGGGCCAGCCTCACCTGAGAGGATAATCGTCTTGACAAGATCGTCGGAATTTACTTTCAGGAATTTTGAAACCTCCGCAACTGTTTTGAGACCTGGTGTCTGCATTTTCTCTATGGCTTTTCCGGAGGCTTTTCCCGGCTTGCCTGCCTCCCCCGCTACTTCGGCCATCTCCAGGTTTGCGGCATAATCGCACGATCGACAAGCCACTACCCTGTCCTCCCCGGTATCGGCAAGGACCATAAACTCATGGGACAGACTACCCCCTATCTTGCCTGTATCGGCCTCTACAGCCCTGAATTCAAGGCCGCAGCGTTTGAATATGGCCGTGTAAGCATCAAACATGGCCTGGTAGCTTTTTTCGGCTCCCTCTCTGTCCCTGTCAAAGGAGTACGCATCCTTCATGGTGAATTCCCGTCCCCTCATGAGACCGAATCTGGGCCTGATCTCATCCCTGAATTTGGTCTGGATCTGGTATAGATTCAGCGGGAGCTGACGATATGAGCGCACCTCACGCCTCACAAGGTCTGTGATCACCTCTTCGTGTGTGGGACCGTAGCAGAACTCCCTGTCATGCCGGTCTTTCATCCGCAGCAGCTCCTTGCCGTAAAGATCCCAGCGTCCCGTCTCCTTCCAGAGCTCCGCTGGAAGGATGCTCGGCAGGAAGACCTCCTGGGCCCCTGCCCGATCCATTTCCTCTCTGATAATGGTTTCCACCTTACGGATAACCCTCAGCCCGATGGGCAGAATGTCGTAAATTCCCGCGGCAACACGCCGTATCATTCCCGCACGCAGCATCAACTGATGGCTTATTACCTCCGCATCAGCAGGTATTTCTCTCAAGGTCGGAAGAAAATATTTTGAATATCTCATTGTGGCTCCTGTATCTCAGTTGAAGGTTGAAAGTTAAAAGTTGAAAGTTGCAACAACTCAGAGTTTATATGGTTTTGATTTTAACCTTCAACTTTTAACTTTCAACCTCTCTATTTCCACCATCAATGCCTCAAGTGCCTCATCCGGTGCCAGTTTCGCCTTGACCTTTCCCTTCACGAAGAGAACTGCGTTGCCTTTCCCGCCCGCAATACCCACGTCCGACTCCCTGGCCTCCCCCGGACCGTTCACAGGGCAACCCATGACAGCTACCTTTAAAGGAATCCTGATTCCTCTGGTTCTCCTCTCCACCTCCGCGGCCACTCCAGCTACATCCACCTCAGCGCGGGCACAGGTCGGACATGCAACGATCTGGATCCCGGTCTGCAGACCCAGGGAGCGCAGGATCTCGTTGGCCGCATATATCTCGGTCACCGGGTCCCCTGCAAGAGAAACCCTGATGGTGTCACCTATTCCCTCTGATAACAGAATGCTCAGAGCCACCGCTGTCCTCACAGAACCAGTCATGGGCGTACCGGCCTCCGTCACTCCCAGGTGCAGCGGGTAATCCGTCCTGTCAGACAAAAGGCGGTATGCTTCCACGGTCTGCAGGGGATCGGATGCCTTTACCGAGAGTTTCATGCTGTAAAACCCCATTCGTTCCACTCTTTCAACAGACCTCAGAGCGCTTTGAACCAGGGCTTCGGGTCCGGGATGCCCATGCTTCTTCAGGATATCCTTTTCCAAAGATCCTGCATTTACACCGATCCTTAAAGACGCGCCGTTGCTCCCGGCAGCGTCTATCACTTCACGAACCTTCGCGTCGGACCCTATATTCCCCGGATTGATCCTGACGGCATCGGCACCGGCATCGAGGGAACCTACTGCGAGCTTGCTGTCATAATGTATATCGGCAACCAGCGGGATCCTGATGCTCCGGCGGAGGGCGGCAAAACCCTTTAATGACTCCTCGTCGGGGACAGAAACGCGCACTACCTCACATCCGGCAGCTACAAGGGCTCTTACCTGATCAAGGGTAGCTTCTACATCAGAGGTGGGTGTATTGGTCATTGATTGGACGCAAACAGGTGCACCCTGCCCCACCGGTATATCTCCCACATTTATACGCCGGGTCGGCCTTCTGGGAGCAACGACCATATCGGACACCTGACTCACCTCTGGGACAGAACCCTGGCTATATCGTTGTAGGAAACAACGAGGATGAGAAGGATCAGCAGCAGGAAACCAACGCGTTGAGCCATCTCCCTGTATCGGGGTTCCAGTGGGCGTCCGATGACCCCCTCTATCC
>SDBU01001432.1_pt1 | contig 34059 bp, 56 predicted proteins | sample 2277071 | NCBI WGS metagenome assembly SDBU01 (sample SAMN10397929, study PRJNA504765) | marine sediment metagenome | isolation source: marine sediment core GS08_GC12, 126 cmbsf | place: Arctic Ocean: Gakkel Ridge, Loki's castle | collected 2008 | reverse complement strand
GGAGTGTGTAGCAACTCATGGAGGGCTAGATGTTGATTGGGAAGGTGCGAACCTAGACTTAGCTACCCAAATCCTCTCTGCTGTCATAGAGGAGATAAAGGGGATAGAGAAGGCTAACCCTTATCCTGCGGGAGTATTCACGCCTGTATGTCCATTCTTGGAGAACGAGAAGATAACAAAAGATGCACAGTCAGGTACATGGGGGCGTACTGTATGGCATAACTGCTGTGAGGAAATCATAGCCAGATTTGAGGCTAAATGAACACCATAGCCAATGTATTCGGAGCATTAGTCTGTGCCTTAATGGTAGGAGCGGGTATAGCAGGGGGCGTAGTCGCCCTAGTGACGAATTGGAAGGGGGTTTGATATGGAACTTGTAATGCGAGTCTTAGTAGAACTAGACGACGAGGACATAGTACGGTGGGCTGAAGAGGAGGAAGCTGAAATCGCCGAGATCGAGAATGACATCAAAGAGGCGGCAGAAGAGGCTGTACCGCATATTACAGATAAGGTAAATGCAAAAGCCAGCTTCATCGAGTGGGAACCTGAAGGGTGTTATCCAACTTACCATAAGGACGTGGAGTGATGTGCGACTACAAGTTCGGAGACAGGTGCGACATAGCAGGGGAGCTTTGCATCGAGACAAGGGGCGATCAGTGTTCGCTACGATGCCCTCACATAGAAGGCAAGCAGGCAGGCGATGAGTCGTTAGACTTCTGCGACATCAACGACAAAGTTTGCCTTTTAGTGACAAACAACGAATGCCCTGAATGGGAAGAGATACAGCGAGAATGGCGCACCGGCAAAGAGGAAGCCGATCTGGATAACTACTGGGAGTTGAACAATGCGTCAATGTCCATACTGTAAATCAAATAACACCGAGAGGGTCTACACGGAACCCCCAAGGACTGCCCCATTCCCCAGGGACTATCACTGGCACTGTAAAGACTGTGGCAAGGACTTTGAGCCTTGTAGATGAAAGGGGGAATATGAGTCATTTAACAGAAGATGAGCAAGCCCGTGTGAACCGAACCCTCAGATGGACTAGCCGTATGGCAGCAAAGTATGGGGGTACTTGCTACGAGAAGAATGGCAAGACATGGGACTGGGGGCAGGCTCTATGTCGTGAGTGCTACGGCCCAGATTGGATGAAAGAAATTGAAAGACTTGAGATTGAGACACCAACCTGGGAAAACTTAGGTAGGGCTAAAAGATGGGAAGAGGGCGACCTGCCAGAATGGTTTGATAAGAAGGAATCATGTTAGAGCTACCAATGGAAGTGTGGATATGCAAGCAATACATTCCCGATAATGACTTTTGTGTGCTGAAACTTCCACCTGAAGAGTGTGGGTGGGGTAAGGATGGCATGTGCTGGCAATCACGTATACCTACTACCTGTGATGCACGTAAGGCAATACTAAATTGGAAAGAGGGGGAATAGAGATGGATACTACAACGTGTGATTTATGCAGTGCGACTGCCCCGAAGGACAAGCTAACGGATTGCCCACCAACATCTTGGCACTGGGTTGAGCTAGACGCAGGGGATAGCGGTCAATGGGATATATGCCCTGAATGTTTACCCAAGTTCAAGGAATTTATGACTAAGGGGGTTTGAAATGTCTGAACACATTGGCACGGTCAAAGAAGTCACGGCGAAGCAAGGCAAGAAGGGGACTTACCATGCTATGAAGGTGGATGACTGGACGTATAACTTATTCACTGATGGCATGGGACACTGGGCTGAGTCAAAGCTAGGTGAATTAGTAAGGGTTGAGTATGAGCAGGATGGCAAATATCGCAACGTCACCAAGCTGGATGAAGCACCCCCAGGAGCCGTAGAATCGAAATCTGACAGCCAAATGAGCAAAGAGGACTGGGAGTTAAAGGACAGGCGGATCACCCGCACAGCCATCGCCAAGAGCATGATAGAGGCGGGGAGATACCCCGAGTTGGTTCCTTCCGAGTGGCTTGAGTGGTGTTGGAATGGGGACTTCCCCTACTATGTTACCCAAACCGAGCCTAAAACGCCACCAAAGAAGGCATCTATGGGTACTGTAACAGAGGGTAAACCACAAACAAAAGAGCAGAAAATCATCAATGAAATCGCCCTCGTTGTCAACGAATGTGGCTGGACACCAGATGAAGGTAGGGAAGCCTTAGTTTATTGGGCTACACAAGCAGGTCTATTGAACCTAGACAAGATCAAAGAGCAGGGACTTAGAGCCTGCGACAGCCAGCAACTAGGGGCGTTCCTAGAGCACTTGAAGGAGTAGAGCAGGCACACACGAGGATGCTTGAGGAGATACTAACAGAAAGGGAAGCTAATGCGGGAAATTAAGTTTAGAGCATGGTTTCAAGTAAGAGAAGATACAGAGCAAAGGTATTCCGGGATGTATGAGGTAGCAGGGATTGCGTTTAGTGAAGGGATTGTTGCTGTCGTGAGAGCTAGTGCTTTTGCCCAACACCTTTTCCCAATTGGGGATGTTATCCTCATGCAATTTACCGGACTCCACGACAAGAACGGCAAGGAAATATACGAGGGGGACAATATAAGAAATGGGGACAAAATAGACGAGGTGATCTTCCATCAGGGCTGTTTTTGCTACAAGCTGGCTGATAGAAGATACCACATTTTTGACTCTAACAAAGGCGAAGTCATCGGCAACAAGTGGGAGAATCCAGAACTAGACACATAGAAAGGGGGGATTCAGCGCAACTTGAGGGGGCGGTGGGAAGCGGTGCCATAATCGGGATTCCATCGCCCTCTCTTAGAACCAAAACCAAGCTAACTTATCTGCAATTATCTTAATGGATGTTACCAAATGCCAAATCAGGAGAGCGAGAAATGTTATACCCGCGAGGTGAAAAACCAATTTGGAGAAAGGTAGTAGGACGAACAAGCTACAGATACTACAAGGCGCATGGAGATACAGTAGTTTTAGAGTTGGAATGCGGGCATGAAGTTTCGCGTAAAGCTAGTGAAGTGCCGAAAACGCCCAAGCGTGTAATGTGTCCTTTATGTAGAGCGGAATGACGACTTAAATGCCAACACCTAAATTCTACGGTCGAGTCCTACGCAATACGATTAAGTTCGACCTACCCGACAAGTGGAAGGTCTACCTATCAGGGCTTGAGGGTAAGCAGGTTGAGGTAACTGTCAGGAAGGAACGCACCGGCAGGACTCTTTCACAGAATGCTTATTACTGGGGCGTTGTCGTGGAGATACTGGGGGAGCATTTTGGCTACGACTCTGAGGGAATGCATTTCGCATTGAAACTAAAGTTCCTCAAGACACATGAGGACACAGACCTAGTGACCGTCCAGAGCACTGCCAAGCTATCAATCAGTGAAATGTGCGACTACATAGACCGGATAATGAGATGGGCAGCAGAGGAGGGGGTTTATATCCCCGAAGCAGGAGAGGTTGTACTTTGAAACCGTACTATGACCGAGACGGCATAACCATCTATCACGGTGATAACAGGGACATCCTTCCCTCATTGCCGAAGGTGGACTTGGTGCTGACAGACCCGCCTTATCCCGACTATCACACAGACATATATACACAAACCGATATAGATTTTCTTCAATACTTAAAATGCAGACAATGGATATTTTGGTCTGCAAAGGTAGACTTCCCACTAGATTATACGGCAATACATATATGGGATAAGAAGTCAGGGGCAGGAGCACAATACGAGCGCTTATTTGAGCGTAATGGATACAAGCAATACAACGTATACCGCTATTATCTAATAAATTCTACAGTCGCAGCTAATTTTGCTTTAGACGTATTTACAGGACACCCATCCCAGAAGCCAATTCAGTTAATTCGTTGTCTCATTCAAGACTCTAATAACTGCAATCTTATCCTCGACCCCTTCATGGGTAGTGGCACGACACTCAGGGCAGCGAAGGACTTAGGGCGTAAGGCAATCGGTATTGAGATCGAGGAACGCTATTGCGAGATCGCAGCGAAGAGATTAGCTCAGACGGTGATGGCATTGTAATGGAACGCAACGAAAAGGAATTACTGATAGAACTACAGTTCAATGACCCTAAGAGGCTTGCTAAATGGGCTAGTAAGACATTAAAGCGTGATATCTCAAGTTTATTCAATTGTACGATTGAAGAGATAGACAAGTTATCCACAGTGGTTTTTTCTTTGAAGGAGGGCAAGCGACATGACTAAAACACAGAAGATAATTTGGCAAGTTCTTGAGAAAGCTGAATGCTGGCAAAATAACAGGCTGCCTACCGATCATGTCACAAAACCTTGCGTAGTTAGCTGCATCTATTACAAAGAGAGAAAGGATATAACGTACAGGAAAGAGTACAAATGTACTCTTGTAAGCAGACTAGCGAACACGATTGATAAAGCAAAGAGAAGCCGATAACCCCACAAAGGAGGGCAAGTGACAAGAAAATGGGTTAAATTATGGTGCAACGATGACGAAGATAACCTCAACTTGGAGGAACAAGGCTTTTGGACTAGCCTTTTAAGGCTTGCTGGTAAGTCCGAGGTGGAAGGCGTTATTTGTATTTGCCCCAAGATAGCATACACACGAGGGCAGTTAGGGTGGAAGTTTGGTTGTCCTATTGCAAAAGTTGGCAAACTATTACAAAAGTTTATAGAGTTGGGTAGAATTGAAATCAACGATGATAAGACTATCACAATATCTAACTGGAAGACCTATCAGTCTGAATACATGAGGCAAAAAGATCATCGGTCTCCTGAATTCATGGGGATGAGGGATGCTATAAAGGAGAGGGACGATTACTATTGCCAAGGTTGCTATCAACACGAAACCGACCTTGGCGTCCCTTTATGTATACACCACATAGATAACGACCCCACGAACAATGACCTCGACAACCTCATTACCCTTTGTATGACTTGCCACTCTCAACTTCTCAAGAAGGCTGTCCATAAGACGAAAGACGTTGAACGTTTACAACAAGCAGACAAGTTCAAGGAAAAGGTTCAACAGGAAAGTTCAGGAAAAGGTTCAACTTCTTCTATATCTATATCTAGTTCTAAGCCCGATTCTAAATCTCTAAACCTCGAAGAAGAGACTAGGAAGAATATATATATAGATATATTAAACTTCTGGAACTCTTTGAAGATAATCCACCATAAGACATTAAACGAAGCAAGGAAGACAGCTATTAAGTCAGCCCTCAAAGACTATACAGAGTACGAGATATACAAAGGTATCAAGGTCTACGATGAGATAATAAAGTCAGATGGCTACTTCTTCGATCATACCTGGACACTTGAAGACTTCCTCAAACGTGGTATAGGCAAGTTCATTGATGGTGACGTAGCCCGGAAGAACTACGCACAACGTAAAGAGAAGTCCACGGAGGGTAACAGTAATGACCCCGAAGAGCACCACAGGAGATATGGACACTTTATGGGCTTAAAGTACAGGTTTGTGTGTGCTGAGTGCGACCATGAAGAGCAAGTTCAATCAAAGAGGCCACCGACAACGGATTATCAAGAGTGTCCAGAATGCCACTTAAATGAATTTCACTGGGATCAAAAGGAGGGGATATGAGTTATAGACCACCAGGATTTGACGAATCACTTGACAAGGCACTAGGTACACTCAGGACGTTGCTTGGATTGCCTGAGAGTGGCGAAAGGCGTGACGAGTTAATGGCGGGCATAGGTGCAGATGCTATGTATGAGGCACTGAAGGCTGAGAGACTATCAGATTGCACATTGACTACAAAAAGCGGTCATACTGCAATGGTAGACCTTAAAGGCACACTCATATTCATACCAGATGAGGAGGGGAAATGAAGACATTATGGGGGGTAGCCAAGATTGAATGGCGGAGGCTGTGGCGCAAGAAGCACACAATGCCATTAAATGAACTAGAGGCACTGGTGATTGAACTAAGTTCTAATGGCTACGATATGAAGGAAATTGCAGGGGTGACAGGCTACAGCAAGAGAACCCTAGAGGTTAAAACGGCATACACTCGGGAAAGGCTTGGCGCAAACAACATGAAGCACATGATCGGGATGGCACTCAGGCGAGGATGGATTAGGTAATGTGGGGCTGGATAATAGGCTGGTGGCTCATCATAGACGGCTTGATCTCACTGATAGTCCATGTACCGGATAAGCGTCAGTCATGGAGTCAAGACCATTCAGTGAGGGTAGTGAGGTCTGTGCTAGGCGTGGTGCTGTGTGTGCTGACATTCAAGGATATGCGGAGATTGAAAGGGGGTTGAGATGGAAGAGCGACCGATTATATTCAAGGGCGAGATGGTCAGGGCTATCCTTGAGGGCAGGAAGACGCAAACTAGGCGGGCTAAGGGGCTAGAGCGTGTAAATAGCAATCCTGATGACTTCTGGCTACACATAGAGAGCAGCAACGGGTTATGGATTTTCGACCAACCATCAGGGGATTTAGTTGCCCTTAAATGCCCCTACGGTCAAGCAGGCGACAGGCTGTGGGTGAGGGAGACTTGGGGGCAAGCTATAAACATTGCCGAAGGAGATACAGGGACACTCTATTACAAGGCCACAAATGAGACTAACTGGCAAGGTAAATGGCATCCCTCAATCCATATGCCACGCTGGGCTTCTCGTATCCTGCTGGAGATAACCGAGGTCAGAGTTGAGAGGGTGCAGGAGATAAGCCTTGTGAGCATTCGCAAAGAGGGGATTTCAGACAATAGGGCGACTGGCAATGCACCTTTCCAGTTACAAAAATGGATTGACCTATGGAACTCCATCCACGGCTCTGACGCATGGGAACGAAACGACTGGGTATGGGTGATTAGCTTTAAGAGATGTTGAAGCACAAACCCAAACGTCACAAGAACCTAACCCCTGAAGTAATAGCAGAGGTAAACAGGAGGGCTGATGAAACAGTCGGAGAAGGGCGATGCGAAGAATGTGGACGACCGCCTGATTTTCGGGGGCTACATTATCACGAGCCGCATAAACGAATGGGAGGTAGCACAAGAGTCTTCACCGCAGATGAAGTCCGAAGGCTCTGTCCGTGTTGTCATTCAAAGGCTCACGGGATCAAAGAGGTTGCCAGCCAAGTCCAATGGAATAGAAAGGGGGAGTAATGGCAGAACTACCGCAGGATGTTAAAGACTGCCTAGACGCTTCAAGGGCAGCGATTGTTGATGCTATAGCCACTGAGGATTGCCTAGATGGGGCAGCAGGTGAAGAGGTAATTCAGTGGATTACAGACATACTAGGCGATTACGAAGAGTGGCACAAGGCGCAAGGGGGAATGAATGAATAAGATCGGGTGGTGTGATATAACAAGGAACCCTGTCAAGGGGTGTTGCCCAGTGGCGTGTCCATACTGTTACGCAAGAAGGATGTATAACCGTTTCAAATGGGATAAAACAATACGGCTCAACATAGAGGTTTTGTGGGATTTACCAGGGAAGCCCTCTCGTATATTTGTAGGGTCAACTATGGAACTCTTTGGCGAATGGGTGCCTGATGAGTGGATGCGACAGATAATCAAGGCAGTGGATACTCACCCTCAACACACCTTCCAATTCCTGACGAAACAACCGCAGAACCTAGCGAAGTGGAATCCTTGGCCTGACAATGCGTGGGTTGGGATGAGTATAACTGATGAATCATACAGTTATTCAGTAGGCTTAAAGCGCACGGATGCAAAGGTTAAGTTCGTCAGCTTCGAGCCTCTATTGGGGAGCGTAAATCTAAAATATCTATCTTGGGTTGATTGGCTAATAATCGGGGCGGAGACGGGCAACCGCAAAGGGAAGCCACTTCTAACCGAAGTTCATAAATGGGCGGGTGAAATCATAGAAGCAGCCGATGAAGCGGGTGTGCCTGTTTTTCTCAAGGATAATCTCAAGTGGCCTGAAGTTAGAAGGGAATGGCCGAATGACACGGCTTAACAGTGGCAACAAGTATGGGGCAAAGTATACATGGTCACAATTATGCAATAGAACATTTGCGAGCCGTGCTGAGGCTGTCAGAGGTGAGGAATTGAGATTGATGGAGATGGCGGGGGAGATAACTGAACTAAACTATCAGCCGTGGTTTGTGCTGTGCAAGAAGCCAAAGATCACGATAACCCTAGACTTCTACTACAAAGTAGATGGGTTGGTTAAGTTCGAAGATGTCAAAGGCGTACTTACGAGGGATTCTCGCACGAAGCTGGCATGGCTCAAAGAGAAGCATGGTATAGACGTAAGGCTGATACGGTAGGAGGTGCTTATGAGTGAAGTGGGCAGTGCAGAATGGTTGGCTGAGAAGGGGCAAGAGGGTGTACGTTTCATATTGCAGCAGTTCCTACAGGTACACCTACAATCTGACGGGACCATACGAATGACACAGGGGCATAGCTCCGACCTTACGGAGTATTTCACTATCCGGCTAATGACCTTAGATGCGTTCAATCGTAGCAATGGAGTCCTTGACTACCTTGAACAAGAGGCAATCAAGCTGAGGTATGGCAAGAGGATGAGCTACAAACAGATAGCCAGGGAGTTAAGGGCAAGCGAAAGCACAGCCAAGCGTTGTGTAAACGAAGGGCTTTATAAGGTGACACAGGCTATGGTTGGGTTAGTGTGTGAAAATTAGACCCCTTTGACCCGATTGACACGAATTAGCACTTGTGTTCTTGTTTAGACCGTGATACTATAGAGTTACATTGGTGACGGACGCTCTCCTTGAGCGTCTTTTATTATGTTCAAAGTAATATCAAGGGCTCGATGTTCTCACTGTGGAGGTAGTGTTATATGCGACGCTAATTTATTACCGAAAATAAAGCCGACCTGTTTATCCTGTAGTAGAGAGTTACAGGGTGGATTGGCTTTCAGATCGGGGAGGGATGGCGGGTACTTATTCAATCCTTGGTGTGCGGAGAAACGCAACGGACACTACTATCTACCGTTAGCGAAGCACCGAGAATATAAGCCGAGTGTAGGTGAGCTAATCGAAGTAATGAGTAGTGCGCCTAATGCCCCAGTCGTGGAGTGAAGAGGCATGGTACTGGCGGTTAGGGCATTGGCTGAGTATAAAAGTAGGACTGCCACTGATGTTTAATCGAGTGACAGCCCCCTTCTGGCGGTGGTTGTTGGATTAGGACTTTTCAAAGGTACATTTACCGCAGATATTGACTGTCTCAATAGCGATTCGCCCTTTACCCAAGTCCTTCTTGATTGGGATGATGTGAAGATCACCGCCACAGTTAGCACACGTTATGATGCGAGGCTTTAGTAATTCCTCAAGTGTTGGTTGTGCCATTATCATACCTCCTTAGCTTTGGTATCTTGAATAGCTTTAACGAGATGGTCAAACCATCTATCAGGAACAGCCCAGTAGCTTATGCCATCAAACTTTAGTGTCCTTGCTACTTGCACGACATCATCGGCAGCCTGTAATAAAGCCTTGTATTTATCTTCCATCATCACACCCTCTCAGTGGCTTTACCGATAGCAGCCTCTAGTTTGTCGCATATTTCATCACTCAATGCGCCGTAGCTCATACCGTCGCTATTGCCACGTTCGTAAGCAGCCTTGCAAGCCTCTAGCAGTTCATCGTGGCAGTTACAGGCGAGTACTATGAACTCAGCATTAGCTATGCGTTCATCTTTTTCTACCTGAGTATCACAGCCTGCTGTTGCTACCAATGGCTTGCCTTTAATCTGTGTGGCTATGATACTCCAAACGTCTACCTTCTTCCACGGTGTAGGTGTATGTGTCATTCCTCCTCCTTCTGATGGCCGAAGCCATCGCATGATCGCATGAGTCTTGAAAGGCGGTTCTCGGTGCCATGCTGGTATTCTACGACCTCTGACTCCATTAGCGAGCCTGCCCAATCCTTGAGGTCAAATACAGAGATTAGGTGCCCTAGTGGGCAAAGTACCAAGCAGTGGGTTTTGGTGAATCGTATCATTTCTTCCTCCCTTTAAGTTGTACCGTCATGTGTATGAACTGTGATCTATGGGTATCGTGGGCTATGTCCAGAATTAAATAGGTTCACACCCCCTCAGCTTTAATAGGTTTACTAGCTCTCCAATAAGACCTACAAGCTCTACAGTGGTACATCTGATAGAGACCAGCTTTCAGGTATCTTATACCGGCCTTACGGGTTTCCTTTGAGCCGCATTTAGGACAGGTTTTCATGGCGCTTCCTTTCTAGGTGGCTTTAGTGGTGTTGGCGCGGTGTAGCAAAAGCTGCCCTAACTCATCAGTATTTGCACCAACTTGGGCACAGAACGAACCTAGCCCAATAGTGCTTACCCTGCGTGAAGCTAGGTTAAGCAGCCAGACCCGATCTTGTGGTTGTGTTACTTCTAGTGCAGCCCTTGTTGCTTCAATGTTGTTCATTTCACTCCTTTCTTTAATAGGGGCAACGAGTCTATATATAATCTAGACGGTGGTCTATTGCCTCTCTGGCATCGGCTAATGTGTAGTAGTGCGGACACTCTTGGCTATCGTACATCATGCCAGTGGGCGAGTGATACTGTTGCCAGTACCAGCGATAGCCTTGATTGGCCTTATCTTGCCATACTACTGGACTGATAATCTGGCCTCTGTACTCATGGGTCTTCGTTGCTTTCATCTGATCTCACCCCCTTTCTATCCTGACTAATCCCTAGCAGCGAGTAGATACTGCTAGGGGGTGTGTCAAGAGAGATTCAGCATTCCTTAATGTGGATTTGGGCGATGCGGGCAATCGGGTTCTCTTTGGCCCATTGTGGTATGTGTGCATCGGTTTCAATCGCCTTCTTGTGGGCCCAGTCTCTACAGCCACTAATCGTAGTGATGTCTATGTACTCGGAGTTGTTGTCCCCCTTTCTAATTACTACAAACTCGTGTGTATCCATGTTACCCCCCTTTATTGGTTCAACATCGCAGAGCCAAATCTCTTTTGACTCTTGGTGCGAGTTATCCCAGCGCACTACCACAGTTCCGCCTGTGCGCCTTAACTCGCAACTCATAGCGATAGTGCCGAGTGTGCCATCCCATAGACTCTTGACTCTATCACCAATATTGACTGTGGCAGTGTAGTCCATCTTGCCCCCTTTCATATTTGAACCTATAGATTAGTAGCCAAGCATAGGCTGAGATAAGTAATACCGTTCAGCTAGCACCCTCCCATCATTATATATGTGGCCATAACCCCAACCAAGAATATTCTTACCGTTGACATTATCCCGCGCTTCACTTTGACTTTCATAGGTGTTACGAATGACCTTATTTGGTTCCCCAAAGGTGTTTGGTTCTAATCCCCAAGTCAAGTATGTGTATTTCATCTTGCCCCCTTTCTATACACACACTAACAGGTAGACAGTCAGATTGCAATACCTTATTTAACAAATTATCTAAACTATTAGCGCAGCACTAAGCATTCACTTACGTTGTAGCGTGATGTGTATGAACCGCAAGACCGAGGCCATTAAACAACTATGTCCAGAACTACAGAAGGATACCCAAGAGAATAAGAGAACAACCGTACCACTAGGGGAGGGGTCGGGGGAGGAACAACACCAAAGGATATAACTATGGTAATCGCACAAGAAGATACTCCTAACAGTCAGGAAGCGGTCAGGGATGAAAAAGGAAGGTTTACTAAGGGACACTCAGGCAACTACGCTGGCTATCCTGGCGATGCCAAGAGCATATCAGGCCACATCAGAGCACTATTAGCTGAGAGTGATGGTGACAAGACACTGGCCGAACGCATAGCAAGGAAGTTAATTGAACTCACACTAGCTGGTGATCGTCAGGCGATGGACATGGTACTCGATAGGATGGAAGGCAGGCCGATACAGTCACTAATGCACGGTAGCATAACTGAGAGCACACAGTCACTCCTGGAAGGACTCACAGCTAATAGAAATGGAGGAGAGAATGCCGTATCAGAACCAGGACAAGAGGAGACAAGCGGAGAGGGACAGGCAACAGCGACACCGTAAAGGCGTGACACAAGACACCATAAAAGGCGTGACAAGCCCAGGGCGTGACATAGAAGGCGTGACACCGCTTGACCCTGGCTGGCAACACGTCAAGGACTTTATCCTGCATGATCCGCCAGAGAATAAGGGAATGCCCAGGCTTGAAAGGTTGCAGAGGATAGCCGGTTCACTGGGTAAGTATGCTGATGATGTGTACTTCGGTGAGCTTACGATGGGAGATATTGGTAAGGTCATAGGCACCAAGCCTGCTCTAGTCTAGGGGGTTTGATAGATGAGAAATATATTAGCTCCTACTAAGGGTGACTGGGATAGGTTTGTGGCTGCTTGCATAGCGAAGGGGTGGACAGTACGCTACCACAACCATCCCAAGACAAGGGCTAACTGGTGATGAATAGGATACTGTGCTGGTTGTTGGGGCATTGTTGGGTGTGGGTTCGTACTTCCAAGTCTACTGTTCATGTTGGCTGTAGACGTTGCGATACTTGGCATCCTTCCAAGGAACCTATGAGGTTATGGTAAGCCTGCTTACGAGTGAAGACTAGACATAACAGGGATATGACCATAATCCGTACTGATTAGCCTCGAATCTACTTTACCTAAAGGTTATAGTGCGACCATGCCACCACATTCTAGCTCTGCTTCTGGGAACCGAGGCGCATACTTTTACCTCTCTTCCGTGGGTTTGCGAGTCATTTAATGACGCTTCTACTGAGGCCCCCTAGGGGGCGGGTATAGGGCAGATTCCGATGGAGCTTAGTGATATGAGAGGTGGTATCACCAATTTAATAATATAGTAGCTTAACATAACTGAAAGGGGGTGATTAGGATGGCATTAGCAGTGAAGGTTTACGAGATAGAGGACGCGCAAGGGCAACCCGTACTCAACGCCGAGGTAACAGCCGATACAGTGCGGGAGGCCATTGATGCAGTCAATACGCTACGGGCTGTTGGACTCATGCCTAAGCCAGTGGGGCCCACCGCGAAGGTATCATAAATTCATAGAATACCTTGCTTTACATAAAATAATAAAATAGGGGGATATATGAAAATTAGGGTATTGGGAATGACACTGGTGCCATCAACCGCCGAGAATAGTGTTTATATGGTTGAGTACACAAGAGATGAAAGAGGGGGACATATTTTACTGCCTACTGCTGGCTCTTGCCTCAGGAAACTAATAAGATTACCAAGCATCGTGAATGCTAACTCTGCGACATAAAAAAAGGGGGGCTTAGATGGACAGTTTATTAAATGAACTTTATGGCATCTGGTGGGAAACCAACAAGACTGAGGCCATTTGCAGGATAGATAAAATCGTAGACGAGCATGACTGCATGGAAGGGGAGATCGTCAAGCTCAGTAAGCAGGTAGATGAACTACAGGCTGAACTCACAGCAGTAACTAGCACGTTTGACGCAACGGTAGAGGAAAACAAGAGACTGAAGGAAGGGAAGGACAGTCTATCGTTGCAAGGCGATAGATTATACCAGCAGTATATGAATCTTGAGGCTAAAGCCGAAGTCCTTGACAAGATAGTAGAGCCGATAAAGGTGTGGGATAAGACAGGCAGTATAGATTCGCTTGGTAGTATCTATGCCCATGCTAGTGTGCTGCAAGTTATAAGGGCTGTCTATGACTATCTCAACACTCAGAAGCCTGAATATGGCAAGTTTAGCGTGCCATCTGACTTCGGAATTCAAGGGACTTCTTCATTGAAGCCCACAGTTGAGCAAACCGTAGAGGAGAGGGTAAAGGGGATACTCAGTGATTACCGTGACCTATCCTCTGATGACGACCGTTACACCATACTAAGCCGTGAATCTTACAACTTCATAGAACGAATCATCTCAGAGTTCAAGTTAAGGGGGTAGGGGATGGCAATAGCTGAGACTAAGTATTACTCAGTATGCCCTGATTGTGGCAAGAAGCAGGAGGCTGAAGAAGGGGGTGATGATTCAAAGCTTTGTCGTGCTTGTATTGTCAATAGGCACAGGGATGAGAAGGAAGAAAAGGCTAGATGGGGATACGCCTTCATCATAGGGGCAGAGGTGATTGCGGGAAATGTTGATTTTGTGGACTTGAAGGAACTTGGTTCAATGACCATACAGACAAAAGATGGTGAGAAATATCAGGTAACAGGGGGATATAGTGGCGACCTCTGTCTTACAAAAGTATCCTGACCACCCCTGTCTAACCTGTCCTATAGGCTGGAAGTAAGGGGGAGATATTAAACACATGCTATTAGGGAAAATAATGGCTTTAGCGGCGGATTGGCCAGGGTTGCGGTTCCCTTGGGTGGACTTGAGAGATTCGAGGGGATACAAGGCCATCAAACACAGAAGCCAGCCTAAGCTACGTAGATTAAAGAATCAAGGGCGTAGATGACCGACCACCCCTGCATATCATGTGACATAGGCTGGAAGTCAATGACCTATTCAGAGGGCAAGACGATTCATTCATGCGAAGAAACCTGCGAGAAATATAAGAAATGGGGGAAAGATGACAGACAAACAGAACTTTGATTGCGTTGGGTTACGTCATAGTTGCCCTAGTTGTCAGTTTGAGTGGTTTGGGACTAAAGGCGCAGACCAATGGCCGTCCTATTGTCCCGCCTGTGGGCGTTTTGGGGAGAAGCCCGCTTGCCCCTCATCTCATAGGGCGTATGAGGCTCGCACTATTTTCGATGGTGTACCACCAAGCGTCTGGAATCTAGTTGCATTATAGCCCCTGGCGTCCTTCCGAAAGCACGTCAGGTGAGTATTGAGGTTCCAAGCCAAGTGCAAGGCTTCGGTCGCTGTGCCTTAAACAGCGACCTTTTCTATGAAAGGGGAATAATGACACACAAACATAGCCACGATTGCGGAGTCTGCAAGCACGAGTGTCTGCACTACTGTCAATGCTGCGGGAAATGCTACTGCTGTAAGTGCGGGCAGGAATGGGGTGGGAGTTCTTACGGATACTATCCTAATGTCACGACAACGTACCCAAGTTATACCACTTGCACTACTAATAATACAGAGCAACTCACCCTCACTAACTGTAGCCACGCACACTGATATGGAAATAGACCCGAAACTGAAGAGGGATAAGGAATATATATTCAATGCCCTCGACTATCAGCCCTCTAAAGAGCAGTGGGACGCTCATCTAAGTCCTCACCGTGAGGTTCTGGTCGCAGGGGGTGAACGTGGGGGTAAGTCGAAGTGGCTTGCTAATGATATATTCGGCTCTATATTCTACCTCGGCGCTAAACTAGTCTGGTTGTTTGGCTCGGACTATCAGGAGACATCACAGGAATACGGATACTGCATCGAGAACGCCTCTAAACTGGGGATTCTTCAATCAGCCTCTAAAAACTATAACCCTGGAGAGATTAGACTTACCACGGGCTGTGTCATAAAGACAGTATCAGGGCAGGATGTCACCAAGATTGGCCGTGAAGCACCCGACTATATAGGAGCTTGTGAGGCGGCGAAGAACGACTATATCACTTATCTGAGGCTCAAAGCCCGTACAGCAGAGAAGCGTGCCCCTCTAAGGCTTTCTGGGACGTTTGAGTCATCGTTGGGATGGTATGTAGAAAGATACAACGAAGGCCAGTCGCCAAGCGATTCACTGAAATCCATCTCACTCCCCAGTTGGACTAATCTGGTTATTTTCCCCGGTGGGCGTGAAGACCCTGAAATTAAACGCCTTGAAGCTGAGTTGCCCGAAGACCTGTTCATGGAACGCTTCGGCGGCATCCCGTGTCCGCCTACGGGTTTAGTTTTCAAAGAATTTCGTAATACTCACCACGTAAGGGAGGTTGAGCTATTTGAGGGGCCTGTTTATCTGTGGGTTGACCCGGGCTTCGCGGGTGCGTATGCAGTCGAGGTTATTCAGATTTCTGGCGATGTTGTTTACGTCATTGATGAGATTTATGAACGTGGCAAGACCACAGAAGAAATCATACAGATAGCCCAACATAAGCCGTGGTGGAAGCAGGTAAGGGGCGGGACAATAGACATCGCCGCCCGACAGCATCAGGCCATGACTTCCGTAGAAGAACAGTGGCTTAAAGAAACGGGGCTTGTGCTGATTTCCAACAAGGTCGAGGTCGAGGAGGGCATTGAACGGTACAGGACATTCCTCAAGATCAACCCGATAACGAATGAGCCGAACATATTTATTAACCCTAATTGCACGGGGTTAATTTCAGAGCACGGCGGCTGTCCCAATCCGATTACAGGGAAGCCTGGGGTTTACCGCTACAAATTAGACAAGGACAGCAACGTAATCTCCGAGAAGCCCGAAGACAAGAACAACCACGCCATTAAAGCCGTGACTTACGGATTAGTTGACAGGTTTGGCTATGCCACCGTTTCACTCGAAAAGTTGAAGCCAAGGGTCAGGATATATTGAATGATTGATTACAAGATAGTAAAAGACAAAATAAGAGAGTTTGAACCCCTTTATAAACGTAACGACTCCGACAGGGATTTGTATAACCTGAAGCCCTTTACCCTTACCGACTGGCAGGGGAAGGTGTTGAAGCACGTCTGCAACGTGACATTTAATGATCCCAGGGTGTTTGCTGATAAAATCATAAGTTTAATAGTCGGCTCCGAGATGCAGACAGTCGTTGAGGGCAAGGGTTTGGCGCTCATGCCCGATAACAAGACAACGGTTGTCGAGTCGTTCTTGGAGAAGTCGCTTTATCCCGCAGCAGACCGCAGACTCGCAAGCAGAGACATTGTGAGCATGATGGCGTTTCACGGCGAGATGGCCTGCCTCAGAGGGCGTATCGCTACACGATGTCTTGTAAGAACCGATGAGGGCGGGTTTATCCCCGACTTCCTGCCGATGGATGCCCGTTTTCTAAGTTACGCATTTGGCAAGAACGGACTACTATGGTTCTCCTATAACACCAAGCGTACAAAGGAGATGATAAAGTCCGAGTACGGCGTAACTGTAAAGAGCGATACGGGAGAGATAAATGACGTTTGGGATGATGTCGATAACTCCGTTTATATAGACGGAGATTTACTGGAGACCAGACAGCACGGATTGGGCTACCCACCTGCCGTTATAACAATCGCACCTGGCGGCTCGATGATGCAGGACGGTGAACTAGTGTTCACAGGCGAGTCTATTCTGTGCGCTGCCAGAGACTTGTTCCCTGAGAAGAACCGCCTCGGCTCGATTCTACAAACGTTGACCATGATGGCCTTCCGAGGGGGTATACAATACCACAGCAAATTGGGGCCGCAGGGGGCTTTGCCCGATGATGACCCCCGTGCTGTTGGCGGTATGGTTGCGGTAGAAATAGAAGGCGGCTTTACACTAATCCCGATAAACGATGTCCAGAACGCCGCCAAACTTATAAACTCAATGATTGAGGTCGCTCTACAGAGGGGTACAGTTCCTTCGATTGATTTCGGCAATCTGACATTCCCACTTTCAGGGAGTGCGATTTCGATTCTGACAAGTGCTAAAGACCCCATATTCATACCGAGATTGCAGATGCTCGGCACTCATTACCGTCAACTTTCGAAGATGGCTATACAGCAGTATGTAGACAAAAAGCTGGTTTTGGAACTTGAGGGTGATAAAGAGAAGCACATCTACTCCTACGACGACCTGAAGGGTGATTTTGAGATAAGCTACAAGTTCTTTGCCAAAGCTACAGAAGATGATGTAGCGAACTTCTCTATCGCAGCGATGGCAAGCGAGTGGCTTGACGCAGACACCATAAGGCGGGACTTCCTCAAACTGAGAGACCCCGATGGTGTGCATCAGAGATTCATGTCGGATATGTCGGAAAAGGCTAATCCCGCTGTAGCTATGAGGCGAAGGGCAACGATGCTTATACGTCAGGCCGAGGATACTGAAGACGAAGACGAGAAGGAAGCACTTTACCTTGATGCACGACTTGAGGCCAACGCGCTTGTAGAACTATTGAAGCAGCTAAATCTTGGTGCTATCCCTGCTGCACCATCTCCAGAGAAGAACCCGAGGGCGCAGACACCAATGCCGTTAATGAGTGCAGGCGGACAGGGAGGCGTCAAACCGCCTACAGGGATTGAATAATGGAAAAATTCACCGAAAAAGACTTAAACAAGATGATACTGGATGCACTGAAGCCACAGGTCAATATAGTACAGAAATTGATTCAACAGAAAAGGGAGTTAGATGGCGGACAGAACCCGCAGAATAAACAACAGATTAAAGGGGGAGTAAATAGTGTCATTTAGTGAGCGTCATTTTTGGGATTTAGCTTTCGGTGAATATTGCAAGACCACTAATGCTGTTTACTGCATTGAGAACTTTCTGGCATGGTTTACGAGGCAACAAGGTTTTACTGAGGCAGTAGAGAGGTTAAAAGAGAATTAGATGGCGGTAAAGCTGCCCCTACCCAAGAAACGCAAGTCAGACGTTCCATTTAAGGATGAGGTAAAAGACCCCTTCGCAGAAACGGTTGTACCTCCATCTGCGTTGGATATTAAGCCTGCATTCCCTGAAGTGTTACCCAAGGGAATGCCTAAGTCTGGTGCGGCACCGAGGGTTAAACTTCCCCCATCCCAAGCAACGGGGCTTGAAGTAGCACCACTTACTTTCCCTAAAGGCATACCTGGGTTTGGTGAAGCCCCTGCGGTCTTAGAGGATGTTTGGAGTAAGGCGTGGTCTGATGCTGATATATGGCAGGTACGCCATGAGATTCAGACAAACCCCGCACATTTCTTGGGGGGATTGTGGGCTGCCGGAAGGAATCCCGATACGGAGGCTTTACTATTCAGACTAGGGGCTACTGCCGAGCAGATAGACGAGTTATTTAGCGGTATGCCGCAGCTTACCCAGCAGGACATAGAATCACTACAACTCACAAGCCCTGTCCTGGTTAAGCCGTTATTACCTGAAGAGATGGGTGGGGTAGGTATCCCGATGATAGAGAGTATCGGCGGTATACCAGTTTCCTATGAGGGCGAAACTGTTGTTCTGAGGACAACCGAAGGCCGTGAGATAGAGGCGACATATCTGGCTGATGGAACCTTACTTTATCAGGGTGAGGAGATCGGCTTCCTTGACCAGAACGGCAGATTCATACCGAGGACATTTGAGTTAAGTGATGTATTGAACTCCTTTGTTGCAGGTATAGGTGATGTTCTTCAAACCTCTGGAAGTGCCGTGACATGGCTTGGTGCTAAAGGGATAGCACAGCAGTTTCTTTCAATACCCGACACACTGACTTTTAGCGGATCCGACAACTATGACGAAAGGGTTGAGGAACTAGCAGGTTCATTGACAGAGTGGGGCGAGAAGCTACAGCAGTATGCCCCGCCTGATTATCTTGGTGAGTTCAACTGGAAGCAGTTATTCAATCCCGCATTCTACGGCACGACATTTACAAGGGCGGTCCCGTTTACGCTTTCACTCCTACCTACTATGGTCATGGGGGCGTATGTTGGCGCTGGCCTTGGACTTGGAACTCTGGGAACTTATGTCATGGCAACCCTGTTCGGGGCTTCCGCTTCAAGGCTTACAGAGAGTGCGATGGAAGCAGGCTCAATGTACGATGAGGCTATCGCAAGAGGACTTTCACCCGAAGAGGCTGAACGTGCCGCAACTGATGTTTGGTGGAAGAACCTTGCCCTTGCTGGCGTTGACTGGGCGCAACTAGCACTTATGTTCGCCCCAACAAAGGGTATGTCTAACCTGATAAGAAACGGGTTTGTAAGGGCTTCAGTTAGCACGGCTGGTAAATTGACAATCTTAGGGTTGTCAGAAGCAGGCGAGGAATTATATCAGGAGACTATTCAAAGATGGGCTTTAGGTGAGCAGTTCGAGTTTGACCCCAATATGCAGCTTGTAACCGCTATCGGAGGCTTAATGGGTGTCGGCATGGGTGGGTTCGGAGATGTCTATACCAGAATCAAAGAAAACACCGTAAAAGGTTTAACCCCTGAGACTCAAGCAACATTAGCGGGCTTGTCAGATGAGGCCATAACTCAGGCACTTGATGAAATAGCCCAGACCCCAGAGGGCAAGGCAGCGATAGATGCGGCATTAGACCAAGTAAGGCGTGACGAGTTCTATAACTCAATCACAATGACTACCGAGGCCGAGAAGTTGGCATGGCAAAGAGTTCTGAAACCTTCCTTTACACTTGCGGGGACGGAAGAGGCTGGTGTACCACGACCGATAGAAGGCGAACCTGAAGCTGGTATACAGACTGGTATGGAGGGGTTAGCCCAAGAGAAGGTTGTCAGGCCAAAAGGCGCGCCTGAAGTACAGGCTTCGCTTGAGGCTTACGGCCAGATGGTCGAATGGGAGCAGGCGGCTATCGGGGAACAGGCGCAAGAGGCTATCGAGGAGCAACCCGAAGAAGTCACCAAGATATTCAAGGTTGTACGCCCTACTGAGCAGCAGTTGACTCAGGCTTTCAAGTTGATGGGGCATGAGAACCGCGAGGCTTTCCGTAAAGGTTTATTGGCCGACCTAGCTGAGATGGAGGCTGCGGGTTGGGAGGCGTGGGAGGCCGAAGGGATAAGAGAATTTCTTAAGACTGACCCTGTTGCTAACTATCGTGGCGCACAGCGCACAATTTCAACCAAAAAGGGAGTGAAGTATACAAGGGGTAGGAGTCTAGTTTCACTCCTAGAGCACGGCCAATGGCCTGAAACCATTACAAAGGCACAGGCTGAAGTCCTGCTCATGGGACGTACCCTAAAGGCAAGTTCAATAAACGCACAGGGGCGTGTGCCGTGGGAGAGGATACTTGACGAACTGGCCGAGCATTTCGGCATGACCGAGCAGCAGCTTATTGACCACATTGAGTATATCAGAAAGGCGCAGGTTGCGAGCGAAGATGCTACTGCTCTGTCGAAGATGGCTACTGAACGTGAGGCCAGCGTCAATGAGATGCTTCGCATATTGGATACGATAGAGTCCGAAGTTGAAGCACGGACTGTCCCTGCAACCTTAACTGAAGAACTGAATGAGCTTTACAACCAGCTTCAGACCGAGATCACGGCGCTTGAGAAGTATGCCAAGAGTGGCGTTGCCGAGGGTGCGGAACTTGAGTTTGTAAATAAATCCCTGAAGAGCCTTAAAGCAGATGTGGCTGGCCTTACCAAGATGATGAAGTCATTTAAGGAGAAGATGACCGTCACCGATAGGCAGAAGGCTTTGAGGCAGACGGTAATGGCGTGGGCTAGGATAAAGGGATTACCTGAAAGCCAGTACCGCAAGATATTCCAAGACACTACAGGACACAGGCAACTTCACTTAATGTCCGAGGAGCAGCTTAACAGCGTTCTCACGGCGATTAAGAGTGCTAGACCCAAGCGGATAGGCACCAAGGTTGTCGTCACCCCTAAGACCGAGAGGCAAATCCAGACGCTCAAATCAACCCTCATATCCAAGAAATCGCTTACCGAGGAATCCTACGAGCGATTGATGAATAACCTGAGACTCAAGACAGACAAGTATGAGAATGCTCGAATATTCATAACCGAGTCAGAGGCATTATCTCTGATAGGTGCGATGAATGATGAAGCCCCCCTGGTGCAGTGGGAGCAGGAAGTAAACGAAGCCCTCGACCGCAACCCCGAACTAAGGGAAGCCCATGACAAACTCATAGACAGGTTCTACGGCGAGACTGGGATTTCAGCCGCCAACGAACCCGTAGAGATAGCAAGGGGCAGTGAGCTTCGTGCCATGCGTTATTACATGATGCTCCTGCAACAGAAGATGAAAGCCCCTGTCTACGATATATGGCAGAAGGCGAACTATGTACGCCATGCCATGATTCACAAGCAGCAGTTACTCGTAAATGACCTTGAGGCTTCCGTGGGGGAAGAAGCATTCAAGAACATCATAGGTGACGAAGCGGCACTTTCAAGGATAGAGAACTATATAGCCTCAAAGCACAAGATGGGACCACCTGTCCCTGAAGATATAACCGTTACGGAGACCACGTTAGCCGACCGCATAGAGCAACAGTTATTCCTGTTTCGTAACGATGTCAGGTATGCGAGGTTCACCGAGGCTTATGCCGGACACGGCGGGAAGATTGAAGGGATTTCGGCGGACATCCCTGATGCGTCCAAACAATCCTTACGGCGAGCAATCGACATATATCAGAGCAGAGGGGCGGAGGCATTAAGGGAATACCTCGATACCCAAGAGTGGGGTGTTATCCATTCTGGCTACAATCCCCTTGCGATAGTCAAGCCTAAACTCTATTTACACCCTCCAAGGGCTACAACGTTTGCCAGAGGGCATATCCAGACCCGTGAGGGTACAGAGCTTACCCAAGACGACAGAACCATAATCGATCGCTACAAGGCATATCAGAAGCAGTTGATGGGGCTTACCGATCTGTCACCGATCATAAGAACTCTTGACAGAGTATTCACCGCTAATGCCAATAAACTGACAAACGCCAAGCAGGTAGCCTCAGTTGTCAGCCGTGGCCTTAACGAGATGAAGGGCTACCATGAAGAGGGCGGGGCGATACTCTATTACATCGAAAGACTATATGCTCAGACTGCGGCGGCGGTATTCTGGAGACCCGACCTTGCCCTTAGAAACCTGTTCCAGAATTTAGCGTTTAATCCCGACTTCCACATGGGGATGTTCATGCACCCGCAGAACAAGTCATTGTCAGTCGAGCGCAGGGAGTGGATGCAGATATTCGTCTACCAGAACAGGAGCATAGAGCAGGACTATCTACTCAGGTACTACCGTCCTATTCCTGGTTTGGGTTGGATTACCAGACTCGCCAACAAGACTTCCCTGTTCCCGTGGTCTGACAGGACTAACCGTGATTTGTCCTTCTGGGTGCGGATAAACCGTGTTGATCGTGCGCTTAAAAAGTACCGTCAGGACGGCAATACTGAGAAGTTGATGACCGATTCGGGGATGAGAGACCTTAATCCGAGGCAGCAGGCCGAGGCTCTTGAGTATCTTGCAAGGGATGAGGTTGATTACGGTGTGCCAGGGATGGAGGCCGTTAGTGGTGAAGAGGCGTTTGCCCGATACATAGCACATGAACACACCCACAACGTCCACTTCCTCTATGACCGTGCCGAGCGTAGTCCTGCGGAGATGGGGGCTGCTGGTAAGACATTAGGCAACATTCTCGTCTTCCAGAGAAGTTGGGGCGAACGGCTCTTATTGCAGTATGCGAAACTGAGAGACCCCAATGCTTCACGCCAAGAGAAGCAGTACGCAGCACAGATAATAATTGGAGTAATAGTTGTCGGCCTCTTGATGGGTGTCATTTACCAGAAAATCACGGGTAAGCACAGGAACCCCTACAGTGGCATAAACATCTTCCTGTATTCTCCCGGCGGTCTTGCATTAGGTGTAACCGAGGAAATCAGTTCAACCCTGTATGCGATACTAGGGACTCTTTCAAGCGACGAACCTTCATTACAGAAGGCCATTTCGGGCTTATCCCAAACGACAAGAGTGGCCGAGTTGGTATTACCGTTCTACAGGAACCTAATGCTGGCTATCGAGGCGATAACCGACTTGAAGAACGTTGACACCATAGCCTTCAGGAAACTCAAGGAATACTTTGACGACACCTACGAACTTGACATAGACGACTACGAAGCGCAGAGAGACCTCATAGAGCGATTACAGCACGGCTTTCTTGGCGGTGAGGCCAAAGAGCCTTCGGTCATGGAAAAGCTACAGATGGCCGAGGACGAACTGACCCTGCCGATTGACATAGAGGACAAGCCCTTATCAATAGAAGAACCCGAACTGTACGATATGCAGGACTTCGGCTCGACTATAAACAGTGTTCTAAAAGACGTACCGTTAAGCGACATAACCCTTGATAATGGGTACTCAGTGAGGGTTGTGGCGTGGGCGCAGAAGGAACTTGCCGAGTCTACTTATGAGACATTCCCCAATGTACCTTTGTACCAGATAAACGCTGATCCCCTAGAGGGCGATACGTTTGAGGAATACTACAAACAGTGGAAAGATATAGTTGCTGGCACTTCTACGCTTGACGACTACCCCAAAGCCTATCTGGGCAACTTCGGCCTGAGAACGCTTGAACTACTTAGGGAATATAACAGGTTCATTGACGAAGAAGAGCAAAGCGAATGGCTTGACGAGCACCCTGAATTAAAAGATGACCTCCGGGATGAATGGCTCAAGGACAACCCAACAGAAAACGCCTTACTTGCATTGTTTGGGCAGGTCACACTCAAGTCGATTGCTGCCTACGATGAGTTTGAAAGGTTGGTTGTCGATCTGGACATCCCGCCAAGCATAGAGCCTGAGTTCATGCCGAGAAACATATTTGAATTTGACCTGCAATACAACGAGATACCTTCAACTGAGGCAAAAGAACGATTGATATTCAGGCATGAGAATCCAGAGTACGAAGAGTATCTAGTTGAAGAGAAGGGTTACAAGCCCGTAGGCAGCAGGTGGCGCACTACTGGCGGTGCTAGATTTACTGGCACATCCACGATTAGCAGACCAAGCACAGGGATAAGCGTACCGAGGCCACAGGCACCCACGGAGGGGCTAGGGGGAACGAGGCTCAAAGTAGGTACGGGCATGGGGATTTCAGCACCTAGAGCGCCGAGTGCACCTTAATCATCTACCAGAAGTCCTTAAATCTTTCACCGAACTGGACTGCCCCAGAGTTAGAGGCTGGCAGTATGACGATAAAGAAGAGATATAGTATGTGAGCAGCGATACCAAGAAGACCCCCCCAAATAATAACCCTAGACATAATCTAATTATACACCCTGAAATCAAGGTCGCATGAAGCGGCCTTATTTATTGGAGGTTTAATGGACACAGATGAGAGTCAGAAGGACGCTATTCCTGAAGAGGGACAGTCTTCACCTGATGAACAGAAGTCTTCAGAGGAACTAAACACACTAAAAGAGGCCATAGACAAGGAAGCAGACAAGAGGCACTCCAAACTCGATAGGGCAAAGAACGTTGCTGAGAAGCGAGCCACGGATGCCGAAACCCGATTCACCAATTTGCAGAAGCAGAATGATGATATGGAGTTACAGGTAGCCAGAGACAACCCTGAAGCCCTTACCTCAATAGAGGCCAAGAGGAGAATCAGGGAAACTCAAGAAACACTGGAACGAGATAAGAGCGAATTTGAGGCGAAGAAGTCCGAGTACGATGAGGTTATCGAGAAGGCGAAGGAGGCCAGTCTAAAGGCCAACGCCAAGAAGATAGCCGATAAGTACGAAGGAGTCACAGCCTCAGACTTGCTTGAGTTCACAGACGGTTCTGACGAGAAGATGGAAGCATTAGCTCGGAAGATGGCTGCTAGTAAACCACCTGAAAAATCGGGGATAGAACCTGATAGCGGCCTCGCAAGCGGCAAACCTGGTGATGACGCTTACCTCGATGCTTACAACAAAGGGGAAGTTAGCGACCATAAGAAGGTCGATGAGATTCACCAGAGGAAACGAGAAGCAAACTAACAAGGAGTAATTGAATGGCGATACAGACTGCCACAACTGGCAATCTTGAAGAAGCCCAGAGAATTGCCATATCAAAAGCTCGCTATACGATGGAACATTCGATGCCTTGCGTCCAACTGATCGAGAACTTGAATCTCGCTCAGGGAGAGAAGCAGTTGACAATTCCGAAGGTAGGTCAAATGACTGCCTCGGATTTGATTGACGGCGTTGACATGGTTGATAGCGAGGACATAGGTATGACCACGACAGACCTCACAACTGCTGAGGTCGGGTTGAAGGTCATCCTGACGGACAAACTGGTACGGCAAGAAAACGAAAGCGTTTTTGAGATGGTCGGTGTCCAAATAGGAGACGCTACGGCGAGGAAGATAGACAGGGACGTTATAGCCCTGTTCTCCGCCCTCAACGGTGGGACTCCGCTCGGTGCGGACGATAAGGACATGAGCATGACAAACCTAGCGGCTTGTATTGCTCAGGGGAAGGCTAACAAATACCCCTCACCGATAAACGTAGTCCATCACCCCAATGCTGTCTATGCTACGATGAAGAGCATGGCTGTCACGCCCAGTGTAACGTATCCCATTCCTCACGGCTATTCTGAAGACCTGTTAAGGGATTTCTACCGCATAGTCGTAAACCAGACAGCGGTATTTGAGGATGGGAACATCGACAAGATTGGGTCAGAAGACAGCGGCTACGGAGCCATCTTCTCGAAGCACGCTATGGCAATCCTGCGGTCGAAATCGTTTAGCACGGAGACTCAACGAGATGCCTCTGCCAGATCGACAGAGCTAAATGTCGTTGCAGACTACGGCTGTTACGAGATTGACGATGGATACGGAGCGCCGATGCGTTACGAGATAGGCGACCCAGCAACGAATAACTAGGAGGAATTATGGCTAATAGTGCAAGCAAACAAGACCTTGCGAGGAGGGGCTATGCCATTGAGGAACTCCCTGACACTAGCCCCAAAGTCTATCTATACAAACTAGAGAGTACGGAGGAAACAGGAGGCAGGGAGCCGCAGTGGAACAAGCACGGCCCATTCCCGCAGGCGATGGTTCGCACTCTGTTAGCCAGAGGCTTCCGATACACACCTGAACCTTCGCAGGTGGAAGAGGCAAAAGTGGAGGTGGAAACCAAAGCCGAACCGTTTGAGTGTGGAATCTGTAAAAAGGTTTGTAAGAACCAGATTGGTCTTATAAGCCATCAGAAGACGCACAAGAAGGAATAAGACAGGAGAAACTAAATGAGTTTCGCAAACGTAATATACGGAACTGAAGGGATGCAGTACGAGAACTCCTCTAACAAGAGGCTTCTCTTCGGGACTTGTATGGTTTACCCAGACGGACGGGAGTTCGTCTACACACGGATTGGAGGGTCGGACATTGCTACTGGTTGTCTGTGTCAGGAATCGGTTGTCGTATCAGGTCACACAAAAGACTTGGTTTGCGCCATTAATGCCATAGGTGCCACAACTTTCAATCTGACCCTTCAAACCAATGGGGTAACGGCACAGGACTATGCGGAAGGCTCTCTGTTCATCAGCTTAGAAGCTGGGCAGGGCTACTTCTACAAGATCAAGTCGCACCCCACTGCTGGCTCTACTGCTCCACTGGCACTTACACTAGAGGAAGGTAGCGCGTTAAGAGTTGCAACCACCGCTTCAAGTGAAGCTGGTTTAAGGAAGCACTTTTGCGATAACGTTCTTATCTCCCCAACAACTGTTACAGGAGCCATTGTAGGCGTAACCTGTAGGGCACTTACCGCTACTTATTGCGGCTGGCTACAGACCAAAGGGTCTGCCTGCTGCTTGACGCAGGGTACAGTTGTCCTTGGGATGCGCGTAAGAGGCTCTGGCACCACGCAAGGGGCGGTTGAACCGTCGCCTGGTGGTGGTGGTGACGATGTAGTGGTCGGTACAGTCCAGTCGGTTGCAACCGACACAGAATACAGCTTAGTGAAACTAAACATAGGCTAGGAGAACGCAAAATGGCAGAAGATCAAGTACGAGTCAATCAAGACTCTATGAGGGCTGCTGGTGAAGGCCAGTGGATTGATGCCAAGGGAACCAAACGTGGTGAACTTTGCGTTATAGACTTCTTCACAGAGATGGCGTTAGAGGGACGTTGTTACCATGTGCGTGCAGGCACAATTTCCGCACCTGTTAGTGCTGACATTGAGATAACAGACGCAGGTGCGGAGATGTGTGTCGATGCACCGTCTAATGTGACAGTAATGCCTGTTGAGGCAATGTTTAGCATTAGCGCACACGTCAAAAACGAAATCGCTATTGCAGGAAAGTCTGTAGCGACAGCTTCCACGTCAGGAACGGCTTACATACCGCTGCCAATTCTAATTGGTGGAGCGCCTTGCCGTTCATCCGCACGGGTGCAATCCGCAGGAAACGTGGCAGTGACAGTAGAGACCCCAGCGACTACAGTTCGTCACTTCCATGTTGAAAGTGAGTTCTCACCTACTGACGGTGGAGACCCGCACCTTTCACTCAACCCCGTCATCTGGCAACCCATAGGGCCACCTGTCCTAAACGGGATAAGGTGTTTCTACATTCAAGCTGCCTCGAAGACAACTGGATTCACATACTTCGGGCACTTTGACTTCCTCGAACTCGAAACGGTGAACGTAAGCTAGGAGGATAAATGACAGAGGTATACGTTGCTCAAGACATCCTTCAAGCTGGCGGCGAACTGGACGTAGTAAACCTGAAGGGCACCAAGCGTGGTGAGCTTTGCATAATGGACTTCTGGACTGAGATGGCTATTGACGGCCATGCTTATCAGATCAGAGCAGGCACCATAAGCGCAGCCATCGGCGCCGATGCCACGGCCATAACAGATGCGGCTGCGGAGATAGCTGTCACCGCTAGAAATTCAGCGATGACATTCCTCCCTGCTGAGGCGTGGATTACGCTGGCAACCGAGGCGACAGATTCAGTTGAGGTAGCCATTAAGTCCATCGGCACTGCTCATACGGCAGGAACAGGCGCATTTGTGCCGTTAAACCTGCTTGTGGGCGGAGTGCCTTCACAACTTTATGCCGATGCCAAGACAACAGGTGGTGTTGTCGTTGGGGCCGAACTCGCTACCGATACGAGGCAGCACTTCCACGTAACCAAAGAGTACGCCAAGGACTCTGCATTGGAGTGGCAGGGTAAGAACATGATGCGGCCTTGGTACGGTGGCGACTTGGGGCACAGGGTTAATCCTATTATATGGAGGCCCGTTGTCCCACCCGTGCTGAAAGGTACGGCCTGTTGCTACATACAGGTAGCAGGGGCTACAGCGTGCACGTACTTTGGCCACATGGATTGGGTCGAGTTACCGACAGCGATGGTGTCTTAGAAAAACAAGGAGTAAAACATGGCAAATCAACTACAGGTAAAGGTAAACCAGGACTCGCCGCGTGCCGAATCGGAAGGCAATTGGGCCGACCTTAAAGGCACGAAACGAGGTGAGGTTTGCGTAGTTGACTTCTTCACAGAAATGGTGCTTGAAGGCCGTGGTTTCCAGTCTCGTGCTGGCACAAAGAAGACCAGTATAACGATGGATGCCGCAGCCATCACGGATACACAATCCGAGATGAGTGTCACCTGCAATACGTCAATGACATTCTTGCCTTTCGAGGTAATGATAAACACTGACACGCAGGTTGGCGATGCCTTTGAGTGTGCTGGTAAGTCAGTGCCAACGCTGGCAGCAGCAGGTACGTTATTCACGCCGCTGCCGTTGTATTCAGGCGGAGTTGCCTCACGGGTAACTGCGTACACGAAGACGGCGGGTGGATGTACCGTAGCCGGCGAGTTGGCTACCGATACAAGGCAGCACTTCATGTACTGTGAGGAGTTTGTAGGCGATGACACAAACGAGGAAGCGGTTATAGGTATCCTTTGGACACCTAGAATCGTCCCTGTTTGCAAAGGGAGTTGTGCGTTTTACGTGCAGATAGCTGCTGCGACAGCAGCCACGTATTTCTCACACATCAACTGGCTAGAAATGCCTACCGCAAACATCACATAGGGCAATAAGGGGGGCGGGGCAACTCGCCCCCCTTAAAACTTAAAGGGGGTTAGATGGAAAACACAGTTGACCTAACCAAAGACTTCGAGACAGAAAGGGCAGCGTTTGTAGCACTTGTCCACCTTCTTGCTGTAGAGTCAGACAAAAGCGATTATGCCACAAAGTTGGTGGAGATTTACGATGGATGGGTAAAACGCTACGGGAAGTTGATGTTCTCCGCTCGTGGCCGTGGCGACCTTTTGCGTCAGGTCAGGGCAGAGAAGGAAGCCCTTGAAAATAAGTTCGGCGTTAAGATCAAAACGCCGAGGCCAAGGGAACAGACATTCTGGGAAAAGATACTCAGAATAGACCCTAACAAGCCGAGGATTCAATAATGAGTCCCATATATGATTTTGTTTGCAGCGAAGGGCATTTCATCGAGGATGTACGCAAGGGCTATGACGATGAGTTTATAGACTGTCCCCATTGTGGCGAACCCGCAGCAAGGGTAGCGGGTTACGCCTCCCAATTTCTAGTCACCGAGACAGGGGCAAAGAACGAACGTAGGACTCCTTGGGAGAACATACCAGACAACCAGAAACAGTATCACCTGAAAGAGTTTCAGGAGGCTTGTGAGGAACGGGACTACTACCACAAGCAAGCCGAGGGTATAGCGGGTAAGGAACTGCCTTCAAAGCATTTATATACCGAGGCCAAAAAGAGGGCGCACGCTATCGCCACGGGCAAGCTGCCGAGGCCGAAGCCTAGATTTGTGACGGCAGGATAAAAAAAGGGGGAATGATGAAAGCAACATGGCTTATGGTAGGGGAACGGGATGCAGCACTTAGAGGTACTTATGTTGGTAGGGCTGATAGAAATAAGCCTGTTCTCTATATTGTGAGGTATATCAAAAAGCGACGAATAAAATTCTTTGCATTTGGATTTAGAATTGAACGCTGGGTAGAAGAGAAATTGATACCGATTACTGCGATTGTGATACCTGACAGTTCTGTCCTTGAAGGACTTTTCAGGCAAGAAGAGACGGCAGGTTGATGCAGAGAGTAGAAATATCGGAGATGCCGTCAACCGTCCCTGCTTCGCCTGAACAGAAAGCAGAGGTACAGAGGCAGCAGGCCGAAGCTGAAGAGTTACTGCTCGAGTTACCGTCTACGCTGTTCTGGCCGTGGCAGAAGATGAGGGAGAGGAAGTACAAGAAGATTCTAAAGCAATACTTCCCCATCGCTTCAAGTAAGAAAATTAACCACGTTGCAAGAGTTCTAGCGAAGGGATGAAGGCTAATCCAGTAAGACCAGTCATTTATGACTTCAAATGCCTTCGGTGTGGCTGGTGCTGTACGAAAATGGAGGCTGTAGTGGTAAAGCCTCCTATGGTGCAGTTCATGGCGCAGCACCTCGATATGAGTCTTGAGGAGTTCAAGGATACCTATACGTTTACTAGGGATGACAATACATTAGTAAGACAGCCTTGCCCATTCTATGACGGAAAAGGCTGCAAGATTTACGAAAACCGACCTCAAGCCTGTAGAGACTTCCCTATTGTGCTTATCCATAAGGATGCCGTGGGGGTAAATGATGGCTGCAAGGCCATAAAAGATAGGGGGGTTATGAAACGTGAAGTAGAAAAAGCGCATGAGAAGTCGCATATCCTGTTCATAATGATGGATTCGTGCCGTAGTGATGTCTTCCAGAAAGCAAACACCCCGAATTTCAGTAGAGTGGGTGAGAAGGGGGCTGCGGGGGCATTCGCCTGCTTCACCACGCCATCGGTTCTAGGTTACATGGCGAACTTCCCCCCACAGTTACCCCAGACCTATCGGCCAGTGTTGTTCCCTGACACGGAGCAGGCAACACCGTGGGCACCGACTTATTTCCGCGAACGAGGCTATTACACGGCATGGCTTTCGGGCAACCCCATGATTCACAACTTCGACATGGGGACAAAGCTATTCAGTTCAACATTCGATTACTACGAAAGTATGAGGTACAACCTGTCGCCGCAGGCGATTGTCGAGATTGCAAAGGATGTTGAGTCAGTCGTCAGTAATGCCGACAAGGAAGGTAAACCTGTTTTTATGTGTATACTCCTCATGGACACACATATGCCATACAACGATGAGCAGGTCTACCACTTCGAGACTGAGGACTTTGAAACCAACTTCGCCAATCAGGTTAAAGCGGTGGAGTACATTGACAAGTGGTTCCCTGCCTTTGTGCAACCGTTCTTGAAGACGGGTAAAGGGGTACACACCATAGTAACCGCCGACCACGGCGAGTTGATGGGTGAGAAGATAGGGGATGTTCATTATTGGGGGCACGACCCAAGGGATGACCATGTGGTTATCTCAACTCAACTGTTCAAGATACCGTGGCTGGAAGCGTTTATCATCCCTGAGAACCGTTCAGAGTATGAACTGGAGGTCGGCAGCGACTCCACGACTGAGACGTTGCTTAACTCGCTGGTTGACCGTGTTGGCATAGACAAAGCTAAGTCACTTCTAAAGAAGAAACGTAAGGAACTGAATAAGAATGCCGCAGATATTCCTGCCTAAACACGTAGGGGAAGCATACCAGAAGAAGAGGATAATGCGCCAGATCATAGTTCCTGACCCCGTAAGTGGGCGTGAGACTATCGTACTTGTGCCCAGTTCAGAGTTCTTTGAGTCACGGCAGCATGAGCAAGAGGTAATTCAACAAGCCACAGAAGATGCCGTTGTAGACATGAGGGCAAAGGGGAAACGTGATACCCCGAAGTATCCCCGAAAGGAGATTGGCGGTGAGATAGGAGACTTTATCGAAAGGCGTGACAAGAAGCAGAAAAGAACTGCGCCGAGACGCTATGAGCACGGGTTCTAATATGAACTATATAGTTTCAGGGCTTGAGAGATCGGGGACATCGCTGATGATGCAGGTTCTCGAAGCCGCCAATGTACCCGTGATTTATGACAATGAACGTTCCCCAGACGAGAACAATCCTAGAGGCTATTACGAACTATACGGCGGGAATATAATCGGCCAACTAGCCAATGGTTTAGCCCTAACACCATTCGAAGGCGCTTTTATAAAGATTACCTCTTGGGGGTTGCAATACCTGCCCGAAGGCGACTACAAGATAATCTACATGATGCGGGATTACGATGAAATCATACTCTCTTCACAGAAGATGGGAGACAATTCATCCAGCCGCCACCTGCTTTTGAGTATAGATAATTTTATATTGGGACTACTAGACAAACGTAACATTGAGTACCTGAAGGTAAATTACAACGAACTGATAGAGAGGTCGAGCAAGACGATAGCCAATGTAGGCGAATTTCTGGGTAGGGATATTAGTAAGGGTATGGATGCCACAGACAAGAGCCTTTACCGCAACAGAATCAAGGAAGAAGTCGAGAAAAGGCTGAAATCCCTGGGTTATATGAAGGGGTGAGAAATGCCAGTACACGTTGAGAAGCGAAGTGGCGAAAAGCCGTACAAGATAGTCGAACCTAGCGGGAAGGTTGTAGGCAGTTCCAAAACTAAGGCCGATGCTGAGTCCAGCGCAAGGGCTAGGAACGCAGGTAGCCACGGTTGGAAGCCGACAGGTAAGAAATAGATGGCAATGACATTTGGTGAAATAAGAGACGAGATCGAAACTATCCTTGAGGACTCCGGTAATGTCCTGTGGACTACCACTGCCCTCGATGGCTTAATCAGGGATGGGTTAAGGGAGATTTCTGACTTCTCGCCCTTGATGGAACGTGAAACGGTCTATGCCCGTAACGGTTCATACGAGATAGACATAAGCGGTCTGGTAGACCTTATAGAGATTGAAAAGGGCGAGTGGAGGGTAGACAAAGACCCGCGAAATTTCAGGACGATAACCGATATAACCAATGACAGAGCCTTAATAAGCCTTAGTTCAACACCTTCAGCACACGAAGACGATACCCTTACGGGTACGGTGACATTTGCCGATTCCGACAAAGCCATTTCGGGTTCGGGTACGGCGTTCACCACTGAATTAGTCGTTGGTGACTACATCAAGAAGTCCTCTAGTTCGACATGGCACAGGGTAGCGTTTATCACTTCTGCAACCGCTCTCACATTAGCGACTGAAGTAGCAACCGCAGACGATGGTGCGGATACCGAAGATGCGACACCGTTATGGCACTCGCCTGTTTATCTTTACTGTAAAAAGGTTCACCGCTTGAACGAGATGACTGATTTAGCAGGTGTGGTGAAGCACGGGGTATCGAATGGCGTGAGAACTATGATAGTTGACAAGGTGCAGACCACGGGGACTATCTATAAAGGCACCAAGTTTACCATTGCCGACACAGACGGAATCTATCAGGTCACAGCCCCAGCGACTATAGCCAGCAGCGAGGCGACAATCTACTTTACCCCTGGATTAGTAACTGCTGCGGCTGGAGATGAGGTTATTACATTCGAGACTTCAACCCTGACCCCATACCTTGAAAGGCTATTAGCCTCCCTGACAGCGGCAAGGGCGACCCTTTACTGGATAGGGCAGGGGAGAACACAACTAATGAGTGCGATAGATGCTGCGGACTCTGCTACTTCGTCACTTGTAAACATGACCTCCAAGATAAGTCAAGCCGTAACAGACATCACATC
>SDBU01001431.1_pt1 | contig 34064 bp, 27 predicted proteins | sample 2277071 | NCBI WGS metagenome assembly SDBU01 (sample SAMN10397929, study PRJNA504765) | marine sediment metagenome | isolation source: marine sediment core GS08_GC12, 126 cmbsf | place: Arctic Ocean: Gakkel Ridge, Loki's castle | collected 2008 | reverse complement strand
GCCTTCCGACCACTTGGCTGAATCAATTCGGCCTCGCATGATCGGAATCGCCACGGCAGCCAAGATGCCGACGATGAAGATCACGACCATCAGCTCAATCAGTGTAAAACCTTTTCTTTTTTCCATCTTCTACTTCTCCTAAACTAAAGTTTCAAAAATTGCCCTTGTGCCTGCCAACGCAGGTATCACTCGTTTATCACTTTCCCAATCGACCAAATTCATTAGCGACTTTACTATTGATTATTTTTACGTCTTTCATCAATGAAGTGTAAAAGTCCGCCTCTTTCTCCACGCTTTACTAATTAAAATATACTGCAAAAAACCGTCAAGTGTTAATCAGTGGTTATTTTTTTCAATATTTAATGTTCAATCGTCAATTATAGGCCTTAGCCGCCCGACGGTTCCATAGAAAATATCGGAAGATAAAGTGCAAGAACGACTACCAATACAATCGCTCCAACTACTACAATCATCAACGGCTCAAGCAGACCCATTACTGTCGTTATTGTAGAATCGACCTTTCGCTCATAATACATGGCCGTCCTCTCGAGAACTTTCGGTAGTGACCCACTTTCTTCGCCAACCTGAGTCATCTTGACGACCATATTGGGGAAAAAACCGGCTTCGGCCATACTCAAAGACAGGTTTGTGCCCGCCACAATTCGCTCTCGTGTTTGCTTTACCGCTGTTTTTATAACATCGTTTGTGCTCATCGTAGAGAGAATATCGAACACCTCAAGAACTGAGACTCCTGAATTAAGCAATGTTCCCATCGTCTTGCAGAACGTCGCCACGAAGGCCTGACTTAATATCTTGCCCATCAATGGCAGGGTTAGCGCAAGCCTGCTAAATAAATAATGCCCTTTCTTTGTCTTCGAGATAAAAACTGTGGATATGGTTGTAACGACCACGAAGCCAATTATATGAAGCACATGGGTGCGCAGAAAATCGTAAAAGTTCATAAATCCCTGCGTAAATGCAGGCATCTCACCGCCGATTTGGTCGAATATTTCTTTGAACCGAGGAACAACGAACGCCATTATGAATACGACTATTATAATGATAAAAACGAGTACAAAGATCGGGTACGCCATCGCTCCCTTGACCTTTTTCGCTAATTTATCCCGGTTGTCGAAATACTCTGCCAGTCTCTGAAGTGCGTCAGGAAGATTTCCGCTCGTTTCACCGGCTAATATCATCGCACAGCATAACTGGTTGAAAACCTTTGGAAATTCAGCAAAACTGTCTGATAATGTTTGACCTCTCTCAACCTTTTCCAGTATCTGTTGTAGAACTTTCTGAAGCTGAAGGTTTTCAATGTCCTCCGAGATGGCCTCAAGAGCTGACGTGATGGCAATCCCGCCCTCTGTCATTGTTTGCAACTGCCAGCAAAGAGCCCCCAGCTCACCTGATTTGATTCGCTTTCGACGACCCTTTTGCTGTTTTTGCTTAGGTGCTTTGACAGAGCTTTCCTTGATGGAGATAGGCGTGAACCCTTGGTCCCGAAGCCAGTTTACTACATCACTGGAGCTGGGGGCCTGCGTGTGGCCTTCCTTTTTACTCCCTGATGGATCACGAGCAACATATTTAAAGCTTTTCATCTGCCCTCTTACAAATCTTCAATTTTTATACTATAATATTATCCGACCCATTAGACTTTCTAACGGATTTACCGGACTTTAAGAAAATAGCGTTTAGCTTTCTTCATTTATCTGTTATTGTGCATTCAACATCGACATCCTGAAAGCTTGAGTTTAATAGAAAAACAGTGTCTATCCATCCATTTGCGCTTTGGTTTCTTTTATCTGCGCATTGTTTCCGGCCGCTATGCTTTTGTATCTTCTGTAAATGTTACTCTGAGGACCTCTTCAGCGGTCGTTAGGCCCTGGAGCATCTTGCTTACACCGCTTTCAAGTAAATCCCCATAGCCTTTTTCACGTGTCATCGCTCTTATTTCCGATTCACTGGCCCTGTTGATGAGCAGTCCGCGCATATCGGCGTCCATAACCAGAAACTCAAATATGGGCAATCTGCCCAGACATCCTGTATCTCCGCACATATTACAGCCTCGACCGTGGTAAAAGACAGCGTCTTTGGTCTCCTTCGGGTCAATGTTTAAACGCTTCAGGACTTCTTCGCTTAACGTTACCGGCTCCTTGCAGTGTTCACAAATCTTTCTGACCAGCCGCTGAGCAATAATTAAATTCAGAGAAGAAGCCAGCAGAAACGGCTCAATGCCCATATAGATAAGTCTGCTTATCGCACTTGGTGCATCGTTCGTATGGAATGTGCTCAAGACAAGGTGACCTGTTAAAGATGCCTTTATCGCAATTTCTACGGTCTCCTTGTCGCGAATCTCACCTATAAGAATTATGTCCGGGTCTTGTCGCAGGATTGCACGCAGACACCTGGCAAAATCGAGGTCGATTTGGTGCTTGATTTGAATCTGATTAATCCCGGCAAGACGGTATTCCACGGGGTCCTCGACCGTTGTGATATTTTTCGTCGGGTCCTTCAAGTGATTCAGTGCTGAGTATAATGTGGTGCTTTTACCGCTGCCCGTCGGGCCCGTCACTACTATGATACCGTGAGGCTGGGCCAATATCGTCTTAAACTCTTCAAGAAGTTTGGGTTCAAAACCTAATTGTTCTATCTCGTGGTTGACCGATGAGGTGTCCAGAATTCGAAGCACTATTTTTTCGCCGTATATCGTTGGAATTGACGATACTCGAACGTCTATATCTCTGCCGGACATTTTAATCTTGAATCGGCCGTCCTGGGGCAGTCTGCGCTCGGCAATATTCATCTCCGATAAAATCTTTATTCTTGTTAATACCGCAGCCTGCATCTTCCGGGCCGGCGGAACCATATCACGAAGCATACCATCGATGCGCATCCGAATTATCATCGATTTTTCCTGAGGCTCAAGATGAACGTCACTCGCTCGGCTTTTGACCGCCTGGCTTAACAGCAGGTCTACAAAGCGAATTACAGGCGGCTTGGTCGCAGCTTCGTTATCCGCCTCTGCTACTTCCGCTTCAAATATATCTTCCTGTCCACCGACCTCGATCTCTACTATGTCGCGAAGCTGCTGTTCTTCAACATCAGAACCGTGGTAAATCGTCTCTATTGCATGCCGAATCTCCTGATGTGAGCTAATGACAACTTTAATCTTGCGCTTCATCTTCAGTGAGATTGTATCTATTGCTATAACATTAAGCGGGTCAGCCATCGTGACGATAATCTTGTCGTCTTTCTCGCCGATAGGCAAAAGGCAAAATCGTTTCGCAATGTTCTCAGGCAGCGTTCGAGCGGTTTCCGCATCTATCTTGCTCATATCATCGAGACGCACGTAATCCATTGATAGATAGTCCGCCAGCGCGTGTGTAATATCCTCCTCGCCCAGCTTCTTGAGTCGAAGCAATACTTCACCGAGCCGGCCGCCGTGCTCACGCTGTTCGTTTAGCGCTTCTATTAATCCTCTGCGCGTCAGTAGACCTTTGGAAACAAGTGATTCGCCGAAAAGAAGATTTGCTTCTGCTGTGGGGCTCTTAGCTGGGCTCTTAGGGGCTGCTTGTGGACACATTCCATCACCTCAAATACTTCAAATACTGTCGTTATACGGCTTTAAACTCCATGACCTGCAGGCGCCCGAGTGATTCGCCAAGGCAAACTTTGCCTACTTAACAAAGGCCGAAAGCCCGAAATGAGATGGCCAGGCTTTCACCTTCCTCAAGATTCCATTATTTAAAATATACTATACAAACTGACAATGCCAAATATCGCCCTTATACAGTCCCATGCCCTTATGGGACGCTTGCCGATTCGGTCCGGAAATGGTTGTGTAATTTTGCTGTTTCTACCCGCCACCAATCTATCTTATGCTCACGCCTGATTTGTGCCGGATTGGGGGACAAAGTTTTTATTTTTTCGATTTCGATATGACCGACACCGTCCTTGAAATCCTGCCGGAACATATAACTGCTATAGTTGTTAATCCAGATATTGATACCCGTCAGTATTTGGCTCCCCGATTTGTTGGGGCCTTATTTAGCCAATGGGCTTTTAGGCGAAATTACTTGACGAATCCGCCGAAATTTCTGATAATTACCCATTGCCCGCGGATGTGGCGGAATTGGCAGACGCGCAGGCTTCAGGTGCCTGTGGGCTTCGGCCCGTGGAGGTTCGACTCCTCTCATCCGCAATAGAGCCACTCAGACCACATAAAAAGGTTTTGACAATGAGCGAGCCGAAAAATATTTCTTTCATAATAATGTCTGTTTTTATTATTATCGGGCCGGTTAATGAGGCCCAATCAATGGAGCTGGCAGCATTCGTTCAACGTGTACAAATTGCAGGCGGCGTCCTTGATGATCACGATAAACCTCTTGCCGAAGCTATTGCCGACCGCTTCGTCAACGCCCTGCGAAAGCGCAACTACAGCTTCCTGATGGAGGATAAATTCGATTCGCTCCGAAAGGATATTCGCAATTTCGCTGCCAAATACCAGCCTGCCCACATGCCTCCATCCAGACGGAAGGTGCTGCTTGTTGCTATTGACCGATACATACCGGACTATTTTTTGAACAGGCCGGACTTCCGCGAAGAGCAGGAAATGGCCTATCTGAAATTCCCCGACCAGGTCCAAACGTTTCAATGGAAGCTCTGTTTGGCGCTGAACCGCACACCAATTACACCGGAGCAGTTCGAGCGTCGCGAAGCCCAGCATAATTGGATTCGAGAATATATAAAGACTGTGCCGATTCGGCCCGGCGATGGCCGGCCAATTGGTGTCGCTCCTCATGGCGTTCGCACCTGGAGCTCAGAATTTCTGCAGCGAAAGTTCACTGACCCACTGTCTCTGCTATACGACCCTATGACGGACTGCCAGTTTGAAGTTTTTAATAAACTGATGCAGCGAAGCGCCGCCAACGGTCTTGTCATGGCTGTCTCGGACGTCCCTGTGCGCGCCTTGGGGGCCCTTGCCCATAATTGCACAGATGTGGAGAAGGCGTATAGCTATCCATTTGATATCCGATTGCCTTTCGAAGACGAAGTCAGGTCAATCTGGGGTGGAGCTGATGCGCACCTGACCTTTGCTTCCAACGCACAATTCCGCGGCCGAGGTGTCTTTCTCGAAGGGCGCAGGGACAGCCGCCACATCTTTGACATTGTTCGAGGTCCCTTGCGGATTGCACCACAAGTTCAAGACGGTGACCCCGATGAATTAGTTGCCCGGTGGATTCAGAAGCAAGGCAAGGGAGACCTGGCCTACAACGACTCTACTGTAACTTTGACAGCCCTTCGCGGTGGAAAGATTACAGAATTGGATGAGGTGAATTGGTTTGAGGCCGACGCACTGAGCAATGACGAGCTGCGTAAGCTAATCGTCGAAAAGGGCCAAATGACAATATCTGTAGATAGGCTTCCCCCAGCCAATGGCCCTCGCATAATGAAAGGCGATAAGCGGCGTTTCTTTATCGCCGTCCAAACCGGTGAGAAGCGGTTAGCTGTGATCGATCTGAAGACCAGGGAGTTCGGCCAGATAGAATTCTATAGCCGAACTCGCCCTATGGATTCACCAACCACAACACCGGTTACACAGCCCCCCTCCACGGCAGGGGAAGGCCGGGGCGGGGATAGTCCAGATTAGGTCCGCCCTATTGGTCGCAAGTAGCCTTTTTGCCCTCATATCCGAACAAAGATATTAAAAAAAACTAACCATTTAGACACCTATGTTGCTTATGCTCTTGTGCTCTTATGCCTTGTGCTCTTTACTAACGGAAATCGTGCAAATAGGCCGATAATATATTTGGCTGTTTATATTTGGTTAGCAGTGAATCATAAATAGTGAAACGAGCCACGAATTATGTTTGAGCTTCTTCAAAGTTTTGAACAAACGGCTGCGCGGTTCAGCCCCACCGTGCTAATCGGTCCCGGAGTGGCGACCGTCATAATTGGACTCTTTGTCTGGCTCGGCGGACTTGGTTTCAGAAGAGTTTTGGCAGCAGTTTTGGGAGCTGTCACCGGTTGGGTTTGTGGATTCTTCATCGTCGGCAGAAACATGATGGTGGCAACAACTTCCGCGGTTGTGGCAGCGGTCATCGCAATAATATTCCAAAGGATATTCATCACAATACTCGCTGTCTTGTTAGCGGTGGTTCTGACCTTTTTCGTTTTCACCGGCATGTGTCCCGAGGTTATAGAAGCGACCAAAGATGTCCCGATAACGGCACCTGAAGTAACGGAGCAACACGTGGTTATTGGTATCAGACATACTCCGGTGGTTATAAAGGCATACATCGCTGATTTTACCAACATGGTAAAAGAGGCGGCCTGGCACATGAGGACCAGTGGATGGGCGACAATGGCCGGCCTGGCAGTGGTTTTGTTGATTGCCGGACTTTTCCTGCGGCGGTTGACTTCTGCTCTCTGCTGTGCGGTACTCGGAACGATACTTGTCTTTGCGGGAATGATTTGGTTGTTGCTCTATAAAGGAAGTCTCCCTATAAGCAAAGTGTGTGACAAGCCCTTATATTATGCTGCTGTCTTTGGGGCAATGGTGGTTTTCGGTACCATTGTGCAGTTATTGCTTTGTCTAAGGCTCGAGGGCGGAAGAAAGAAAAGAAAAGAAGCCAAGGATGCTAAAGCAGCACGCTCAAAGAACCTCTGGCGGTCTTAATAACCACATACGGCCTAATGGCGAGGTTTTCCGAAAAAGGATTGATCCGGATAAAATTGAGGATGCTTGATTCCAGGTTTTACATTTTTGAAATTTGTGGTTAAAATGGAAATTCACTCCCAGTTTATCGGGAAAAAATAAAAGAAAAATTACGGAGACCAATAATGGATTCTGTCACTATACTTGCACGGGCCGCTGAACCTGCAATGCGGACCACCGAATCGGTTGAAGAAGGATTTGTCCCGATTAACTTCATCTGGGAACAGATCATCGGACTGAGCCTTGTCGAATGTTTAATTTTCATCTGCTTCGGCGTGGTTTGCCTGCTCTACGGCTGGCGTATCTTCAAGGTACTCGTAGCACTTTGTTTTGCACTTATTGGTCTCTGTGCCGGATTATTGCTAAACGAAAAACTTGTTGGCGGCAACGGAATGTGGCTGGGATTGATAGGCATGGTGATGATGGCTGGTCTTTCTCTGCCCTTGATGCGATGGGGGGTCAGCGCTCTTGGGGCCGTAGCCGGCGGAATACTTACCGGAGGAATATGGTATGCATTTGTTCTGCCCGACAGATATATCTGGGCTGGTGCACTTGTAGGGCTCATCGCAGGCGGTATGATATCATTTATCGTATTCAAAATCGCTGTTGTTCTGTTCACGAGCTTCGGTGGCGGTGCACTGATAGTAACTGCCGTGCTGGCGGTCCTGCACGACTATTTTGACCCCGGCCAGGTCCAGGTGCTTGTATTTGACTACCATTGGTTTCTGCCCGTTGCGCTTCTGGTGCCGACAGTGGTAGGCATTATCGTGCAAAACAAATTCATTTCCAGCTCCAGAGACTGGGACATTTAACCTTTTATCTCAATATATTTACTCTCCCCAGTTTATTGGCCGGTTCTTTGGACTCATAGATTTTCCCCTTGCAAAATCGCCTCTGCGGCCTTATAATCTCCGTTTTGCCAAAATGATTAAAGCTCAATGCTTGATACTCTATCGAGCATCGAGCATCTAATATCGAGAATCGAGTTATGTTTGAGTCGTTGACCGAAAAATTCAATGCAGTCTTCAGGTCGCTGGCCGGCCGAGGAAGAATCACCGAAGCAAACGTCTCCGACGCTATGCGGGACGTGCGAAAGGCGCTTCTCGAAGCCGACGTCAGCTACAGCGTCGTAAAGAAGTTCTGCAAGGATGTCACTCAGGCGGCCATCGGTGCCGAGGTGATAAAGAGTCTGCATCCCAGCCAGATCCTCGTCAAAATCGTCAACGATGAGCTTACAAAACTGATGGGCCCCGTCGACACCAGTATCTATTTTGTCTCGCCCGGACCGACCGTAATTATGTTAGCCGGTCTCCAGGGTGGCGGAAAAACCACCACCGCTGCCAAACTCGGAAAATACGTTGTCGCCAAAGGCAAAAATCCCCTCTTGGTCGCTGACGACCTGCGAAGGCCCGCTGCTATTGAGCAATTGGTTGTTCTGGGCCAGCAGACAAATATCGATGTTTACACCGAAGAAAGCAAAAGTCCCGTAAAGGTCGCAAAAAATGCCCTGAAGCACGCCAGAGAAAACAACAACGATGTCGTCATCCTCGACACCGCTGGTCGGCTGCATATAGATGAAGAGATGATGGCCGAAGTGGCCAATATCGCCAAGGCCGTCAATCCACACCAGATTTACCTCGTCTGTGATGCGATGACAGGTCAGGACGCAGTCAACTCAGCCAAAGAGTTCAACGAGCGCCTTGAGCTTGATGGTGTCATCCTCACAAAACTCGACGGCGACGCACGCGGCGGGGCCGCACTCAGCGTAAAGGCCGTAACCGGAAAGCCAATCAAGTTCATCGGCGTCGGCGAAAAGCTCGACAAGCTCGAAGAGTTCCACCCCGACCGTATGGCAAGTAGAATCCTCGGCATGGGCGATATCGTAACACTCGTCGAAAAGGCCCAGGAACATTTTGAGGTGGAAGAAGCCGAGAAACTCCAAAAGAAAATGGCCAAGGGCAGCTTTGGCTTTGATGATTTTCTAAAGCAGATGCAGGCCGTAAAAAAAATGGGCGGCATCAAGGATATGATGAAAATGATGCCCGGTATGGGCGGCCAGCTCGCTGATATGGATATTGATGATGGCGAGGTTTCAAGAATGGAGGCTATTGTCTATTCCATGACACCGCGCGAACGTCGCGAGCCCGACATTATAGATTCACCCAGAAGAAGACGTGTCGCCGCGGGCGCGGGCGTGCAAGTTAATGATGTCTCCGGTCTTGTAAAGACCTTTAAGCGAAGCCGCGATATGATGAAAGCGATGAGCGGAGGAAAGCTCGGCGGCCTCAAGAGTTTATTAAGCGGTGGTTTGAATATGGATACCTTGAGTGCTGCTATGTCGGGCGGAAGAAAAATAAAGCAGCGCTCGAAGCGAAAAAGAGTCATAAAGAGAAGAGGTAAAATCAAACGCCGATAAAACCAAAAATACTAATGTCATCCTGAGCGCAGCGAAGGATCTGGCCTTAGCAGTATTTATTCCTCCAATTTACAGGGGGATTATTCGACAGGAAAGAGCATGAACAACAATCTAAACCGTCGTGATTTCTTGAAAGTTGCAGGTTTGACAGCCGCTTCCCTGGCAATGCCCGGTTGTGCCGCAGCTTTACAGCAGCGCTCCGGCCGCCGCCGACCTCCGAACTTCATTATCATCTACTGTGACGACCTGGGCTATGGCGATGTCGGCTGCTTCGGCTCAACAAAGCACCGCACGCCGAACCTCGACCGCATGGCCGAAGAGGGCATGTGCTTCACCAGCTTCTACGTGACCAGCGGCGTATGCACACCCTCGCGTTCGTCTCTGATGACCGGCTGCTACCCTCGCCGTGTCAACATGCACGCCAACGACACCGGCCTGTGCGTCCTCTTTCCCGTGAACAAAAAGGGCCTCAACCCGGCCGAGATTACTATTGCCGACCTGCTCAAGAAACAGGGCTACGCAACCGCCTGCATCGGAAAGTGGCACCTCGGCGACCAGCCGCAGTTTCTACCCACACGCCAGGGATTCGATTATTACTTCGGCATCCCGTACAGCAACGACATGGGCAAGGGAAGAAATAACAATCGCCCGCCACTGCCTTTACTGCGTAACGAAAAGGTCATCGAGGCCCCGGCCGAACAGGACACACTCACAAAACGCTATACTGAAGAGGCGATTAAGTTCATAACTGCCAATAAGCATAAATCCTTCTTCATTTACCTGCCCCACACCATGCCCCACAACCCCGTACACGCCAGCGAAAAGTTCCGCGGCAAATCCGCAAACGGTAGATATGGTGACACCGTAGAAGAAATCGATTGGTCCACGGGCGAAATCCTCGCCGTGCTCAACAAGCTTGGCATCGACAATCGAACCCTCGTCATATTCACATCCGACAATGGTGCCTCCAATCGTTTCGGCGGCGGTAACGGCCCCCTCCGGGGCCACAAGGGAAGCACCTGGGAAGGCGGTATGCGGGAACCCTGTATCGTCCGCTGGCCCGGAAAAATACCCGCGTCAAAAACCTGCGACGAAATAGCAACAACTATGGATCTGCTGCCCACTTTCGCTAAGCTCGCCGGCACAAAACCGCCCGCCGACCGCATCATTGATGGCGGGGACATTTGGCCCCTGATGGCAGGCAAAAAAGGGGCAAAGTCGCCGCACAAGGTATTCTATTATTATCAGATAGACCAGCTGCAGGCCGTACGCTCAGGAAAGTGGAAGCTGCACCTGCCCCTGAAAACAAAAAGACGAAACTGGGGAAAACCAATACCCAACAGCCCGCTTCAGTTGTATAATCTCGACTCTGATATCGCAGAAAAAAATGACGTGGCAGATAAAAACCCCGACGTCGTCAAGCGTCTCCTCGTTCTTGCCGAAAAGGCCCGTGACGATCTTGGAGACCTCAATCGAAAAGGTAAAAACCAGCGCCCGGCAGGCTGGGTCGAAAATCCAAAGCCTCTGCTGCTCGCTTCGAACTAAGGTTGTGTAAAAGCTAAAGTAAAATTGATGACAAAAGAAGAATCAAAAACGACGATAGAATCCAAAATGTCGATTGAGCATTACCTGGAAAAAGTAGCTCGCTTTGCTGACAGCGAATACGGAAAGATGGTAAGGGACCAGTTCAAAGATATTCAAGGCACCAGTGAATTGGCAATGCTCGCCGCACCAAGTGCCGACGAATTGGACCAGCTGAAAAAAGCGGTGGCCATAATGACACCGGACGAAAAAGCCGGCGCCGATACTTTGACCGACGAACAGGTACAAAGAATCGCAGCCGACGCCCGGATTGACCCCGCTGTTTTAGCGATTTTCTTAAATGGCTACGCACTACATTTTAAACGTGTTTCGTGATTTGCCTTTTGCATTTCACGAAAATTGATTATAAAGGCTGACGAAAGGAAAAATTATGGCAGTAAAGTTAAGACTCATGCGTTTGGGAAGGCGGCATCGCCCGTTCTTCAGAATTAATGCTATCGATTCGAGGGCGCCGCGCGACGGCAGAATCATTGAAAAGCTCGGACATTACGACCCCATTGAAAAAGACCCCCAAAAGCAGGTCGTACTAAACCTCGAACGGGTCCAGTATTGGCTCGATAAAGGTGCAATACCCTCCGATACAGTCTCGCAGATACTCCTCCGCCACGGCATCAAGCACAAGTATGCAGAAGAAACGTCCGCGCGCCGAGCACGCGCAAAAGCTATTGCTCGTGCAAAGGGAAAATTCTTCACAAAAGCTGAAAGGGTAGCCGCCGAAAAGGCTGCCAAGGGCATTACTGAGGCCGAAGAGGCAAAAGCAAAGGCCGAAGCAAAAGCAAAGGAAGAAGCCGATGCAAAAGCCCGGGAAGAGGCTAAAGCAAAGGCTGATGCTGAAGAAACATTAAAGGCCGAAGCTGAAGCAAAGGCAAAGGCTGAAGCTGATGCAAAATTAAGGGCTGAAGCTAAGGGAAAAGCCGAGCACGAAAAAGCCGAAGCCGCCGAAGAAAAACCTGAAGCCGAAGCAAAAGTCGAGGTCGTTGAGAAAAAACCCGAGGCTGAGCCGGAAGTCAAAGAGCCAGTAGTTGAAGAAGCTAAACCCGAGCCGGCAGAGGAAAAGACTGAGGCCGAAACAAAGCCCGCGACCGAGGAAGCTAAAGCCCCCGAAGAAGAGCCCAAACCTGAGCCCGAACCCAAGGTAAAAGTCGGGGCCGCTGAGGAAAAGCCGGAAGCCAAACCTGAGGCCGAAGAGGCAAAAGCAAAGGCCGAAGCTGAAGCAAAGGAAAAAGCAGAAGCCGATGCAAAGGCAAAGGCTGAAGCTAAGGAAAAAGCAGAAGCAGACGCTCAGGCAAAGGCAGAAGCCGATGCAAAAGCCCAGGCAGAGGCTAAAGTAAAGGCTGAAGCTGATGCAAAAGCCCAGGCAGAGGCTAAAGCGGAGACCGAGCCTGAACCAAAAGCAGAAGAAAAACCCGAACCGGAAGCTAAGCCCGAGCCGGAAGCCAAAGAACTGGTGGCCGAAGAACCTAAGGCTGAAGCCGAACCGGAAATTGAAGAAAAAGCCCCGCCCGAATCCAGGGTGGATATTATAGAAAAAGCTCAGCCGGAACCGAAAAAAGTGGAAGAAAAGCCGAAGCCTAAGAGAAAGAAAAAAGCCGAGCCTGAGCCGCAAGCCAAAGAGCAGCTGGTAGAAGAAAAAGCCCGGGAACCTGAGGCAAAGCCAAAAGTCAAAGAAAAAGCCAAGCCGGTACGCAAAAAGAAAGCCCCTAAAAAGGCTGAAGCAAAAGCTGAGCCCGAGGCAGAAGGGCCGTTGGTAGAAGAAAAAGCCGAAGCCGAACCTCAGGCAAAGCCAAAAGTCAAAGAAAAAGCCAAGCCGGTACGCAAAAAGAAAACCGCTAAAAAGGCTGAAGCAAAAGCTGAGCCCGAGGCAGAAGGGCCGTTGGTAGAAGAAAAAGCCGAAGCCGAACCTCAGGCAAAACCAAAAGCCAAAGAAAAATCAAGGCCGGTACGCAAAAAGAAGGTCGCTAAAAAGGCCGAAGCAAAAGCCGAGCCAGAACCTGAAACTAAGCCTGAAACCAAAGACGAAAAGCAAACGCCTTCGAATGAAAATGAAAAACAAGACTAATGCGGGTCGATATCTTAACTCTTTTCCCCGAGATGTTTGAATCGCCCTTGAGTCACTCGATTTTAAAAAGGGCTCAGGACAATGGACTGGTCGATATCGTTCTTACAAACATAAGGGATTTTTCAACTGACAATTACAGAAAGGTTGATGATAAGCCGTATGGCGGCGGGCCGGGTATGGTTATGATGCCCGGCCCGGTTTTTGACTGCTTCGAGCATGTCCAAAAACTCTCCCCCGAAAAAGGCCGCCCCATCCTCCTCACCCCGCAGGGACAAAAATTCGACCAGAAAAAGGCCCTTGAACTAAGCGCCGAGAAACGCCTCATCCTAATTGCCGGAAGATACGAAGGCATCGACGAGCGAATCCGCATCGGCCTCGGCGCTGAGCAAATCTCCATCGGCGATTACGTCCTAAGTGGCGGCGAGCTCGCCGCTATGGTAATCATCGACGCCGTCGTCAGATTATTAGCTGGCGCCCTTGGCGATGAAGACTCCTGCAAAGATGATTCCTTCAGCGCCGGGTTGTTGGAATATCCCCAGTATACAAGACCGGAAGTCTTTCGAAATATGAAGGTCCCCGATATTCTTTTAAGCGGCGACCACGCCAAAATCGCCGAATGGCGACGACAACAGGCCCTCGAACGTACAAAAAAATGGCGACCAGACCTCCTGAATGACAACAACAATAAAAGTGAAAAGAGCGAAGGCTAAAATGCAGAACATAATCGATACACACGTCGCAACGTTACACCTAATTTCTTAGTTAGGCTGGTTCTTCTATTTGTTCGTTCCTTTGCGTGCCATCAGTAAGCTTACTTATAATGTTTCGGTAGCGGATCTCCCAGTACCTTACCGATAATGATCTTCACCGTTTCAGTATCTTCTCCCATAAGCCTCAGTGCCCTCCTTGCTGCCTCCCTCAGATAGTAATGCGCATAAACAGATTCCTTATCGCCCCAATGATGTTCAACAATACGGATGTGCTCATCTCTAAGCATGTCCTTCAAGGCCGGAATCGCCGCTTTCGCTTTAATCGACCCAAGCCCATGGGCCGCATTCCCACACCATCGACCGCGATTTTCCACGAGCCTAATGAGCAGGTGGACGACTTTCTCGTGTTTAATATGAGACACTCGCCAGGGCAGCCAGTCCGGTGCATGCACTCGGTTGATCGATCCGATGTAGTAGCGCATGATATCCATTCCATGATCGATAAGAAATTGTTCTTCGGGATAATACCCTCTCTCGTTCACTGTCGGTCCGCCTCCATAAGATAACATCCTTTCTTCGCGAAGTGCGAGTAAGCACGCGCTGATAGCCTTCCCCCTCTGACCCTGCTCATAGTAGCGCTGGGCCAGAGACCACAGTTGTCCATTCACGTTGTGTCCGGCTCTGCATGTCCCGCACCACGGATTTCTGCCCAATGTAACTTCTTGAAGCATTTTCCTATCGGCCAGCTCGTCCCAAAAACGCGAATAGATGTTGTCACGCACCTCTTCTAACGCGAGTACCTTTCCCCTTCTTTCAGCCATCACTTTCAGTACCGCATATTCTTCGCCTTTGCCGAACCTTGGAACAGGCCTTGAAATATCTCCAATCTTGAGCCCTGCAAGTGGCCCTGACGCCTTGTCACCACGCCAGAAATTCCCCGGTTCCACCCATTGCAAATCCACCCCTTTGCCGACGTGTCTCTCTTTCCGGTGAGCAGCAAAGTATAGCAGAAAGTATTCAGCTATAAGTTCGTCGAAGTCTTCCCCTGCTTTGGCCCGCTGATATGCTTCGTTCGCTTCCTCTAACGTTGGTGTAATGATCGCCTTCACCCAGACTTTGGTCTTGATGGTAAAAAGCGTTTCGCGATGCCGTTCGTAGAAGTCTCGGATCTTCTCATCTGAAATGTTGAGAAATGATCCCCTGCCCAAACATGATACCGACTCCGACGTGTTGGCCGCCATCACAGGGCCCGATGCAAAAAGAAAGATAAACAGTACAATGACCCTACGTTGGTATGGTGTTTTAACCATTTGTTCCTTTCAGCTCGCCTGTTTATTAAATAGATTTTATCCTGTTGCACGCAAATCTAAGGCATCATGCAGTTCCAGTCAAGGCCAATCCGCATATTTCCGGTTGAACTTTCTATTTGTTGCTGCTATGTTCATTACAAAGAAACAATGGAAAACATAAGCAGACGCCAATTTCTCAATCTCACCGCCGGCAGCACAGTGGCCGCAGTAATATCTTCTACCGGCTGCAACACTCAGCTTAAAAGAAACGCTGCAGCAAAGCCCCCCAACATCATCTTCATGATGTCTGACGACCAGCGATGGGATGCTATGGGCTGCATGGGTAATCCCATAATCAAGACCCCGAGCATGGACCGTCTCGCTTCGGATGGAGTACTTTTCACAAACGCCTTTCTAACCACCTCCATTTGCATGGCCAGCCGTGCCTGCGTTATGTTGGGCCAGTTCGAGGCTCGACACCAATGCAACTTCGAACGCCCAAGCAACAAGACAATATCCTACGCCGAGTTTGAAAAAAGCTACCCCCGCCTCTTACAAAAAACCGGCTACCGCACCGGCTTCATCGGCAAGTTCGGCTTCGCCGTCTCCGAAGATAAAATCCTCAACTGTCCACTCAAGCCCGATGGCACCCGTGACGGCCGAGGCCATTTGTGGAAAAAGCCCGAGTACATGCCTTCCGACAAATTCGATTCTTGGTACGGCTTCACCGGGCAGGGCACCTACTTCCCCAAAGACAAACCCGGCAAGCATCTCACCAGCATCATGGGCGAGCAGGCCACCGAGTTCCTCCGGAGCGGTGACCCCAATCAGCCCTTCTGTCTTTCCATAAGTTTCAAAGCCCCGCACGGCCCCCATCAACCGGACCCGGCCTACAAAGATATGTACAAGGACGTCAAAATCCCCCGCCAGCCAAATGACGGCGACAAATACTTTCAGAAACTGCCCAAAGTCGTACGCGAGCATTGGCGTGGCCGAAGAGTTTACAACAAGGAAGCCGGCCCAGACAAATATCAAAAGTTTATGGAAAGATACTATCAATGCATCACCGGAATTGACGTAGTGCTCGGCCAAATACGCGCCGAGCTAAAGCGCCTAAAGCTCAATGACAATACCGTTATTATCTACACCTCCGACAACGGCTATTTCCTCGGCTCGAAAGGCCTGGGCGGAAAGACCCTCTTATACGAAGAATCCATACGCACGCCGCTAATCATATTCGACCCCCGCCTCGACTTATCAAAACGAGCGGCTCGCTGTCCGCAGTTAGTAATGAGCGTCGACTTTGCGCCCACAATGCTCGATATCGCAGGCCTCAAACCTCCCCCCACAATGCAGGGGCTGAGCTTGCTCCCTCTCCTAACCGACAAAAAGACCAAATGGCGCGACTCGACTTTTCACGAAAACAATTTTACCTCACACTTTATGCCCGCATTGGCCAACGCCGGCGATTGGCGCGAAAAAGTCCTTGAGCGAAGTGTCCGCTGCAAAGCCGTCCGAACAAAACGCTACAAGTACATCCGCTATTTCGAACAGCGGCCCATAATCGAAGAATTATTCGACCTGCAAAACGACCCTATAGAAGCGTACAATCTTGTTGAAAATCCAAAGTACCTTGACATCCTCGTCTCGATGCGTAAAAAATGTGACGACTGGATGCGCAAAACCAGATAACATATTCTGGAAAGGCCCGTAGTAATGATCGATGATTGCCCAACCAACGCAAACTTGAACCGGCGCTGCTTTTTGAAAAAGTGCCTGGCCGCCTCAGCAGGAGCATTCTGGCTGTCCGGTCACACTTCAGCGGCCCGTAAAAATACCCCCCCGAATATTGTGCTTATCGTTTCGGATGACCAGGGATACGCGGATGCAAGCTGTTACGACCATCCGAAAGAGGTCGGCACACCCAACATTGACCGGCTCGCCCGCCACGGCGTGCGATTGACAAACGCTTACGCCAGCGCTTATGTCTGTGCGCCGACCCGGGCGGGACTGTTGACAGGCCGATATCAGCAGCGGTTCGGTTTCTATACAGGCGGTGATTCCAGGACCGGATTGCCCTTGAGTGAAATTACAATCGCCGACCTGCTCAAAAAACAAGGCTACGCCACCGCCGTTATCGGAAAATGGCACGTAGGCATCCAGCCGCAATATCGCCCTCTCAAACGCGGCTTTGACGAATTCTACGGTTTCCTCGGGCACGGCGCCCATGACTACTTTGATCTCCGGATAACCGACGACTATACCTCCATATATCGCAATGAAAAACCAATTAACGATACCGGTTATCTCACACGTAACCTCGCGCGCCATTCCGTCTCGTTCATTGAGCGCAACCGCAGCCGGCCTTTTTTTCTGTATCTGCCCTTTAACGCCGTACACTGGCCGCTGCAGGCGCCGCCCGAAGATATAAAACGCTTCAATACAGGCAGTAAGGACCGTGACATCTATCTCGCGATGCTTGCATGTATGGATGAAGCCATCGGTGATGTCCTCAACGCCCTCGAGCGGACCGGCGCCGACGAAAATACTCTCGTCATCTTTTTCTCCGACAACGGAGGCGCAAAAAAGAATTTTGCCAATAACGGAGTTTTACGCGATTACAAGCAAACTGTTTATGAAGGTGGAATCCGTGTCCCCTTTATTGTAAGCTGGCCGGCAAAGCTGCCCAAGGCAGCCGTCTGTGATGAGCCCGTCATAAGCTTGGATGTCATGCCCACCATCCTTTCTGCTGCCGGAGCATCTCTTCCCACCGACCGTGTCTATGACGGAAAGAACATGCTGCCGGTACTTCGCGGCCAAACGAAAAAGCCCCTCCACAAGGCACTTTTCTTCTGCGACGGCTCCGACCAGTGGGCCGTTCGCGCCGGCAAATGGAAACTGCTTTCTCGAAAAGGCTCTCTGGAACTGTATAATCTTGATATCGATATCGGTGAAACCAACAACCTGGCCTCTAAAGAGCCGGATATGTTAAGGCAGCTTAAAGTACTTTATGATAAGTGGCGCGCACAGATGGGCGAGCCAATCTCAAGGCCGAAAAAACGAACTAAGAAAACCAAAAAGAACCGGAGCGAACAAAAATGAACCGACGCCAATTTCTTTTTCTCACCGCCGGCGGTGTTGCAACTACTTTGATATCCGGCTGTCAGAGTGGGCCCGTGGCAGCCTCAAAGCCGAAGGCTTTGGGGATGGCTAAACCCAATATCATCTTCATCATGGCAGACGACCTCGGCTACGCCGACCTTGGCTGTTATGGACAAAAGCACATTAAGACCCCGAACATTGACCAGCTCGCCGCCGAAGGTACGCGCTTCACGCAGTGTTACGCCGGCTCTACCGTCTGCGCACCGTCCCGCAGCGTCCTCATGACCGGCCAGCACACAGGCCACACCCGTGTCCGCGGTAATTTCGGCAAAGCCGGCGGCGTCCTCGTCCTCGGTAGCGGCGGCCCACAAAGGCGCATCCCCCTCGAACCCGAAGATGTTACCGTCGCCGAAGTCCTGAAGCAGGCTGGCTACGCCACCGGCATTACCGGCAAATGGGGGCTCGGCGAACCCGGCTCAACAGGCCTGCCCAACCGCCAGGGCTTCGACGAATGGTTCGGCTACCTCAACCAGCGAGCCGCTCACAGCTACTACCCACCTTACCTCTGGCACAACGAACAGAAAGTAATCCTCGAGGGCAACAAGGACGGTCAAAAGAAGCAGTATTCCCACGACCTCGTCACCGACTTCGCCCTGAAATTCATCCGCGGCCATAGCAGTAAACCGTTCTTCCTGTACCTGCCCTATACCATCCCGCACGCAAAGTACGAAATCCCCTCCACCGACCCCTACACCGACAAGCCCTGGCCCAAGGATGCAAAGGTCCACGCCGCTATGGTTACACTAATGGACCGTGACATCGGCCGCATCATGGAACTTTTGAAACAGCTCAACATCGACCGCCGCACTATCGTCTTCTTCTGCTCCGACAACGGCGCCGCCCGGCGCTGGGAGGGAATCTTCGACAGCTCCGGCCCGCTTCGCGGAAAAAAGGGCGACATGTACGAAGGCGGCATCCGCACTCCGATGATTGTCCGCTGGCCCGGCATAGTCCCCGCCGCCAGAATAAACCCCACCGCCGTTTGGTACTTTGCCGACGTCCTGCCCACACTCGCCGACCTCGCAGGTGCAAAACCACCTCCCGGCATCGATGGAATCAGTGTCCTGCCCACCCTGCTTGGCAAAAGACAAAACACCGCCGACCGTTTTTTGTACTGGGAATTCCCCTCTGGTGGTTTCAAGCAGGCCGTCCGCTGGCGTAACTATAAGGCCATACGCCTCGCCCCTAATAAACCTTTGGAGCTCTACGACCTCGAAAAAGACGTCTCCGAGAAGAACAACATCGCCGACAAGCATCCCGATGTGGTTGCAAAAATCCAGGCCTGGCTAAAAACCGCCCGAACCGATTCACCGAATTGGCCCATTTAACGGGCAAAAAAGAAAACCTGACCACTGGATTTTTTGCCTGCTTACTTGTATAATAAGGATTGTGACTGCACCGGACCGGGCACGAACACGCCCGCGCACCTGTTGAAAAAAACAGCGAAAATTAAAGAGACAAAATAAGGAGGTCAAATATGAACTGTCCAAAATGTGGAACCCAAAACCCGGAAGACGTTCAGGTTTGCACTTCCTGCGGTTCAGAATTAACGCAACTTTCCACAGCTTCCGAAACGGTAAAGGTAAGAACCAGTGGTATCGCTATCATGGCATTTGCATTTACAATTCTGGCGTTTTTTCTTCTGCCCTTCGCAGTGCGCTTGAACAGCAAGCTTCTCGCCGTTATCTGGATTTTTATAGCGTCATTAGCCATAATCCTCGGCATCATTGGTCTTGTCCAGATTGGTTTAAGTGGTGGCAAGGTGACCGGCAAAGCCTTTGCTTCAATGGGAATCGCAATCCCCGTCGTCTTATTTTTCCTGTTGGTTACGCGCTCTGTTTTGTACAGGCCCAGATCCATTGCCTTTCGAATGGTCTGTGGCTCAAATCTGTCCGGCATCGGCAGGGCAATGCTTATTTATGCCAATGATTGGGATAACTGTTTTCCCCGCGCAGGAAGCCTCACTTCAAAGTGGGGCACTACACCCAATTGGCAGGCCGACAATCGCTCCGATGCGTTCGGCCTGAAGCCCGACGGCACCGGCGGCTCCGCAACCATCTCTTCCAGCCTCTATCTCTTAGTAAAGTATGCCGAAGTCCTGCCAAAGTCCTTCATCTGTCAGTCTGGTGATTTAAGAGCCAAAAAATTCAATCCTGCTAAATACGGAGTACGTGACAAAGAGTTTGAAGACCTCTGGGACTTCGGCCCCGAGCCGACAAAGCATTGCAGCTACTCCTATCATATCCCTTACGGCCCGTATCCACTAACCTTTACTACTTCTCAACCCAACCTTGCTGTAGCAGCCGACAGAAACCCCTGGCTCGACCCTTATACCGATACAACCGGCTTCAAGTGGAACGACAAAACTAAAACGGGACCGCCTGAGAATATAATAAAGATACCAGAAAGGAAATTCCGGCCTTCACAAAAGAGAAGGCCAGAACGTATTGTTTATGGACTACCACGTCTATTTCGAAAAAACATCTTTCTGCGGCGTCAACGAAGACAATATCTACACCTATTGGGATGGCTCAGATATCCGGCAGGGCGCCCCACCTGTAATTGGCAGCCAGCCCGCCGACAAACTCGACTCCCTCCTCGTAAACGACCCGCCATTAAACAATTTCAAATGATTTGTTCCTTCTCCACACTTTTGCCGTTATTATAGTGTTGAAAAATATCAGAGGAACCTCATAAGGAAACAACATGGAAAATCTTAACCGACGCCAATTTCTCAATCTCACAGCCACTTCTGCTCTCGCCGCGCTAATATCCCCCGCTGGTTGTGGGCAGGGGGTGGCAGCCTCAAAGCCCAAGGCTTTGGGGATGGCTAAACCAAATATTATTCTAATCATAACTGATGACCAGGGCTATGGGGACCTGTCTTGTCACGGCAATCCCGTTCTCAAGACCCCGAACCTCGATGCCCTCCACGCTAAAAGCGTGCGGTTCACCAATTTCCATGTCAGCCCGACCTGTGCGCCGACGCGGTCTGCATTATTCAGCGGCCGGCATGAATTCAAAAATGGCGTGACCCATACCCTTAATGAACGTGAACGAATGAGCCTTGAAACCGTCACACTTGCAGACACATTAAAAAAGGCTGGATATACAACCGGTATTTTCGGCAAGTGGCATCTCGGTGACCAGGACCAGTACCAGCCTGACAAGCGGGGCTTTGACGAGGTATTCATCCACGGCGCAGGCGGTATCGGCCAGAGATACCCCGGAAACACCTGTGCAGACGCACCGCCCAATCAGCAAAACAGGTATTTCGACCCGGTCATTAGGCATAATGGAACCTTTGTCAGGACCAAAGGTTTTTGCACCGATGTCTTTTTCCGCCAGGCTCTGGGCTGGATAAATAAAAAGCGCCGCGGCAGCCGGCCCTTCTTTGCGTATATTACAACCAACGCCCCGCACGGCCCGTATATTGCACCGGAAAAATATAAACAGCCTTTCCTGGCTCAGGGATTGAATAAGAATATCGCCGGCTTCTATGGCATGATTGTCAATATTGATGACAACATCAAACTCCTGACAGATAAGCTCGTCGACTGGAACCTGGAAGACGACACCTTATTGATTTTTATGACGGATAATGGCAGTGCCGCCGGAGCCGGGATATTTAATGCCGGTATGAAAGGAAAGAAGGGAAATCCGAATGAAGGCGGCACGCGTGTCCCTGCCTTTTTCCGTTGGACCTCTGTATTAAAAGAAGGTGTTGATGTGGACCGTTTGACTGCACATATCGATATGTATCCTACGCTTGCCGAGTTGGCCGGTGCCAGGCTCCCCGCTAACGAGCAGGTCGAGGGCCGAAGCCTTGTCCCCTTGTTAAACAACCCAACTGCAAAATGGAAGGATCGTTTTCTTTTCACGCATGTAGGACGCTGGCCGAAAGGAGCTGACCCAGATAAGCATAAATTCAAGCGCTTTTCCGTTCGCAGCCGGCGTTTCCGTCTTGTCGGTACAAATGAGCTGTATGATATGGAAGCCGATCCGGGCCAGAAGGTAAATGTGATGGATAAGCATCCGAAAGTCGCTAAAAAGATGCTCGAAGCTTACGAAAAGTGGTGGAAGCAAACGCGCCCGCTGATGGTCAATGAAAAAGAGCCGGTCTTTGAAGGAAAGCAGCCCTTCGTCATAAATTACGAAGAACAGTTAAACACTAAAGGCATCCCGGATTGGATTCGCCCCCCGATATAACCATTGACGCCCGTTCCATTGCAAAGCTGAGGTAGTTAAAATGACAAATCCGCCGATAGAAAGCAAAACAAAAGTAGACCATCTCAATCGTCGCCAATTTCTTACTCTCGCTACCGGCGGCGCTGCCGCTGCGCTGATGTCCCCCGCTGGCTGCCAAAGTCAATTTGTAAGAGCCGGAGGCCCGGTGGCAAAGCGCCCGAACATCCTCTTCATCATGGTCGACGACCTCGGACCCGAGTGGCTGAGCTGCTACGGCGGCCAGGAAATGAAAACGCCGAACATCGACAAACTCGCCGAAGACGGAATGCAGTTTTCAAACGCATATTCGATGGCCCAGTGCACTCCCACACGCGCAACGCTCCTGACCGGCCAGTACCCCTTCCGCCACGGCTGGGTAAACCATTGGGATGTCCCCCGATGGGGAGCTGGCTGTCACTTCGACCCGGGACACAACATCACTTTCGCCCGCGTTCTCAAAACCGCCGGCTACGTCACCGCCGCCGCCGGCAAATGGCAGATCAACGACTTTCGCGTCCAGCCGGATGTTATGCAGCAGCACGGCTTTGATGAGCACTGCATGTGGACCGGCTACGAATCACAAAATCCACCCAGCGCAAATCGTTACTGGGACCCATATATCAACACAAAGAAGGGCAGCCGAACATACAAAGGAAAGTTCGGCACCGATGTCTTCGCCGATTTTCTAATCGACTTTATGAAGCGGCATAAAGACGGCCCAATGATGCTCTATTTCCCCATGTGCCTCACCCACGGCCCATTGACAAATACCCCGCTCGAACCCGATGCAAAAGGCAAGGTCGAGCGCCACAAAGCAATGGTCCGCTATACCGACCACGCAGTTGGCCGCCTTGTCAAAGCACTGGACGAGTTGAATATCCGCGACAAAACAATCGTCTTCTTCACAACCGACAACGGCTCGGCTAAGAGTATAAGCGCCCGAATGAACGGCCGGCTCGTAAAAGGCGGAAAAGCCACCATCGGCGAACCCGGCGTAAGGGCGCCATTCATCGTAAACTGTCCCGGCCTCGTCCCCGCCGGACTACGTACCGATGCTCTCACCGATTTTACCGACATGCTTCCAACCTTCGCAGAACTCGCCGCAGCCAAAATCCCAAAGGATGTCGTTATTGACGGCCGCTCCATCGCAAAACTCATTCTTGATAAAGCCGATGATTCTCCTCGCGATTGGATTATGGCGATGGGCTTCGGCGCAGCAAAGCTCGCAGATGGCCGCGTCGTCGGTGCTAAGGAGCACGCTGACCGCGTCGTCCGTAACAAGCGTCACAAGCTCTGGGTCCTCGATGGCAAACCTGCAAAGTTCTTCGACATCCTCGCCGACCCCGCCGAAGCAAATAATCTGTTAAAAAGTAGCGACCCCGATGTCGTCGCTGCACGCAAAAAACTCCAGGCCGTCGCCCGTTCCTTCCCCGAAAAGGATGGTACGCCTAAGTACGACCCCACGCCGCCCCAGCCCTGGGACAAAAAGCCGAACCGTTCCAAAAAGAAAAAACTCAAAAAACCCCGCAGGTAATTGTATACTATCACATCTGTGTGTTTATATCTCACAAAGGAGACACAAAATGAGCCAGCCGGATTTAGATAACCTCAACCGACGCCGGTTTCTTCGATTCGCAGCCGGCGGCGCTGCTGCTGCGATACCCTTCGCCGGCTGCAGCAGCGCATCTGGACGCCAGCAAAGCTCGAAGCTCGCAAAAAAGCCCAACATAATACTGATTATGGCCGACGACCTTGGTTATGAGTGTCTCGGTTGTTACGGCAGCGCATCATATAAAACTCCCGTTCTCGACGAGCTCGCACGGACCGGCATGCGTTTTGACCATTGTTACTCCCAGCCGCTTTGCACCCCCTCCCGCACGAAAATTATGACCGGAAAGTCAAATGCTCGAAACTACGATAAATTTGGAAACTTCGATTTCACCCAGACAACTTCCGCCCATATATTAAAGCGAGCAGGCTACGATACCTGTATCGTCGGCAAATGGCAATTAATGGGCCGCGGTCTTGATGGCCCCAACGACGCCGGCTTCGATGAATACTGCCTCTGGCACATGGAGGATATTCGCGCTCCCAAAGGCTCTCGATTCCGCGACCCCAAGATTATAACAAACCACAACTTGCTCGATGGGCTCAAGGGCAAATATGGCCCCGATATATTCACCGATTACATCTGCGGCCTGTTACAGCGCCACAAATCCAAAAACTCCAAACCCTTTTTCCTTTACTTTCCCATGGCCCTCACCCACGCCCCCTTCGAGCCAACGCCGGACAGCAAAGAATGGAACAAAACCAAAGTCAAAAGTTCCAATAAATTCTTTACCGACATGGTCGCCTACATGGATAAAATCATCGGACGCATCGTCAGCAAGCTCGACGAGCTTGGCCTCCGCGAAAACACCCTACTGTTATTCACCGGTGACAACGGCACACCCAGACCAATCACCTCAAAAATGAAGGATGGCCGCTCTATCCGCGGAGGCAAAGGCCTCACCACTGATGCAGGTACACATGTCGCCCTGGTTGCCAATTTCAAAGGCACAATTCCCCCCGGCCGGGTATGCTCCGACCTCGTGGATTTCAGTGATTTTCTTCCCACCCTCGCAGACGCCGCGCGTGCCTCGATTCCCCCCCGCGTCAAAATCGATGGCCGAAGTTTCCTGCCTCAGCTCCTTGGCAAAAAAGCCTCTCCAAGGCAGTCCATATTCTGTTGGTATCGAAGGAACCCCGGCTCAACTTTGTTCCGTTTTGCACGCGACAAGCGATTCAAACTTTATGACAAAGGCGGCTATCCGCGGGCCGGCAAACTTTACGACGTCCGCGCCGACCCACTCGAGCAGACTCCCATCGAGCCGGGCCTGCACACTGATGTCCGAAAGCGCCTCCGTGCAGTCCTGAATTCAATGAAGTGACAATGTGTATATGTTCTACTGGAGACCCAAAATGGATCAGCCAAACACAGAAAACCTTAACCGACGCCAATTCGTAAAGCTCGTTGCAGGAACCGCCGCAACCGCCGTAATACCTATAACAGGCTGCCGGGGCGAACTTCTAACTGCCCAACCCTCCACAGCAAAACCGCCGAACATCATCTTCTTACTGACCGACGACCAGCGTTGGGACACTCTTGGATGTATGGGTAACCCCATAATCCAAACGCCGAACATGGACGACCTGGCGGCCAATGGCGTCCTCTTCACACATGCCTTTGTCACCACCTCCATCTGTGCATCCAGCCGGGCCAGCATCCTCTCCGGCCAATACGTCCGCCGACACGGTATCAATAAATTCTCCACCAGCTTCTCCGAGCAAGCGTTAGCCCAGACATACCCGCTGCTCCTTCGCAGCGCCGGCTACCGCATCGGCTGCGTAGGAAAACACGGCGTCGGCAGAGGCGGCGATTTCCCACGTGATAAGTATGACGTCTGGTTCGGCTGCCCGGGACAATGTTCACCCTATGAACGCAAGGACAAAAACGGCAACTACAAACATCTCACTCAAATCTTCGGCGAACAGATAATCGAATTCCTGGACGGCTGCTCAAAAGATAAACCCTTCTGCCTCTCCGTAAATTTCAAGGCCCCGCATGTCCAGGATGGCGACCCGCGCCAGTTCATCCCCGACCGCGCTTACGAGGATTTGTACAAGGATGTCACCATCCCAACCCCGAAGACCGCTGACCCGCGTTACTTCCAGGCCCTACCCGAATTCCTCCGCACCTCCGAAGCCCGCCGACGATGGAACATACGCTTCTCCACTCCCGAAAAGTTCCAGGAGTCCGTCAAAAATTATTACCGCCTGATTTACGGCGTCGACGTCGTCATCGGAAAAGTCCGCGCTGAGCTCGAACGCCTCAACCTCGCCGACAACACAATCATAATCCTCATCGGTGACAACGGCTTTTACCTCGGCGAGCACGGCCTCGCGGGAAAATGGTTCCCACACGAGGAATCCATCCGCGTCCCGCTCCTTGTTTACGACCCAAGGGCACCGAAGAAACTCCGCGGGCTCACACGCGACGAATTCGCCCTCAACATCGACATCGCCCCGACAATCCTCCAGCTTGCCGGCCTCCCTGTCCCACCACAAATGCAGGGCCGAAGCCTTCTACCACTGCTGACAGGCAAAAGAACAAAATGGCGGACCGACTTTTTCTACGAGCACTTGTTCGTGCACAAAACAATCCCAAAGACCGAGGCCCTCCGCACCTCCCGCTTCAAGTACGCCCGCTATGTCGATTTCGACTATGAAGAGCTCTACGACCTCAAGTCCGACCCCCACGAGACAACGAACCTGGCAAAAAACGGAAAATACCTTCCAACCTTAAACTCTTTGCGAAAACGCTGTGACAAGCTGCTCCAAATCGCAAAAGGCATATAAAACGGCAAATTTCAAAAAAGTACTTGCCCTTGACACAAAAACATGTATATTCCTTTTTCTGTCTCGATCAAGATATGCTTCACGTTTCACGAGATACGAGTTTGAATAGGTACTAATATATGGCAAAGAAAGAAAAAACTGCAACGGCCTCAAAAACAGACTTGCTTGACGCTGTTGAAAGCAAAAGTCTCAAGAAAAAAACGCCGCACTTTGAAATCGGCGATACCGTGGATGTCCGTTGCTCTATCAAGGAGGGCGAAAAAGAGCGTATACAGGTATTTACCGGCACTGTAATCGCACGGAAAGGCCGTGGAATTAACGAAACGTTCACAGTCCGCCGAATCGTCGACAACGAGGGCGTCGAACGAATCTTCCCCGTGCATTCTCCAAACGTCCTTGATATCAGGCCGGTCAGAAGCGGAAAAACAAGGCGGGCAAAGCTCTATTACCTCCGCAAGCGGACCGGAAAGGCCGTCCGCCTCGCTCACCGCCACAGCGACCACACCGTCTCAAAATAGTGAGATAAAAGGTTTTGTTCCTGAATAGTAAAAAGCTGCTGGACGACCCCAAATTGCTCGGACGATGGGGCGAAAGACATTGTGAAAAGTTCCTCAAAAGAAAAGGCCTCAAAACCCTCACTCGCAACTTCTCCTGCCGGACCGGCGAAATCGACCTTGTTATGGTCGACACTGATAGCGCTATTGTCTTCGTCGAGGTAAGAACAAGGGCAGATGTTACCTTTGGCACGCCTGAAGAGTCAATCACAAATTCAAAAAAAGCCAGATTGGCCAGAACCGCCCGTTATTTTCTCACAACAAATAATATAGACGACCGCCCTTATCGTTTTGATGTTGTTACGATAGTGCTCTCCCAATCCAGCCACCCACAAATAAAACACTACGAAAACGCATTTGTACCGTAGCTCTATCAAGAAATTTAACATGCGAAAGATATTCTTGACTATTTTGCTGACCTTGTGGTTAATAACAGGATGTGTCTCCATACCACGTGAGGAACTAAGCTGGGCTATAGAAACAGAGGAATTGTCGGACCATGTTCACTTTCTGGCTCAGCCCGCACTTAAGGGACGAAAGCCCAGGACATGGGAATCGGCGACAGCACGACAGTATCTAAAAAGTAGATTTCGAGACTATGGACTGGTGCCGTGGGGAGGTCGCAGAGGATATGAGCAGCCATTTGGTTTTGGAACAAATGTAATTGGCGTGTTGCCAGGCTCGGAACCGAATGTTGCTGATGAGATTGTGATTTTGGCTGCTCATTATGACCATTTGGGTAAGGGTAAAAAAGGCGTATACCATGGAGCTTGTGACAACGCATCCGGTTTGTCTGTGCTGCTGGAGATAGCAGAAAAGTTGGCACTGAGTGAAAAGCGGCCGAAACGGTCGATTTGCTTTGCTTCTTTTGATTGCGAAGAAAGATATGCGCTGGGTGCATTTGCATTTACCTGCCAAAAAGATTTTGAAAAGTGGAAAATCGCGGCTGTGATAAACATCGACCTGTTAGGCAGAGACTTTCTCGATGTTGTCGATGGCTCGCTGTTTGTTGTGGGGACCGAAGCGTATCCGGAGTTGCGGGCACGCATACTTCAGGCAGGAAAAGAAACTGATGTAAAGATTTTGCCCGCAGGAACGGACCTGTTCGGGCCGAGAGGAGACCACGCGGCCTTTGAAACGATGGATATACCTGTGCTGTTTTTTACGTGTGGATTGTATAAAGATTATCATAAACCGACTGATACTGCTGACAAATTGAATTACCCGAAAATGACGAGTTCGGCACAGGTTATTTTTAGAACGCTTGATGTGCTCGCAAACACCGAAGATATCGACAGGCCGGTACCGTTGAAAAACGGCGATAAGGATGAATTACTGACTCTCAAGTTTGTCCTTGAGAAGATAAACTCCAGGCATGATGAGTTGAAAATCAACGATGAACAAGGTGAAAAACTACGGCAGTTAGCTCAGGAAACACAAAAATTATTGAATAAGGGAAAATACTCTCTCAATGAACGACGGGATTTTGCAGGAAAAGTGATAGAAGCTTTGCTTCCTGCGGTTGCGTGGGGTGATTTCACCTCTAAAAAGAGCAGTGAGGGATTGCTCTGGATGTTTGAACTCTACATCGGCCATTCCAAACTTTTGATAGAAGGGTACAGGGATATGGTGCGACAAATGCTGCAAAGCAAACCAGGGCTGTTTGGTAAGGTAAATTTGGAATATCAGGCGTATGATTTGCCCGACAATGAAATTAGTTTCGTAGAAAAGCTTGATGGACGGTATGAGCTTGATGTTATTCTGACACAGGTTCATTTTAATTGTGAAATAAAAAGTTTGCTGTTTAAATCCGGTCACTTTAGCTTTCAGGCCGGGCACTACTCAGAGCATTGCCTTGGCACCAAAGATGAGGTAACAGATTTTTGCTTACTCAGGTGGCGGAAAAATCTAAAAGATGAATCTTATGGGAGAGCGTGGACGCAGGTGTTAGAGACGGTAACGGAACCCAAAGCTGGTGCAGCGTATAATGATTGGATGCAATGGTGGCTGCAAAAGCAAAGCTGGACCGATGAGAAGCAATGGCTGTCGAATTTGAGCAAAAGCGATAATCCACAACTTGTTGCTGCAGCCACATTCGGAGAATGTATAACTCGTACTTTTACAGAAAATCAGTTTTACGCCCGTATAAAAGACCCCAATGTCCCCGCATTTAGCCGAAAGGCTTCAATCCGGAGTCTGGACAAACGGCAGGGACAAAAGGCACTGCTGACATTAGTAGATGTACTGACCGACGAAACGCCGGCGGCCGCAAAACAGCCACGATTCATGGAAGACTCATACCCTTTTGCCTACCATAGCGTTGTTAAGGCATCGCGCAAAGGGTGGAAAAAGCAACAAGAAAAAGAACTTGCAGGAACTATCGGCGAGGAAGCTGAGAATAAGTTGAAGCAATTGACAAAACAGGATTTCGGTAAAGACGCCAAGGCGTGGCGAAAATGGATTCAGAGGCATGTGAAATAGACCTGGCGTACAGATTCGAAATATCGTGATGGTTCTTGATTTTGGGCGAAATCCGATGTGGGTTATAAACAATGGAACTAATTGACACACATTGCCATTTAACTTCTCAGTAATTCCCAAAAAAAGCTGTTACTTTTTCCGGTATTTTGCGTCATAATATATTGTTGCCGTATCCAGATCTGTTGGGCAGGCTGATTGTAGTTGTATGATCATATATCAACGGGAAAAGGAGGTAAAAAATGTTGCATCTCAAATTAAACCGGATATCGCTGTATCTTTTCGTTGTTCTAATGCCGTGCATCGTGTTTGCGGGCGATTCTGAATTGCAAGCCCTGAGAGAAACTCTGCTGCAAGAGGATATTACCACCCATTACGGCCTTTCGGTCCCTCAGCATGATCCACGTCTAAAGGCCATCAAGAAGCTCCAGGGCATTGGCTCCCCTGCAGCGGTTGCTGTTCTTAGGGACTTCCTCACTGTTGATGGCATAAAATGTCAAGAGCTCAAGCAACATTCTCTGATCGCATTAGGCAATATTGGAACACAGCCCGCGATAGACTCCATTCGACAGTTTGAAGCCTGGTGCAAAAAGAGATTCACCAAACCGTCACCCTTCCGATTTGGTTTCAAAGACCTTGCCGTAGACCACATTTCCCCATATAACCTATCACCGCTTGCTAAAACAACCGACGAAAAAAACACAACTTGGGCTATCTTTCAATGGCAGTGCCACAGCGCGGTTGCTGAAATCTGGATTTGCAAATCCCTTGGAGATGTTTTGTGGTCACAGCCAATACTTCTCGACTTGCCGGGCATACCTGAGTTCTACCCCTTTAGCCGTAAACTTAGAAAGTGGGATGACAAATGCAGCTTCCAAATCAAAAACGACTCCATCAAAATCGTAGTCGATGAAAAAATCTGGGAATCCCGCATTAGCGACCATCTCACAGACTTGGATGGGGATGGCCTCCCGGACCTTGTTGAAGCACGCCTGCTCACCGACCCAAATGGCCCTGATTCTGACAAGGATGGCCTGCCCGATGGCAGGGACTGCAATCCCCTAACGCCAAAACATAATGACACTAATGATGTAACCCAAATACGCCAGGCCGTTTTCTCCGCCTTTTGTGCCACGAGCAATAGTCGGGACGCTATTGTTATTGTTGACAGGGCTGATTTCGCAAAGCAGGAATATTATGGCTATGGAGGGGTCGTTCTTCGTTCGCCGCAATCAAGAGATGGATTCGTTAATATAACAGGTATAAAAGTGAACCTTATATCCCCTGATACCGCAACCGCAACAATTAGTGATTGGGAGGGAAACTTGGCTGCAAGTGGACATCTGGTAAAATTGAAAAAGCTCCATGGCAAATGGGTTGTTGTGGAATTTAAAATGACCTGGATCTCTTGAGATAACATCTTGACAAAATGAGTATAAATCTGTTCTATTGAAACAATGGAGCTGATTGACACACATTGCCATTTGACATTCAAGCAGTTGGCCGATGATATTGACGCCGTCATCCAGCGCAGCATAGACGCCGGCGTCACCTCCTGGATAACCGTCGGAACCGACCCCGGCCACAACCAGAAAGCCATCGAGCTCGCCCACAAATACGAGAATATGTATGCCACCGTCGGAGTCCATCCCCACGATGCCAAAGACGTGACCGGCCAGGCAATAAGGCAGTTACATGCCCTCGCCCAAAACAAAAAAGTCGTCGCAATCGGCGAAACAGGCCTCGATTTCCATTATGACCATTCCCCCCGCGATAAGCAGGCCGAAGTGTTCACGAGCCATTTACAGCTCGCAGGCGAATTGGCCCTGCCCGTTATTATACACAGCAGGGAGGCCTTTGATGAAACGATGGAAATCTTACAGCAGTCAGGCCCCGACCTCGAAAAAGTCGTCTTTCACTGCTTCTCCGGCTCACCCGAACAGGCAAAAATCGTCCTCGACACCGGCTACTATATCTCTTTTACCGGCGTAGTGACATTCAAGAACGCTGAATCCATCCGCCAGGCCGCCGAGATTGTCCCGCTGGACAGATTGATGCTCGAAACTGACTGTCCCTATATGTCGCCTGAGCCGATGCGAAAGCAGAGAATAAACGAGCCGGCCCTTATGGTCCACACAGCAAAATTCCTCGCCGACCTGAAACAAATGGAATTCAATGACTTCGCCGCCGCCGTAACCGCCACTTCCAAAGCCTTCTTCAACATGAATCTTTAAACAATAATCAATCATCATTCGTCCTTAATCATTTGTAATGAGCGGCGAATGACGAAAAATTTTCTTGTTTTCCTTAACATCCCCGCTATAATACCACTCACTGAAGGGGGACGAACACCCTTGATACGTAATATGAAAATATATAATATTCGAAATGCGAGGTACGCTTCACGATATACGAAAGATTATATGGTGGCCTTCACCCCGCCAATCCCGGTTGGAGAACGCCGATGAGAGTTGTTGACAAAACTCGACGACGGTTCCTTAAGAAGATAGCTGCCGGGGCGGCGCTCCTCGCATTGCCCCGAAAATCACCGGCCCAAACGTCTTCTAAGCCAAACTCTCTCACCCGCCCCAACATCCTGTGGATAAGTTGTGAAGACATAAGTCCCGACCTCGCCTGCTACGGTGATGACTACGCCGTGACACCAAACATCGACCGCCTCGCCGCGCAGGGTTGCCGGTACACAAATGCCTTTGTCCCCTTTCCGGTCTGTGCTCCCACACGTTCGTCGATTATCACCGGAATGTATCCGGGCACGCTCGGCTCGATGCACATGCGGACCTCGCTCAGGGGTTACGAATGTGTACCACCTGCTTACGTCCGCTGTTTCCCTCAGTACCTCCGAATGGCCGGATACTATTGCTCAAATCACACGAAGACCGATTACCAGTTTGGCCCGCCCTTCACTACATGGGACGCCAAACGAGGCAACTGGCGCAACAAAGACCGCCCAAAAAACGCACCTTTTTTCTCCGTCATTAACCTCGCCGTTACGCATGAAAGCAAATGCTGGAACATCGAAAAAACTGTCCACGATCCCGCAAAGGTCAAAGTCCCGCCGTACTATCCCGATACCCCCGTCGTCCGGCGCAACCTCGCGAAGTATTACGACAACATCACTACGATGGACAAACAACTCGGCGATATCCTTAACAAACTCGATGCTGACGGCCTCGCCGACAGTACCGTCGTTTTCTTCTGGAGTGACCATGGCCGCGGCCTGCCCCGATGCAAACGCTGGCCGTATGATTCCGGCCTCCGCGTCCCGCTCATTATCCGCTCACCACAAAAAATCGCGCCCGGCAGCGTCAGCGATGAGCTTGTAAATCTAATTGATCTTGCCCCCACCGTCCTGAGCCTCGCGGGCGTTCAGGTCCCCTCAACAATGCAGGGCAGGGTTATACTTGGCAAAAAGAAAGCACCAGAGCCGAAATACGTCTTCGGGGGACGCAATCGCATGGACGCTAAAAGCTACGATTTCATCCGCACTTCTCGCGACAAACGCTACCGCTACATTAAAAACTTCACCCCGAACATACCCTACGCCCAGACTATCCCTTACATGGAGAAAATGCCAATAATGCAGCAGTGGCGCCTACTGCACTCACAGGGCAAACTAAAAGGCCCCCAAAAATTATTCTTCCGGCATCCCAAGCCCGACCACGAACTATACGACCTCGAAAACGACCCCCATGAGGTCAACAACCTTGCATCTTCACCCGACCATCGGCACATCCTCGAAAGAATGAAGGCCGCGTTGGACGCATGGATGAAAGAAACTTCCGACTTGGGAGCAATTCCCGAAGATAAGTTAATTGAGAGGATGTGGCCGGGCCGCAAACAACCCGTCACAGCAATCCCAACCATTGAGGCCGGCCCCGCCCCAAACGGCAAAGTCATGGTAAAACTGTCCTGTAAAACCAAAGGCGCATCAATTGGATACCGCACCGGCGGCCGACAACGCTGGCTCGTCTACGAAAAACCAATTACCCTGAATGCCGGAACAAAATTAACCGCCAAAGCCATCCGCATCGGATACAAAACCAGCCCCGAAATCAAAAAGACATTACAATAACCCACCAGCCTGTCCCTGAATGTCGTAGGCAGGGATCCAGAATCGTAGGTGCACTGCACACCAATTCTTAATTTCAAATTCCCCTTGCTGTATTTTGCACTCCATGATATTATTACCAAAAATCTGGCTATAAAAGAAGCTATGGAGAAAACAGAGAAATGGCTAACGTGCCTTCCAGAGTGGTAGAGCTTATCGAAACGTTTGACCGTAACATCGACGCCCACCGCGGCTGGCCAATAAAATATTGAAAGTATAGGAATGAAACAAATTTTTAGAATGCCTACTCAGATGAAGATAACCGGTCGTACATCTACGATGACTCACGCGTTTATAACATCAATTATTCCACATATAA
>SDBU01001430.1_pt1 | contig 34070 bp, 47 predicted proteins | sample 2277071 | NCBI WGS metagenome assembly SDBU01 (sample SAMN10397929, study PRJNA504765) | marine sediment metagenome | isolation source: marine sediment core GS08_GC12, 126 cmbsf | place: Arctic Ocean: Gakkel Ridge, Loki's castle | collected 2008 | reverse complement strand
TGTCCGATTCAGATCGGACGCAATGGCTTACCTGGTTAGATATGCAACACGCGTTGCTGAGAACAGGTGAGTTGATCGTTTGTGCTGGTGAGACTGGAAAAGACTTTCCTGCTGGTGGGTACGTAGAACAACCGTGGACGGAATGGAGCGCGGCCAGAATACTGGAGAGATTGAATAGATGATACACACATCCGAAGAAATAGTTACCGTGATAACGGGGCTTATGAACTGTCACTCGTTTTTACCACAGATACTTTACAGACAGTGGGATGCAGCCTTGACTGTTGCCATGATCTCTTTCGCGATTCCTGACCACGTATGGAGTGACGACGAGATTAAGCCAGCGCTTCAGGGCCTGTTCGGGGCCAAGAAATCGAAGGCCTGGCGGGCTGCGTTGGTTACGTTAGGTTGTTTACTTACCGATCCTCAAGGACTTGACGAGGAGGTTTGGCATGATAGTGTATCATTATCCGAACCTTAACAACTTACCGAGTGCAGGTGGGGTACGCCAGCACATCGTTCATTTGTTGCCTGCCTTAGAGCGGCAGGGTGCTCGGTTTACAGATTGGGTTCCTGAAGCGGACGTCGTTCATGTCCAGACTGCTTATAGAGCGCCGTTCTTCAGGAAACCGGACGTCTGGACGTGTCACGGTGGGTTTGTACCGCCAATACCGGAAGTGGCCGATAATTTTAGAGAAGCAAAGACCGTGATCAGCGTTGCTCAGTGGGTCGTGGAGCAGTACTTTTCTGACAGGGAAGAAGTTTACGTCATTCCTAACGGCGTGGACACGAAGGAGTTTGAGGATCTACCGTCGTCTGGTCTAGAGTCTGGCTATGTTTTGTGGGCTAAGGCGTTTCTGCGTTCGGATTTTTATATGTTCTACCGTTTAGCAGAAGTTAATCCCGATCTTGGGTTTGTGACGACCGTGTTCGACGATCGTCGTCCTGCATTACCGAATCTTCAGGTGATCGGTATTCAGTCCTATGAAGTCATGAAATCCGTCATGAACGACTGTGCGGTCTACGTCAGTACCGGGTCCGAAGTATGTCCTATTCAAGTGCTGGAGGCGTGGGCTTGTAGGAAACCTGTGCTGGCCTGGGCCGGTGATGGAAACGCAGAACTTCTTCGTTACCGGGGGTTTGTCGTTGGTGGAGAATTGTACACTGAGTTCGATGAGATGCAATCCGGTCTTCATACGCTTTTAGCGAACCCGCATTACCAAGGCAGTGCAGGTCGATGGACAGTAGAATGCGATTTTGACTGGGACGTTATAGCGAGGAGGACGGTTGAAGTCTATAACCGCAGTCTTGCCCTGCTATAATCTAGGACACGTTCTTCCTAAAGCCGTAGAGAGCCTGAAGGTGCAGGGGGACATAGAGATCATCGTCGTGGACGACTGTTCGACTGATGATTCTCTAGCCGTGGCGAAGACCCTTGGTGTCAAGGTGATAGCTCATTCTGAGAATTGTGGTCTTTCCGCTGCGTTGAATACGGGGTTTAGCGAAGCCCTTGGTGAACGATTTATCGTTCTTTCGCCTGACGATTTGTTAGCCCCGTTTGCGTTGGAAAAGATGGTACGAGTGGATGCAGACGTAGTAGCTTCTCACATGCAGGTTGGTGGTCAAGAAGTAAAGTGCAAAGGTCTCGATCTGGATACCCTGCTTGTCGCAAATTGTCATGGGTATGCAGCTTTGTTTAAGCGGTGGGTGTGGGAGAAGACAGGCGGATTCAAGGAAGAGATGAACCCGTCGTGGGAAGATTATGAGTTCTGGTTGCACGCGGCTAAATTAGGAGCTATTGGTGCTTTAGTGCCAGAGCCGTTGTTTATCTATAATCCTAACCCTATGGGCCGCTCCTGGGAAGCACGCGGAAAAGAACATCTATTGCGAGGCAAGTTGGAGGGGTTCCATCAGGACTTGTTTGGGAAAGGGAGAGGGGTTGTGACGGTTGTTATTCCCTTGTACGAACAAGAAGAATGGTTGTCTGATGCAATAGAGAGTGTTAGGGCACAAGTATATCCACACGTAGAAGTGTTGGTGGTAGACGATGCTAGTCCGTCCAGGGCTAATCATGACCTACCGGTGATACGGCACGAAGAGAATAGAGGACTCTCGGCGGCGCGTAACACCGGTTTTTTGAATACCGATACGCAGTACGTGGTTCCACTCGATGCTGACGACGAGCTTAGTCCCTCGTTCATCGAGAAGTGTATGTCCGTTATGGCCGAGAAGGAGTACGTCTATACTGACGTTTATTTCACCGGTGACGCGACACACGAGAAGGCCATCCGTAAATTCAGTTGTGACGAGATATACCGGGGCCACATTCACGTCATGACCGTCCTCATGCAGAGACAGATGTGGCAGGACGTCGTCGATATTCGCGGATTTGGGTTTGACGAATGTATGAAGGCCGGGTACGAGGATTGGGAGTTTACGTTAGCGGCCATAGAAGCGGGCTGGTGTGGTTATTATTTGCCCGAACCTCTGTTTGGTTATCGGTTTCATTCAGCAGGCAGCATGAGGATAGACGCAAAAGAGTTAGATTCAGAGCTTCGGGATTACGTTCGTGCCCGTCATCCGAGGGGGTCGTTTATGCAAGGTTGTACGAGTTGTGGTAAAGGTAAATTCACGAGACGTACTTCTCGTAAAATAGACAAACCCGGATTGGGTGAAGTTGGGATGGGCGAGCCGTTGTTGGTCTCTTTCCGTGGCGAATCTTTCCCCGTCAAGCGAGGAGTGCGGTTATATACTTCTAAATCCTGGTTCTTCGCTTGCGGGCAAGATGCCCACTTGTTCGATGAGAGCGTGTTTAAGGTTTATCGGTTAGATCAAGTTAGTTCTGAACTTTTGAGGACAGCTATGGAGGCAATGAATGTTGAGAAAAGCCCTGGCAGCGTATAGGTTGACTCATCTGTTTGTCCACGAGGATGGTCCTTTTAGTGTTTTTGATTGGATACGGTATAAGGCAGGCGTAACGGTAGAACAGCACACTCTTCGTTCGATTCAGGATGGATGGATGAGTATTGGGGAGACAGCTCACGCTGACGGATTTTGGGCTGAATTGCTTGTTTGTCCACTCTGTCTCTCGGTCTGGTTCGCGGCAATAGTACATTTTTTACCGGATTTTATCCTTGATTGGTTGGCCGTAGCAGGTGTGTGTCTGCTTTTCTTCAAGAGGTTTCCTAATGAAACCTAGAATACTAGTTACAGGCGGTTGTGGATTTATAGGTTCTCATTTGTGCCGGCGCATCTTGAAAGAGGGTTTTAAGCCTGTTATTCTCGATACCATGTTTACCGGCACTGCCGACAATTTAGGTGATGCGGTTTCCCAATGTTCTTTCGTGAGGGGGCGTGTTACAAATCGAGATGCACTAGCACGTGCTATGTCCGGTGTGAGCGTGGTTTATCACCTTGCGGCCAGGAACGACGTTTCAGACCGTCCTTATCATAACGCAGCGATATTTACTACGAACGTGATGGGAACGGTGTGGGTACTTACACAGGCACGGAACTTAGGTGCTCACAAGGTCGTGATTGCCTCTGCTGCCGATGTATATGGAAACGTGGTGCCTGGTCAGGTTGGGGGATTGCTTAGACCTGATTCCGTGTTTGGGGCCAGCAAGAGAGCGGCCGAGATAGTCTGTGACTCTTTTGCGCAGGCAGGCATGGAGATTGTCGTACTCAGACTTTACGATGTTTATGGTCCTGGTAGTCACAGCGTCGTAGATCAGTTTAAGGCCGGGTCCAGAGTTATTTACGGGGATGGCAGTCAGACGCGGGATTTCATCCACGTCGATGACGTCGTAGACGCTTTATGGCGATCGCGTCGGTGGGATTCAGGGATCTATAACGTTGGTACGGGCATTGAGACAACTGTTTTGGGTTTGTATAACTTGATTCATACTGACGAACCCGACTTTAAGCCCGTGCCGGAGGGGGATCTATACCGTAGTTGTGCCGACAAATCCGTATCTACTTCTCTACGTAAGTTGGAGGATTATCTATGAAGACGATAGTAGTTGGTGGTGGACATTGGGGTCAGAACTATATTCGGGAACTAGGCTATAAGTGTGTCTTTGTTCTTGACATTGATCCTCTGGTCTGTGATCGATTGAGACAGAGGTTCGATGTGCCGTGCGGCACACGCATAGAAGATATTGAATATGAAGCCGTGATCGTCTGTACACCACCTGGCACACATTATGAGGTGGCTAGACCATACTTGGATAAGGGCAAGTACGTTCTGATAGAGAAGCCGATGACCCTGATCGTCTCCGAGGCCGAATCGTTAGTTTATTACGACAAGTGCATGGCCGGGCTCATCTATCTGTTCCACCCAGCGGTCGAGATTTTGCGCCGGTCTTTTCAGGCACGGACGTTAGCCGGAAATCCTAGAACGACGTGGAGCCATTTCTATAGCCGTAGGACGAACGAAGGCCCTGTCCGTGAGGACGTGTCCGTACTTTGGGATCTGACCCCGCACGATGTTTCCATCTTCAATTACATCACAGGTGAGATACCCAGGGAGGTGGAGAAGATGGAAGGTCGCGACTATGCCGTTCTTCATTTGACTTATTCTTCTGTCACGGCGGTTATTTATGTTTCATGGTGCGGAGGCCCTAAGACCAGATTGGTGGAGTTAGTCCCTCATTCTGGAGATAGAATCATATTCGACGATCTTCAGGTCGTGTTAGAGAAAACACCGCTTGCGAGGATGTTGGAGGCGTTTATGTCTAAGAACTGGGATCGTTCCACGGCCCTCGATGGACTGAATGTAGTGAGGGCATTGTCGTGATAAGACGAGTGGTATTACCTTCTCCGGGAGAAGAAGTGAAACGAGCAGTTACTCGTGTCTTCGATTCCGGTCGGTACGTGAACGGTCCTGAGACGATCGCATTTGAAGAAGCGTGGGCTGATTACTGTGGTGCTAAATACTGTGTGGGTACATCTTCGGGGACTGAAGCTCTCGTAATCGCACTTCGTGCGATTGGCATCGAGCGAGGCGATAGCGTGTTGTGTCCGGCCTTGTCGTTTGTAGGTACTGCTGAAGCAATTGTAATCGCTGGTGGAATACCCGTATATTGTGACGTTGATTCCAGGGGCTTGATGGACCCGGATTGCGCGATTCGTGCCCCCATTTGCAAGTTTGTTTTACCCGTTCATCTCTATGGCCAGTTGGTAGATTTGGAGTGGATGAGGAGTTTGATGGGTGCGATCTTCGTTGAAGACGCCTGTCAAGCACACGGGGAATTTAAGGAATTAGAGTCCGACGCTGCTTGTTTCAGTTTCTACCCGACCAAGAATTTAGGGGCATTGGGTATGTCTGGCGCGTTAGTTACTAATGAGAAGGGCGTGTACGAGAACGCGAAAGAGAACGCTATAATGGATGAGCTACAAGCGGCTGTACTCTTAGCCAAACTTCCTTATCTGGATGAGGCGAACGAGAGCCGCAAGGAAGTAGCACAGTGGTATAGAGAACTGGGCATAAGCTCGTTCGTCGAGAGCGGGAATTACCACCTTTATCCCGTGAAGGTCCGCGATCCGGAACGTGTGAAACAAGTCATGTTGGATGCGGGGGTCGAGGTGGGGATGCATTATCCATACGTTTTACCAGATTGTGTTCCTTCGGGTATGATCAAGAATAAGTATTTTCAGGCGAGAGAGATTGCTTTTGGGCACGTTACCTTACCCATGTACCCAGAGTTAGACCGAGAGACCGTGAAATACATCAGTGAGGAGTTTCATAATGCCAATGCGTAGCCCAATCACAATCGAGGATGATGTAGAGGTTGGGTTCGATCTGGATACGGGCTATAACGTCGTGTTGCGAGAAGGGTGCAAGGTCGGAAATCTCGTTAGAATCTGGAGCAACACTGTGATAGACGCCGGTGCTGTCATTGGGAGTGACGTGCGTATCCACTGTAACTGTTACGTCGCTCAGAATTGTGTCGTCCAGAATGGTGTCTTTATAGGTCCGGGTACGCAGTTGCTCAACGATAAATACCCGCCTCGGTTTGATCCTGATTTTTGGGAACCCGTTGTTATTAGGCGTAACGCAGTTATCGGTGGTGGTGTGACGATCTTGCCTGGGGTGACGATTGGTGAAGGCGCTATGATTGGTGCTGGTTCCGTCGTCACCAAAGACGTTCCACTTGGTGAGACTTGGTATGGTAATCCTGCGAGGAAGCAATGAAGAGGTTTGAGTGTTATTATTGTCATGAAGAGTTTGATTTGTACGAGGATTACCGTAATCATTTTGTCATTGTTAATTATTGCAGGATATGTCCTGAACAGAAACGGTGTTATCAGTGGTGATGAAGGAGGCACAATGCAAGTTAAGGTTATAGAGATCATGCCATTTTGGACGACCGTTGAGTACGAAGAAGACGGGCTCCTACAGCGAAGACAGTTGCCGACCGCCCTCTGTGGTATAAAGAAGAAAGGGCCGTTAGATCTTCCGTTTAATTTTGTCGAGATGGGCACACCTTATGGTGCTGTGGATCTAGTGGCTGCATTAGGAGAAGAAATAACTATCCGTGTCGCGGATCTTCAAGATGCTCTCCGGAGAAGGAACCTATGGACGCGACAGGATTATGAGAAGAAACCTCAGGTAGTACGGGGTGTTCTCAAGCGGTTTTTGAGATTGGACATAGCGTCGATCATGAAGGCCACTAGAAGGAGTTAGAAATGGCTGAAGAGAGTTACTTCGCCGCAGAAGTCGCCCTGTGGTTTCAAAAGGGTTGCGGCAATGAGTTGGATTTTTTAGGATGTCACAACATGGCGGGGGTGTCTGTCCCTCGTGGGGATAGGACACCGTACTACTGTCGAGACGGGAAGAGAACCTGGCGTGTTTCACGGACGTCACGCGGTGCGCCTGGGTTAGGAACTTGTACACTCGTCGTTCCCGAATCGGTGACGAATATGGTCGCAGAACAACCGTGTCCGATCAACCTATACACCATGCTTGCGGCGGAAGGGGTCGACGAAGATCTCACCAATTACGATTACCTCTACGTCTTTTACGATTACGAGCCTAACTCGGAAGACATCGACATGTTGGTTGCCGGTGTCGATCCCGGCGACGAGACCCGAGTCATGTTGTCCATGCCGGGTGCGTTTACCAAACGCATCAAGGTCAAGCAGTGGCTATCCACGGAACGAGACGTGTCGGGCGTGACGGGGGACGATATATACTCCGTCGCCTATTGCGACGAGACGAAATGTTTAGAGTCTGGTGGAATCGAGACCCCTGGCTGTGACGATCTATTGTTTTCGTCTGACGGTGTTCCGAGTGTGATCGGCCAGTCAGCCAATGGTGGTGCAACCTGGACGTCCAATGCGACACCGTTCACCATCACACACGATCTCATCGACACTATCGCCTGTAAGGAAAATACGTGGATCGCGGTGAACGGGGAGACGAGTGAATACGCCTACAGTTGGGATGCAGGAACTGCCTGGACGGTTGTGGGTACGTTCACTACCGTCATGCGAGACGTGTTCATGCTCAACGGCGTGAAGATGTGGTTTGCGGGAGAAGGCGGGTACATTTACTACTCTAATGACCGGGGTGCGTCCGTGGCCGAGCAGGATGCTGGAGTAGCCGCCGATTCCAACACGTTACTCAAGATCAAATTCGCGGATCGTAATCGTGGTTACGCCGTAGGCTACGAAAACACGTTCGTTTACACCCGAGATGGAAGCACCTGGGTAGCAGGCGTAGGTCCTTGTATAGCAATGCCCTGGCACGATCTTTACAGTCTGGCTGTCGTTCCCGGGACCGATATCGTTATCGTGGGTGATAGCATAGGAAACGTATATCGTTCCATAGACTACGGGCAGAACTGGACGCTCGTGTTTGCAGCAAACGCATACTCGGCCGGTGGAGTTGCAGGTATCGCTCTGTGTGACTGCAATGTGGTCATGATCATCACTAACACGTCTGACCCGTATATTTACCCTTCACCCGGTGATGGGCACGTGTTCTACAGTATCGATGGTACCGCGACCTGGGCGGAAGTGGACGATTTCCCAGACAATACCGGATTGCGTGACATCGTGTGCTGTGACATCAATTCTTACTGGATCGTCGGCGATGGTGGGTTTGTTGCTCAGGTGAGTGGCCCCTTCGCTGACTGCTAAGAGAAAGGATTAATTGTGAAACCTCAATACAGAGAGGTCACTACGTCAGTTGGTTTTACCGTTCGTGTGTATCCCGTTCCCGATACAGTCATATTGGCTCTACTTCCTGGTGGAGAGCCGGAACCCGTTGTTCCAAAGCACGTCATGGACACAGCGGTTGGGAAACAAGAGAGGGACGCTAAGTTGGGCGATCCCGAGTGGGAAGTTTACCGCGTTGCGCACGAGCGGTGGACTGAGCGTGCAACCCAGTTACACCAAGATGCACGTATCATCGCCGCTATGCGTGAATCTCCAGATCAGCCGGATTTTGATTGGCCGGACGAGATCACGCCAGATATTCTCCCCCTCTTCATTCGGCTTACCGTTCAGAGCAAACAGCTAGAGTGGCCGGAAGATCCTATCAGCCTTATGGCCCTCTGGATTCGGTCCGTGATTGCTCCTACCCAAGACGATTTAGCAAATATCGTAGACGCAATCTCACTCTTGAGTGGAACGGATCCGGCGCTCATCGCCTCTTTTCGCCAAGAGCTTCAACGTAAGTTACGAGAAGAGCTCTTTGGCGGGCAAACCGATGATACGGATCTCGTACTGGGGACTGTGGAGGGAAGTGAGAGCAGCATTGGGGACGAATAATCTCCATCGTTGGTTCGATTTAGATCCAGCGGTCAGGGCCCTGATCGTTGCTGCTTTCGAACAGAGAGAGAAGATAGACCGATGGTCGTCGCAGAAATGATCCCGCCTGTGATCCTGGATATGAAAGAGGAACAGCAGATAATCGATCGTGCGTTTCTGGCTGCTGATGCTTACGCTGAGAAGCTACTGAAAGAGGTCACCGCTACCTGGAAACCAGAGAATCGTCCGGTGTGGAAAGTCAAGTTAGAGCGGTTTGGATCTGCCAAGAGACTTACACGGACGACTGAATCTACTCCGTTTGTCTATGTCAATGAAGGGACGAAGCCTTATACCATTCCAAAAGCAGGGATAAAACCCGGCGGATTAGGTCCGTTTAGAACAGGTTATGTCCCCTTGTCTACTCCAGGTTCTCTAGCCTCGACTGGGTTAGGGAAGGCGTTTGGTCCCTGGGTTTCACCGAAGAAAGTCAATCATCCGGGCATAAAAGTACGTAATTTTACCGGCCTCGTTGCTGAGAAGGCCGGTAAGAAGTTTTGGGAGTTACTTCAGAAATGGCTCTGAAAGAAGCTGGCGTAAGCCTGATAGCAAAAGGTTATCAGGTTTACATGGCTGCCCTGAACAATATTAATAAGGCCCAGAAAGAAGCCTTCGATGCTCGTAGTGTGAAGGAATATAACAACGCCGTGAAGCAGACTACGCAGACGTCTAAAGCGTGGGCTCGTGTAGTTAGCCGTGCTGAGACAGAAGGCAAGAAGTTCTCGAAGTCAATTGGTGGTCTTTCCGAAGGGGTGGGACGGTTTGGAAAGGCCGCGTCAGACGCCTCGGGTGGGATAGGTGGCTTGATCGGTGAATTGACTGGTTTGATGGGAACGACGGGCGGTGCTGCTGGTGCTACTGGTGGATTAGTTACTTCCCTTATCGCAATTGCTGCCCCTGCCGTGTTAGCCGCTGGCGCAATTGGTGCTGTTGTACTTGGTCTGAAGATGGTGGTAGACGTAGCGAAGAAAGCGGCGGCTGCTATGTCTAGTTTTATGAAGGCGGCTGGTCAAGCAGCGGCAGAGAATGAGATGTTAGGTGTTCTTCTCGTACAGGTGGGGAAGAATGCAGGGTATACGGAGGAACAGATACTTGCTGCTGAGAATGCCTTGCGCAAGACCGGTATCACGATAGAGCAGTCGCGTAGGGCGTTGACTACATTGGCTCAGGCTAATATCGAGTGGTCGGAAGCCACTAAGTTAGCGCGTCTCGCTCAGGATGCAGCAACACATGCTAATATCGACTCTTCGGCAGCGTTTGGTCGGCTCATACATGGTATTCAGACGAACAATAGACTGATCCTTAGGAACATGGGCCTCGCCGTGGATTGGACGACGGCACAGAAGAAATTAGCACAGGAGCTTGGTGTCACCGTAGATCAGCTCACCTCGTTTGACATTGCTCAGGCCAGGGTCAATGCCGTGTTGGTGGCCGGGGAACGTATCACGGGTAGTTATACAGCTGCAATGAAGACAGTTGGTAAACAAACCGGTTCTATGGTTCGGCTCGTCAAAGACGCGCAAGATGCTTGGGGCAAGTTGATGTTGCCCATCATGATGACCTCCGTCGAGCTTAAATCCACATTTTGGGTGGCTATGAGGGACGTGGGCGAGGGATTGGGTGCTTTGGCAGAAGCGCTTGGTAAGGGTCGGGATCTCCTGTCGGAATACGCATCGGAGATAGCTGGCGTGGCCGAGAAGTGGTTACAGGCAGAAGGTTACTTGAAGGAGGGCCAGACCGTAATTGAGGGTATTGCTGAGTGGATGTTTGAAGCGTCCAAGGAAGTCGTTAGGTTTGCCGTGAATGTAGTTTCGGCCGGGCAGACAGTAATAGATGTGGGATACGTAGTGATCGATTTTGCAAAGTTGGCGAAGGATGCGTTTGGTTTGGTAGGCAAATTCGCGACCTGGGTTGCTGAAGCGGTGATGACGATAGGAAAGGCAGTGCTTTGGGCCGCAGAAAAGATGGTATTTTTAGGGGGAATGTCTCGTGCCTTGGAGGAGGGCATATCTTTCGACGAAGCGGTGAAAGAATTTGACGATGCTATGGCTGCGATGTCTCTTTCCGGTGAAACATTTGTTCAGATTCAAGTAGAGAACATGGCCTTGGTAAATGAGATGCTTCCCTTTATGGCGCAGTCTTACGATGAGTGGAAAGTGTCCATAGATGCCACCGCTGATAGTTTGGACCGTGGTACAGCGGCACTTAACCGTCAGTTGCGCGTCCTTCAGATGCAGAGAGATGCACTGGAAGCGTCTATGCAGGTCACGGCTGCGATGGAAGGTGTCATACTTAAATACGAGAAGGCATTGGTTTCCGCTTATCAGAAACGGGCCGCTGCGTTGGCGGCACTGAGCGAAAGTGCAGCAGAGAAAGAAATGAGGATCACAGAAGACTTGGCCGATAAGTTAGTCCAGATCGAAGAGCGTGCAGCAGACAGAAGGGCTAAGCTGAGGTCTCAATACGCCCGGAACCAAGAGAAGCTAGAGCTTAACTACCAGAAGAAACTACAACAGAATTACGAACGTTATTTGTTGAGGAAGCAGCAGTCGCAGAGACGATTTGCATTGTCAGAGAGAAGGTTAGCCGCTGCTGGTGACGTACTTGGTCTGATTATGGCGAGGGAAGACGAAGCGCTTAGGCTGAAAGAAGAGGAAGAGAATCGGGACATAGGTCTTCGGCACGACCAGCAGAATTACGAAGCGCGATTGGCGGAGATGGAAGCGGCATTCAAAGAGCAGATGCGGTTATTGGCCGAGGAGACGGAGAAACAGAGACGGGCCGCCATTGACGCTGCTACACAACAACGACTGGATATGCAGCGGGGCCTTCTCGATCAGCGTCAATTAATAGAGGATAACTATCAGAAACAACTCCAGATGGCGGAGCAGGCCAAGAATGATAGTTTGATCACGTTGGGCCGTAGGTTTCAGGCGGAAGGCAAGATCACAGAAGATGGCCTGAAAGACATCATCGAGACAATAAACAATGCGTATGGCGTAGAGGGTTTTGCCGACGCTATCTATACAGGATTTGCTAAGCGGGCCGACGAGACGCTAACAGTACTCTACGCTAGGCAGAAGACACAGTTAGAGAGCATCATCGAAATGATGCAGTACATTGAGGAGTTTAGGGAGTTACCACCAACCGGTGGTGGCAGCCGTGCTCCTGGTGGTCAACATCCGTGGAGCCCTCGGGTTCCCAGGCGTATGGGAGGAGAAGATATCGTTACCGGCCCTGCCGCAATCCTTATCGAGCCGGGGGTCACGGAATATGTTCAGACGATCCCCATGCCGGTATCTCAGGCAATCTCGGTGAAACACTCCGGTAGCTTTGGCTTAACTGGAGCGGGGAACGCTAGTCCTGGTTCAGTAGACATGGCATTGGAGCGCATGGTTGAAGGTTTTGATTTGGCTCTCAAGCGACTCAGGAGAAGGTAGTGGATTATTATTATAGTTTGTGGGATTCAACTGCGTACAATACTTTTCCAGTCCCGATTTCAGATTGGACTGATCAGCTTTTGGGCGAAGGTTTGAACGGCGTACCGGCCATCAACGCCTATAGACTTCATACCTGGACGTGGCCGTTTCTGGACGAAGACGATATAGCTAGATTAGCCGCCTATTACCGTAGGCAACAGTTAGGTACTCCTTTGGACGGCATAGAGACCGACCCTTATAATCCAGAAGAAGACCCTACTACCCTCATTCGAGAGTACACGGACGTCAGGATAAAATCTCTCTCCCGTGAGCGAGGTCCCGGTCCTTACACCTCGGTTACGATTTCGTTCGAGATATTGGTGGCGTAGTACGTTGACAAGAGCATAGCTTCGTGATTTACTGAGAGCGTCGAGCAACTAAGTCCTGTGGCGGCTTTTTATTGTCGTGATCCCCAAAGGCTAAAAGGATGTTGCTCGACAACAACACCGCCAAGCCCGTAGGGGATCTTTCTTTTGGAGAGTGTGCTATGGCAGAGAAGCGGTGCTCGAAGTGTGGACAAATGAAGACACTGAGCGAGTTTTATAGAAGTTCAAGGATTAAAGATGGATATGAAAATGGATGTAAGCAATGTCGGCGCGAGAGGGTAAACGAGAAGGACTTTGCCCCGCGCACCGAAGGTGATAAGATTTGTCCTAGATGTGGGGAAGCAAGGTTTGTGGCAGAGTTTAACCGAAATAAACAGATGAGTGACGGGCTTGCCAGTTGGTGTAAAAGGTGTTGTGTGCAACATGCTAAGCAGTGGGTTGGTGAGAACAGGGAATATTATTTAGTATCTCAGAAGAAATGGCATCATCAACACAGAGAGAAACAGAATTTAAAACGCGCGGAGCGGCGAAAGGGGATTTGGAAAAAGGCTATTGAGGCCTATGGGGGGGCACATTGTTCTTGGCCTAGTTGTACAGAAACAAGGCTAGATTGCCTTTCGTTAGACCACGTTTCTCAGGATGGGGCAGAGCAGAGACGGAAAGGCGAATCAAGTCAAGATGGACTTTATCGTCAGTTGAAAGAGAATAATTGGCCTCTTGGCTTTCGTGTTCTTTGTAGGAATCATAATTGGAAGGCATGGCTTGAGCATCGGAAGAAAACACATAGTCAAACTTATAATGCGATTCGGTGTCGGAAAAGCGACCAAGAGAACCGGTTAGAAGCACTCAAAAGATATAGTAAAGGGACTGTTGCTTGTGCCATTTGTGGTGAGATGGACATTGATGTTTTGACACTTGATCACACCCAGGGTGGAGGTTGTAACCACAGAAGAGAAATGGGATATTCTTCATTGCATCGTTATCTTAGAAGAAATGGGTATCCTTATGGCTATCGTGTATTGTGCCGAAATTGTAATTGGATAGAGGGAAGAAAGAATGGCATTACCGCCGACTCGGATAGACGATAAAATTCACGCAGCTAGGTTTAGGGCGTTTGCTGGATTAGTGGTATCGATAGATCCCGGATACTGAAATATTTTAGACCCGGATATCGTGGATGTCCAATTGTCGCCCGTTATTAAGTGGAATCAGGGTGCGAGACGTGTCTGTGAGGATACGGACGTTTCTTACAATTTAGGCACTGTAGCTGATCCTTCGTACTCACCTAACTACGATCCTACTGCTGGTGCTGATAACCTCACATCTTACGAGATCGATTGGGGAGACGGCAACTCTACCGGTGTTCAGGCCTACCCCGCTGGTGGCCCTCCGCCTAACGGTGATTACGGTGCCGCTGCCGGTGAGTGGGATCTTGCAGGCGCTGCGACCATTACGTTCACGATTACTATTACACTCACCGACGATGATGGTAATTCGACTACCATTTATGAGCAAATAGAAGTAGTAGACTGTACTGCCTTTCCTTTCGATGCTTGGGGAGCTATAGCAGATGCTCCTTATCATGCAACGACCTGGTCGGCGATGACGGCTGGTTTGACCGGTGACTGGCTCGACGTGAACGACGTGAATATTGAGAATCCAGGTGAGGTTTGGATCGTAACCGAGGCGGGTTTGGCTTGGTCGGACGATGTAGGACTTACCTGGCATAAAGTCGATTTAGACGATCCTCCTAATAGTTGGGAGGATCACCCGGCCCCTACCGCATCTTCGGTCAGCTATAAGCAAATGGTGCGCCCTCTCTCTTTTCCGTACGTTGCATACGTGCTCGTGGGATACCAAGAGGGTGGTGGCGATTATCGGGCGTACTTGTTGACTACCTCGGACAACTTTTTGACCTCTTCTTGGGTTCCTCTAGGACAAGGGGGCCTTGATCCTCAGTGGATATATTTGGACTCGATGATACAGGGAGTAGATTGGTTTGGGGCAGCAACTCAGTGTGATACGGCAGTTCTCTCTGACGTCAATCAAGTTGATATCTTAGGTGCTCCCGATGCCGCTGTTGGTGGGTCGAGAGTAGACTTTCCCTTCGATGATGTATGTGGCGTGCGGATAGAATGGGGAATATATGATTTAGGCGAGTTCATTACGTTGGACGCAGCAATCACGGACGATGGAGACAACGTTCGTATTCAGATGGGCAATACTGCGGGCGGAACTCTAGATAGGGGTGCTGGTACGTCTTGTCCAGATGCTAATGATGCAGGGTCTCTGTCAATTCAAACTGGGGTAATTGCCAATTACCCCTGGACGTGGAGAATAAAAGCTGCTGATTTGGATTGGGCAGGAGAGTTGTATACGGCAGCACGAACCGAAGCTACACCGTTTCGATACGTTCGGATCGTAACTTGTGTAGATATGGGTTCGCCTTCACCGTTCAAACACGCAGGTGACTTCCTTCAGATGTTAGCGGATTATGTAGGATTCTTACCGGCTGTTGTTCCAGCATTAGAGCGAAGAGCACTCGGGATTGCAGTGAACACGGCCGGGACGTATCTTTATCTGACGCTCTTAGAGGACGGGATCATAACACTGAGGGTTTATTCCGTTGCCGGAACGACGCTGATTCCTGAGAGCGTAGAGAACTTGGGTGCGGCTACTAACGCACAGATCGACAGTCGTACTTATTGGGCCAAGCCCTATTGCCCCCCGATAATGGGTGGGGCCTATAGTCAGCATGTATATGTTTATGGTTGTCTGAATCCTGGCTGGAATGGTATAGAGCACTTGGTTTTTTCAGGTGATGCAGGCGTGTCTTTTGATCCAATAGGTGATGAAGGGTGGTATACGGAGAGTTGGATAGGTGATATGGCATGTGATCCCCTGAAAGAGTTTCCGTTGTACGTTTGTTTAAACGATACCTCTGAAGTGGCACCGCGCTTGTTTATTTTGGATGAATCAGGTGGGACGTGGGTGTCTCCTGACGATCTGCCGTTTGATTCGGAAGCAATGAGCTTACACCCCGATTATCTTTACGAGCTTATAGTAGGAGATCGTGCGCCTGCTGGTGCTGTCATAGTGAAATATACGATGGATGATGGTGTGACGTGGTTTGACGTTTCGGCGGGCATAACCGCAGCTCAGGCAGTTAGAAGCCTGAAGATATTATCGGAGCGGTAGATGGGATTCGAGTGGCTCACAGAATTACAATTGAACGATATTACCGGAGACGGCTCTTCGGGCGGTTATCAGGGTACTATATCCTTCTATAACGATCAGGCCGCTGTTCAACAGAATCGGCAGTTATCGTTGTATCATCGTAATTTCTCTGGTATATCTTGGGAAGGAGCGGATCGACTTGCCTTCGCGGGCTTGATGACTCCTGCTCGTATCACGGCGACCCGAGGTGCTTCTTCGACCGGTGCCGATATTTACACTTACCACAAATCCCTTGGTGACATTCCAGTTCAGGGTTGTTGGTTCGAGGATTCCAACGCCGGGGAACACGCACACCAGATCAATAATCTCTCTTTGGGCCTGATCGTGCTTCATATATTGGACGCGCATGTTACGTTCAGTGATTTTGTGGCCCTGGATACGACTTTGGTAGACACGGCTGGTTCGACGACCGTGAATCCCTACATTGTCAGAGAGAACGGATCTTTGTGGCAGGCGTTGCAGAAAGTAGCGTCTGATGAGTTTTACGTGATCTACTTCAACCGGTCGAATCGAGTAGTTTACAAGGCACACCCTCAGTTTGCGGGTGTAGTTCCTGCATCTGTGATCACCCTGGATGACACCATGTTGTTGGCCCCTTACCAGGTTGAGTTTAGAACGGGTCGGAAGGCCAGGAATGTCGTACTTCTAGCCATCACAGACGCCATGGAGACGTTAGAATCCGGATATCCATCGGGATCGGGCACGGACGTGATAGGGCCGCCGTTCGAGATACGGTGCAATCTTCAGGCCAGGTTAGATACTCTAGCACAGCGTCAGTACGAGTGGTTGAACCGGGATTACGTGGCTACTGTTCTAGTTCCGGGTGCGTGGGACTTTGAGCTCTACGACCACGTGAAACTGACCTTATCCGGGACCGCGACTAACGGTGTCACGTTTGCTTGGGTGGCAAAGAGCTTTTGGGTGAACCGGGTTACTTATCGTCGCCAACAACAATACGGGTTCGTGACAGAACTAGTGATGGATGAGGGTTATGTCGCCCCTTAGTTATGATGCTCTAGTCGACAAATTAGAAGGTCTCATAGGAGAGATCGTAGACACCGGTGGACAACGAGAGCGAACCCGGGCCTATTTCGGTATCGAGGTGCTGGCTAATTCCGGTAGTGCCGCTCCTACGCCACCAGCTAATTTTGTGCGCGTTCGATTAGAGGGCGTTGCTCAGTTGGCACACTATTTCGGTTCTGAGCCCTCGGTTGCAGACATAGTAGATGTTCTCATGATTGCGGAGACCACCCCGGTCATTTTCCTTAATCGCACGTTTGGCCCGATGGGTCCTCACGATCTTCTCGATGGGCACGTTCACGTAGATACAGTTGCAACCGCTCCCTTGGAAGGGGCTCTTGTTGTAGCCGATGCAACCCCTGAATGGGATAGGCTGGTTCATCCAGGCGTAGCAGGATATGCGCTTATCTCGGATGCAAATACAGTTGTTTGGGATCAGACGCCGACTTGGACGGGATTGCATACGTATGATGCTGGTGGTCTCGTTGGCACTGGTCAAGATTGGGACCCGTTTGATGCGTTCGGTCAAGACTTGGGAGACGCTACCCATCGTTGGGATCTCTATACTCAAGAAGTTTACTTCAACGGCGCGACCGGTACGAACTTCATCAGCCTGACGGATAACCTGGCTGATGCCTTTCATATACTCGATGCAGGTGACGGAGATATTTACCTCCAGATAGTTACCACCACCGGGGCTGAGGCCGTCATATTTAATAATGGCGGTGATGACGTAGATTTCATGGTCGAAGTAGTTGGACACGCTGACGCGTTGGTCGTACAAGGTTCTGATGGCCAGATCACGTTAGGGGCATTGACCCAAGGCGTTGTTTCTTCGAGTGCGGGTGGAGTTTTGAGCGTCACTGCTGGTAGTGCAATCGTTGGGTCGGGGGCCAATACCCAGGTCGCCTACTGGACGGCGGCAAACACACTGGCGGGCGAGGCCGCATTTACGTACAACGCGGCGACGAACGTACTGTCGCTTGATGGCGATCTGACCTTCACGGGTACGCAATCAATACGCACCACGGCAGGCGATTTGAACCTTAACCCCGTCGGAGACATCTATTTTATCTCAGATATGAAAATAGTGGCGGCAAACCCCACAACGATTTATTGCGCATCTGGTGCGCACCGGAGGTTACATTTTACGAACACCTCGGCGGGGTTTAGGCTAGATTGTGCATTTGATCGCATAATCGTGGGAGCCGATCAAGCCGCTGCGGCATACGTCGATCTACAAATGGTCACCGTCGATGCCATTACCGCCACGCTGGCCGGTGCTGGTGCCGGTCTCCGGCCAGTCATAAAGATGCAGCGGGCGCATAATACTCTAGCTGCTCCTGCGCTGCTCGCAAATGGCGACCAGATTTTCTCGTTTCTCGGCGCAGGTTACGACGGTGCTGCGTATCAGATTTTGGCGGGGTTCACGTTTGAGGTGGATGGTGTGCCTGCTGCCGGTGACATGCCTGGCCGGATCATCTTCGAGACGACTCCCGCAGGTGCAGTGGCTCGTGTAGAGGCGATGAGGATCAACAGCGCGCGTGACGTGAGTATTGGTTTTGCGGGATCAGGGTTAGCCCAACTTCATGTAGACCAACCCAGCGGAACAGGGGCGCAACCGGTAGCATTGTTGGATCAAGGCGACGTCTCAGAACAACACATCGTCTGCACAATGAACGGGGCGGACGTGGACTTTCCGGCCATCATCGAGCTGGCCGTGACCGGCACGCCGGCGTTCTGGTGGGATGAATCGGCTGACGCGTTTGCCTTCACGAACGGCTTGGAGATTGGCGATGTGGTTGGAGGAAACTTCACCCACATCGAGAGCGATGGCACAATGGAGTTCAACGGCACCGCCACGGTGTGGAATGACATTTATTTCCCCATGTCGTCGGGGAAGATCGGCGGCGCCAACCAGCCCACCTGGGTGGCTTTTCAGGGAAACACCTTTGAGTACACATTTGCCGTCAACAACTATATCCATTTGCCTTCCGGGGAGGTGCTGCACTCCTATAAAGAAGGATCGGATATAACGTTGCACGTTCACATAGTGCTCGATGGGTCCGACGCGGGGGCCACAGTCGTCAATTACGAGGTTGAATACACGATAGGTGACATCGACGAAGTAATGTCGGCGGCGGCTCTCGCGACTTCTGGTGACTATACGATAACCGGAGGAACTGCGGACAGAACGCATCTTCGCATCGAGCTTGGGACGATAACGGGAACAGATCTGCTCATAATGGCAGCGTTGAAGATGCGATTTAGAAGGATCGCCCTGGTTGGTGGAGGCGACGCGCCGAGTAACGATCCGTTCGTTCTGATGGTTGGGGCGCATATCCAAGAGGATACAGTCGGCTCTCGTACTGAAACAGCCAAATAGCAAGGAGATGTAAAAGCAAGTGTTAGGCAAATTTCATAGACCGATAAATGGCGGCATTTGAAGCTGGTTAGAGGTGGAATCCACCAAAGGAGTAAATTGTGAAAGTTGACGTAACTCAAAAACTGCTCGACCTCAGCGGTGAGGAGATGCTAATTGTAATGCAAGGCTGCCCTGTGTGTGGCAGACCGGTGGAGAACAAGGGAGTGAGGACCCTACGGAATACACTCACGGATGCCCTTAACGTTCTCTATCAAGACGAGCCGAACCTTAGCGGCCAGAAGAAGTTTGAGCGGCATCTCCTGGCTGTTCGTATTCATTCTAAGGACGAGTCGGAGTTTACCGCAGAAGAAATAGTGATACTCAAAGACATCGTAGCCAAGCGATTTGCGCCGGCGATTATGGGGCCGGTGTGGATGCTATTAGATCCTAAATGAGGAAATATGGATGACTTAGCGACAATCCTGAAGATAGGGGAAATTTCTATATTGCTCCTCGTACTCATAGGTATTTGGAAATTAGCGAAACCTACGCTCACGAGTGCGGTAGAGATGGTGCAGTCAGCGATAGAAGGGTGGCTGGAACAGAATCGCCGGTTGATGGATTATTTACTAAAGATGACCGAGGCTTTATCGTTGATGAACGCGCAGTTGGAAGAATTACATACTGACCATAAAGAGATCACTGAAATTCTACGTAGTCTCAACGGAAAGAAATGATGACACGTGATCGATTCCAGGTATTGGTAATTGCTGTCGTTGTTATCGTATTGGTGGCGGCAGGGGTATATACGCGGTTGCATTCTCCCTTCTTGTCGTCCTTTAACTCGGTGGTGTATCTTCCGTTGGTGGTTAACTCTCATCGCTCTGTGCCAGATATTCGCTTTGGTATCGCCGAACACAATTTGGAACAGATGCTTCTATTGGGCTTTCCGAACGATGGTCGGTATCATGCTGTGCAACACACACAGCCGGAGGAGACGGATACGGTCCGGTTTCCACGTCCAGCGAGTCGAGATCATCCTAGCACTTGGTTGCTCGGCACATACGACACCGAGGCCGGGCGATGGTCTGATGAATCTGGATTCCGCCAGTTTGTACGTTCTCATGACGTGGATTACATTGTAGGTAATGAACTGATGCTTGGCACGCCAATTGGGGATTCTCATGTCTCGCCAACTCAATATGCTCAGTGGTATAGAGACGCCTACGCATTGATAAAGAGCGAGAATCCTTCCGCTCGCGTAGGCCCGTTTGGCCCAGTGGCCTGGAGTACAGAACTGATCCCGGTTTGGGACGCCTATCTCCTCCTGACTGGCGAGCCAATGCCAGCAGATTTCTACCCAGTTCACAGATATATGTGGCCTGGTCAGATGTCAGAGGATTATTGGCAAGGGTTGGTAGATTGGATCGGTTGGCTAGAATCTTATCGCGGTCGAGCCTGGGTGGGACCGCGAGTGTATTGGGTGAACGAATTTGGGCTCCCAGAATGGGAGTATGCCGAGTGGGTGACACCAGAGCGAGTATTGGAGTTTATGGTTGACATTATGCCACGCCTCAAAGAGAACGATATGGGCATTACGTCCTGGGCCTGGTGGCCGTCTGGCAGGAACACGGCCTTGATTCGCGGTGCTAATGTGACAGAGCCAGGAGAGTTGTATCTTGAATTGGCGCTTTCAAAATGAGAGCGAAATGTACGTTTAGTTGAAAGGAAAAGACGATGGAGTTCTTACAGAGTCCGACTGGGTTATTGGCAGGAATGGTTTTGGCAGTGGTAGGATCGTTGACACTGCTCTACGTATTGATCAAGAAGTTTGTCCCTTGGTTCCGGAAAGAACAAGGTTACTGGAAAGAGACTGAGATAGAGGCGATTCTACTTCCTATCTTGGATAAAGTGATCGTGGCCGTGTTCAATATCTCAGAACACAGTTTGGAGACCACGGCCCGGGTTCTGGAATCCGCTGACAAACAAGAGTTAGCGCGTCTGAGCTATCCGCTTATTTTGGAGTTAGTGGCAAAGACCCCGCTACCGGTTTCGGTTTTTACTAAGTTCGTGACCGAGGAGCGATGGTGCCAAGAGGTCAAGGAACGCTACGATTACCTGATCTCCTGGTACAGGCTGTCCGGTGAGAAACTACTGGAAGCACTGAGGCCAGAGAGTGAAAAGATGGACGATGGTTTCTTTCGGATCAGGTTGCCTGACGTGACGGGAGTTCACCCTTCGTAGTATGGTTTACCTTTAAAATCATCATCATATCATAGCAGGAGGTAGACCATGTTTAAGAAGAAGCCGGTGATAGTTGCGCTGTTTGCCGATATGCATCCGAATAGCACAGTTGGGTTGTTACATCCTGACGGGGTGGTCCTCGACGACGGGCAAGAAGTGCGTCCAAGCCGTGCGCAACACTGGTTGTGGTGTAAGTGGTTAGCTTACTGGAAGTTCGTAGCTGATCTGAGGAAGAAGTACAGAGCCGAAGTGTGGGCCGTCTGTCTCGGCGATGGGACGGACGATAACTCACATTCCAAACATGGGTTGATTACCGTTAATAAGGCAACCATCGTCGATCTCAGTGTCATGGTTTGGGAGCCTGTGGTTGCTGATATTAAGTTCGTGATACGCGGGACCGAATCACATACGGGTGGTTCTGGTGAGTTAGAAGAATTAGTTGCTAAAGAGATTGGCGCTGAAAAAGATGGGCACAATCATTCGTGGTGGTGGCTGCCTTTAGAAGCGCAGGGTGTGTTGTTTGATCTAGCTCACCATCCCGGTTCTACCAGCAGGATGCCGTGGACTTTGGGAGGCGGTGCTAACAGACAAGCAGCCATTCTAGTGTATGAATATGCCATTTCTGGTAATATACTACCACAGCTTGGTATCCGTGCACACGGTCATCACGCCGAAGATTCGGGCTCTAACCATCCTGTCCGAGTACTCTACTTATTACCGTGGCAGCTTTGTACCGCATTTGGCCACAGGATCGGATACTCTGGTCGTCTTGAATCCGTGGGTGGTGTTGCCGTGGTCTGTAGGGATGATCACGCCGAAGTTCACGTTAAGAAGTATAGGCCGGTTAGGAGGGCGCCGTGGACACGATAGACAATATCACTGAGGATGAACTTGTTGCCGCTCTGTTTTTGGCAAGGACGGCAGACGAGAGTGTTGAGGGGGCGCTGAGGACCCGTGATCTCGTCAAGATGGTAGGCCGCAGCAGGGAATGGGTGAGAGAGAGATTGCGGCCGCTCGTCACCGAAGGCCGGGTTGAACCCGTGTGGATTCAGATCGTAGATATCGCGGGTCGGGAGACGAAAGTGCCGGCTTATAGATTGAAGGAAAAAGATGAGAGCAGCGGAACAGATATTCTTACATGAAGGTGGTGGGTCGAGTTCTCTCATTTGGTTAGATTATGAGGTACGCCCGCTTATCTTTCTCATTCACGAGTACGGTTCCTGGCGTGGATTTCCCGATCTGTGGAACGGAGAGATGGTTCGGTTTCCGCATCCCGGTACTGCTCGGGGTTTTGCGTTCCTCATCGGGAAAACCGGCCTTTCTTTGGGAGAGGTGTTTGGGGAAGAACGTCCTTATCAGACCGAAGTGAGAGATGACCCGTGGGAATTTGGGGACAGTTATGGCCGGTTGTTACGGTTAGAACTACCGGGTATGAACGTACACGTGACGTACTTGACAGTGGATTAGAAATCTGCTATAATATGATCGTCTAACCGTAGTAGAGGATGAGGGGAAGTTCCCCTCCCCTCGTCCTAAAACAAGAGTCTTGGTGCGTTGTGGCGGGCGCACCGTGAGGGCCGAATAGATGATGACAACGCAAAGAAACACTCTTTTGGTAGCTGTCTCTAGAAATAGGGGCGGCCAGGCCCAAGACGTTGTCATCGTCTAGGGGCAGCGACCAGAGGGGTGTTTTTGTTTATGACAGAGAGGATAGCAAATGAAAGAGATTAACGTAGTAGTAGCTTCCCAGGGCATGGTATGTAACGTTCGGTCATGGCCTTACTAACGGAGCAATTAGCGGCTCAATTGAGAGAAGGTCTTGAGTCGTTGACCGACCGAGAGAAAAGGCAGGCGGTGAGGAGTGCTGTGGTGAAAGAAACACTGATCTTGATAATTAAGTGTGCAGCGCCCGAAGGATTGTTTGAGGGTGATTTTGACGATCTTTCATCCGAACAACAGGAGTTATATATAGGCTCAAATCGAGTGATATGTGATGCCGGCACACTTGGTCGTTGGTGTCTCGATTGTCGGTTTGGGAAATGTGAAGAAGAGTGGGAGTTTGGATGACAGAGTACATTTACTTTGTGAGCTTCATGACTACTCGGGCAGGAAATGTGAAGATAACCTTTGACCATCCTGTTACTACGTGGGCTGATATAATGATGATGGAGAAGATGATTAGAGAGCGGTTACCGAAGCCTGAAGAGGTTGTTGTTACAAATTATCAACTATTGAGAGAGAGCGCAGCTAGTAATTAGCTGCGTTTTTGCGTTAAAGAGGCAGAGACCACCATCCTGTCTTGTTATATTGCAAATGTGGATACTATGAGGATCGAGACATAGTATAATGAACCTAGTTTAATTTAAGAGGAGAAGGATGAAAACATATCAACCACTTGTGAGATTGAGCCTGGCGCAAATCAAACGTGATTCTAAACTGAGCCCCCGGAAGGAAACTGATCCCAATACCGCTGAGGCTTACGCCGAGTGCTTTGACCAACTACCACCTATCGAAGTCTTCAAAATCCCTGGTGAAACACAATATTATTTGGTAGACGGCTGGCATCGTTACAGGGCTGCTGAAATCCTTAAGCTAGAAGAGGTCGAGGTTCAAGCATTTGCTGGTACAATGGAACAGGCCAGAGAGTACGCACTGCTGGCAAACCTCCGTCATGGTCTACCTTTGACCCGCAAAGAGAAACGCCACGTCATTGCTGAATTCCTGAAACTGCATCCAGAGCGGAGCAACAGTTGGATTGCGGGGGACTTGGGGACGACAACACATACTATTATCAATATTCGGACAGAGCTGGAGGAATCTAACAACCTTGTAGTTTACAAGGTTCTCATCGGCAGAGACGGCAAAGAACGTCCCCGCACCATCGAGCAGCCAAAGAAAGAAGAAACGACAGAGGAACCAGAAACGACGGCAGAAGATGGGGACGACGAAGAGACAGAGGAGCTGGAAGTCGAAGAGCCGGAGTTACCATCAATCCCCATGTTGGGTGTCTATGAATTGGACAAAGTCCACCAGGCCGATTGCTTAATAGGATTGATGGGTTTGCCGGAGAATAGCATCGATTTGGTTTTTGCGGACCCGCCCTACAATCTGGGCAAAGACTATGGCGGTGAGTTCAAGGACAGAAAAGAACGAGACGAATACTTTAAGTGGTGTTTCGATTGGTTCAAGGAAGTTCAAAGAGTTCTCAGAGATGGTGGTGCATTTTATCTCATGCACTATCCAGAAGTAGCGGCACAATGGAAATGGCAACTCGACGGGCTCTTTGGGCTTTTCACGTTTCAGCGGTGGTTGTCCTGGGTCTACCCATCGAACATAGGGCATGGCAAAGATAACTGGCGGCGGTCTCACAGGACAATTCTCTATTACGTGAAAGGTGATGGGGCTGCTTTCTTTGATGGCGAGGCAGATCCGCAGCCTTACAAAAATCCAGACGATATTAGAGTTGCACATCTGGGCAAGAGAGGCACGACACCTTATGACTGGTGGGAATACGATTTGGTTAAGAACGTCTCGAAGGATAAAAAGGCATGGCCCAATCAATTGCCCGTATCTTTGGTAGAGAGGATAGTGTTGTCTTCTTGCCCGCCTGGGGGAATTGTATGCGACCCGTTTATGGGCAGCGGTACGACGGCCTCCGCAGCAATTCGGTCCGAAAGAAGCTGGATTGGATTCGATACTCAGGTCGAGGCTTGTAGAATCACGATGGAAAGGGTAAGGGAATGAACAAGGTCAACGAGATTAAGCAGATGTTTTCTGTGGGCCTGAGCGATAGAGAAAAGGAGGAGGTTCTTTGTTTCTGCTATGAACGCAGACCCAGGCCCTTTATAAAATTTTCCAAGTTGTTGGGAATAGAAAACACGAAAGCTGCTTTCGATGTCGACCTGGTAGATGGAATGGCTCAAGAGATAGCTTTTTTGAACATTGTTACTACAGGCAAGTATGAAGTCAAGCGCGATTTCAAAGTAGGAAAAACCGGCAATATAGCAGTTGAGATTGAGTGTTTTGGACAACCTTCAGGGCTGGCAATTACTGAGGCTCCTTACTGGTTATATTTTCTGACTGGCGAGGAGTTTCAAGATGAGGTTGCCTTTTTAATTTCAACTAATAGGCTACGCAGAATAGCTGCATTACATTATCTTGCTCCTGCTGGTGACCGAGGAGCTGCCAGGGTGTATCTTGTACCGGTCCGCGATTTGTTGTTAAGAAATTGCGAGATACGCCAAAAAGAGCAGAGTCAGGCACCGGGTGTCCAACAGTTAATGTCTCTTTAATTGTGACAAAGGGTCTAAATGACAGAATACATCTACTTTGTAAGCTACCAGTACGTAGAGCCAACAGTGTGCCGGCCGGCACAGCCCTGCACCGATCGGTGCAGGACACAGTACTGGACAGTCCTGTACAGTGCACAGAACATAATCAATTACTGAGCGCGGCTGAAGGTTAGCCTCGTTTTTATTTACAAACTGTAGCAGCACATCGGGTACGGCTACAGAAACATAGACACAATACAGCCTGAAAGCCCAGGCTACCTGCCTTTGGCAGGCAGAGGTCAGTGCCCGTCAGCAAGAAGACTGTTTTTTCTTCTTTTCTAAATCCAATGAGTGTTGTTGCTGCAACACAAATACCGTAAGTGTCACCTGTCTGTGGCAGGTGAGGTTTGACAGACAAGTGGTAATGCCTACCGTGGTCACGCTGGGGATAAAGAACTTGGTGTAGCAACCAAGTCTCTCCCTGAAGTCTGTTGCAAGCTGTGGTAGCACCGCTACCACAGAGTGCCTGTTGGAAAAGCCCGGCTCCGAACAAGAGCAGGACTCGACACAGAGATCCCGTGGGGGGTTTCTGCTGTCCCTACCACTCACCAAACAAGAGCAAGGGCTTAAACAAGGATAAAGGTAAGATAAACATGAAAGTACCCTGGGTAGAATGCGATAAATGTGAGGGTAAAATACCCCAAAAGAGACTGTGTCCTGCATCAATAGATGCAGGGCTGTGTAAAGAATGTATGAAAGAGAAGGACAGACTCATGAGGGCCGCCAGAAGGGGAGGTCCAAAAGAGTGGGATGAGTTCTTAGTCTTTGAGGGGTTATCCATTCATAGAGGGGCCTAAAGGAAAGTAGCACATGATAAGGTCAGAAAATACACGATTAGGCACACGATTATACCTGATAGACTGGGCAGAGAAGAGGATCTTAGAGATGTTTTGGACCCCCGAACACGTCATCGAATGTGACGCCCTCGACAAAGCATTGCTCCGTATCAAGAAAGCCCTCGCCGTGCTAGAGTCGTATTACCCCTCGTTGTAAAAAAATAAGGTTTGTTTGCGAAAACGACAAAGTTTGCGTGCCCCAATACATAGTTTACTTATAGTACCAGAGTACTATAGACAACCTTTACGTTATCTGGTATACTGTACGTGCAAGTTTGAACGACAACGACCACCAACAAGGGCGCATCTAGAGCTAGTAAAGTTTAGGTGCAAACCAATCCCCCTTTAAGGGGGTCGTTGAAACCTCAGAACTAAGATTTTAAGGGACATTAAAAAATAACATCGTTTACGAAAATTCGAGCACTAACTGGCATGGGGCAACACTCCGAGTCCGGGCCAGAGAATGACAAACCATTAGGCGATAGTGCTGGATTGAGCGGTGAAGGAGAGTAGCGATCTCCAATCCCCAATCTGGCCGACAGGGAGAGTCTACTGGCAGGACGACCGTGGAAGTGCTGGTGGTAAGGGAAGACACCACCCGAAACGAACTGCAAGCCGGTTCCATCCCGGCCATAGGATGCAGGGCGGAGTAGGGTAAAAGCGCAAGTGCAGGATAATTTTCTAGCGAGGGCCAAACCGAAACTGAGAGCCGGTGGGCAGGCGTGCCGAGGGTGGAATGACACGCCGTTACGACCTCATGGCTGGTGGAGTAGGTGGGGACGATGATAAAATTGAACGGCTACAGCATTGCTGTAGAAATCCTAGCAAAAAGGGTGAGCGACCTTTAAACGCTAGCTCTGCTGAAGCAGGGCGATGATGGTTGTGTTAGGAGGTTGGCTTAGAGGCAGCCATCCTATAATGAGTGGGACGAGACCACGACCCAGCCGCCTGCATTCACATTCATTTTCCCAAATCAGGTTCCTTAACTTCGAACTCACTTGAATTTCACTTGGGGCAGGGGTGGATGATCCTAAGGGGCGAGGCAAGATAAGCAGGTGGGAGCCTGTACCTTCTCACAAGAGATGCGTTCCCTTTGGCGTAGCAGCACACTATCACAACCGACAGGTGGCGACCTAAAACGCGATGGTCACGTAGGTTTACCGTCCCCTATTTAGGGACAGCGGGTTTCGATTGCCCGGTGATCATTTGGGTAAAAACGTTAGATCAGAAAGGATTTGCAAAATGAGATTGTCGAAGAAGGAAGAGGCGCGGATTGTGTCTTGTGTCAAGAAACTTTTTGGTGCGGACGAAGTTCAAATTCAGTCGGTGGGGGTCATTCCTCACCCTATTCGGGTTGAGGTCATAGTGAATGGAGAACGGCACGACGTCATCGCGGATCGTACGCTTGCAACCATTATGCGTTGGGTTCCGGGTGGTTATAGTCAGAAAGGATTGCGAAATGAAATCACGGGGTAGGACGCTTCCAGTTCTCAGCCGATTGAGGAATTGGTTGCCGAATATTGTGAAAAAGAGGCTGCATCAGACGCAGCGAGAGCGGCCAGCATCGAGAAGGCCACGTCGGTCGTGATTTCGGACGTTGGTACTCTCCGGATTGATGACGTGTTTATGGCCCGTAACGATCTCGACGGCACGAAGCGTCGGGGTCGGGTTGAGATCAAGTGGGTTTCGGGTCATATCGACGACGAGCCGTATTGCTGGTCTCTTCGGGAGTTGGCCAGGATGACCGGTTGAGTTTCTGTTCTATCTGCTCACCCAGGTGAGCAGATAGGCCGGGTACTCAAACGATAGTTAGAAAGGATTTGTAAATGAAAAAGTGTGTGGTTTGTAATAGGGAAGCAACTCGTTCTCTGAGTGTGGAAGGTCGAGAAAGGCCAGTTTGTGCATATTGTTTCGAGATTGTGGACGATACGCTTACCGATCTCGACAAGGGTTATATGGTAGGTACGCCAAACATCCAGTATTACGGCACAGAAGCGCAGTATCAGGAACTTCTTGGTGTGGTGAAGGAGCGTGTAGAAAATTCTGTGCGTCCGCGTGAGGATGTTTCTTTGTGCGCGGCTGCACGGACTCAGATTGATCGGATCATGAGCAACTTGCCGGGATATTACGTTTTCAGCATTCAGGCCAATGCCTTTGTCTCTGGTCCATGGGCCAGTGAGGAGGAGGCGCGGGCGGACGTGGTGATTCCGCTTAGGAGGGAATCATGAAACTCATGAAACCCCGAGGCAGTGTTTCCCCTTCCATGTGGGTTGATCCAAGCTGGATGGCCGATCAGAAGATCGACGGCTACAGCGGCAGAATCGTGTTCGACCGAGAAGGAAGCGCCCGTCTCTACAAAGCTGGTGCAGAGATAACGGCTAATTTCCCTCCGCTTGATATTCTCGATTTGGCGGATTTAACTATTCATGTAGAATGGGCAGCAGGACCAAATCTGGTCCCGCAACGAGAATATGCTGCGTCTCTTGTGGCACATAACGGCTACAAGTACGTACCGAACCCGCAATGTTTCATCCTGGACGTGGTCATTCCGGGTGCTTTGAGCTTTCGTCTGGAGCGCCGTCGCGTGGCGTGCGGCGTTTTGTCTCAAGCAAACTGGGTAGTGGAGTTCAAAGAGCCAGATTACGTCTTTGGTGCTTATGACGCACCTCATCTGAGTAAGCGTGCTCAGGTAGATGCTTGGGTAGCTGACGGGCACGAGGGCGCGGTCTTCAAGAATTTGGATAGCGTCTATGCCGAAGGCTACTCGGCCGAATGGCGTAAGCACAAACCTGGCATGGAGATTGACGCCTGGGTGATGGGCTACAATCCAGGCGGCGGGAAATACGAGGGGACGGTAGGGTCCTTGAAACTCTACCTGTTCGATGAGGATAAGGTCGCTCAGTACATTGGCTCCTGTTCAGGCATGACCGATGGTCATCGCCACATGTTCAAGGATCGTCTGGATGCCGGACAACCCTTCGCCGTCCAGGTTACATTTCAGCGATGGGCCACGTCTGGGGGATTGCTTCATCCATCGTTTCATTCTCTCAGGCCGGACAAAGGACCTGATGGCTGCACGTTTGCTAGTCAGAAAGGATCGTAAAATGATGTTTTTAGAGAAATACCACACCTATCGCACGGCGAAGGTAGGTGATGTAATAGCTCGTTTGCCACGTGAGCTTATGCGGTCTGTTGAAGAACTGTTGGCAAAGAAGGCCGTCGTGACCACGGATAATCATGTTGTGTACGAGGTGTCCTTCGACGGTCGTGACCGTTTGGCCCTGTTTTTCACCGACTCTCTCTGCATCATTGGAAAGACGGTAATTGAAGGGAGCTACTAGTTTAGTATCTACTCCAGGCTCTTAATCCTAAGAGCTTGGGTTGGGTACTCAACGATAGAAAGGAAATGAGATGAACTTTGAGATAGCATCGGCATCAGGAGCACCTGACCATCGCGTCACTTACAACGACGACTGGCGCTGCGACTGCAAGGGTTTTATGTACAGGCATAAATGTCGGCACATTACCGAGGCACAACAGCAGATTGAGTACAAATCACCCGTACCTGTTAAGTGGGACCGGCGCTGGTGGTACGGTTGTCGAGACGGCCAGACTGTCTATTGGCAGATGCTCTTCGGAGTTGGTGGTCCCGTCACCGTGTTTGACGGGCAAGTCTCTTATCTGGTGGCTTGGGGTGATGTCACAATCGAGTCAGTTCGTTGGTTAGGAGAACTTGTCGAGGCTGATAGCCCCGTGGTTGAGTCGGCTTACTTCAATCATCTCGTTCACAGAAAGGATGTAACATGCACGTAGTACATTGTCTTGTGTCGAAAGATGGGTCGGGGTACGTGTTTCACGTTCGCGATTCCGATCACCGTGATTTCATTGATGGGTTTATTAGTCCGGCAATAGGTGAGCTTAGGGTAGGTTCGTCTTCCCGTGGTGATTTGGATGCTGCTGAAGTTTTAGAGACTTTAGCGGCCTGGAAGTTGGCTGCTGAGATTGTGCAGCTTCACGCACAATGCTTCATCTGGAGACTGGAGTTTCAGGTAGAGTTTCCGACCGGAGAGATTCGGGACATCACCTGGCACATTTGGGCACCGACGCGGGAGATAGTCCACGAGCGGATGCTCAATGCGCTTGCTAACGATCCAGCCGTATGTGAGGCTGACAAGGTTGTTTGCGCGGCGGCTTGGAAGGGAATGTGGGTGAGAGCATGAGATTTCTTCTAGAGTTAAAAGCGCGCGTGTGATAGGGATTTTGGTCTCGGGCCAGGTGTGTTAGCGATGCGTGAGGTCGAGTTTGAGATGGCCGAGGTTTGGAAAGTGAGCGTCGCCCTGTATCGTATCCAAGGTGAGATGGTAGAGGAATATATTGAAGTCGTTGTTACTTCTGTAGAGGAGGAAGCATGAAAAGACAAGATTACGTCCCACGCTCGAACTTGCATTTGATGCCAGATGATATGCCCTTGGAGATGATTGCTGCTCTTACCCCTGCAACCTTACAGATGTTGAAGGAGGTGGGCATTGTTACGTTTGGGGATTTGCGAGAATCCTTAGCACCGGAGAAAGAGCAATGAAAGCAAATTGGTACATTGATGAGGGATTTGTCGGGGTGTTAGCAATTTATCGAGGGTACACACTTAGGGTGACGGACGCGCCCGGTTTCCGGACTGAGATATTTCGTTTACCGAAACAGGTTGTCGAGGACAGGGACGGCTTTGATTCGTTGAAGTACGCTCAACAATGGGCAGAGAGCGTGGTGGACTTCATCACCGAGAACCCCACTTTCGACGACGTTTCAGACCTTGGTCGTTTACGTCAGATCCAGCAGGAGATTGGTGATCTTCTGGACGAGGCCATTGAGATCGTTGAAGAGAAAGATCCTCTGGTGGTTGGCCGGGCTAGGGCATACTGGTATCCCCACATCAAGATCGCTCTTGGCGGTGAGCACGAGTTCATGGGTCAGTCGATGTGTAGTTTTCAAGACACCATAGACGAGATGGAGGAATCATGAATGAGGAGACCGTATTAATTCCCACTATGACATTTCAGTTTACAGACAACTGTGGCAATGTCTTGAGTAGTGGTGGGGGAGGGATGACTTTGGAGGATCTTCACAAAGAGGCCGTTGTCCTTGCCGCAGACGGTTTGAATGTGAATTTTAAGATCGAGGGATCGTATAAAGTTCGTTTTTGGGAGATGGTAGGCCATTCACCTCGTTAATCAGTTGGAGGAATCATGAAACCAGAGTGTGTGACAGAAGATCATTTGGAGTTCTTGGACGACCTTCGTGAGTCGGGGGTCACTAACATGTTCGGTGCGACGCCGTATGTTCAGGAGGCGTTTCCTGAACTGCGCCCCGGCCAGGCACGGAAAGTATTGACTTACTGGATGGAGACGTTCAGTGAGCGACAGGAGGCGAAATGATCTGTCCTAAATGTGGGGCTTTGATGGACAAAAAGACGCGTCGTTCCTGGCTCTGCACAAACTGGAGCTGTGGGTACGTAGTCGTGAAATGAATTAACGCCAGGCACAGAGAGATTTGTGCCCTGGTTGGTGCTCTGAACATCCTTTGGGCTTATGGGAGACTCAAATAATACGGTCGCAGCGGGGAAGCCACCCTGCCTCTGTTCAGAGTAACAACGAGTGCATAAAGAAAGGCTGCGGCGGTGTGGCGGCGAAAAGGCGAAAGCCGAAACACACTCGCGCTGGAGGATGAAAAACCAGCGTATCAGTTAAAACGCCAATAATGTAATTAGGAAGCCGCGCCGGTGAGAGCCCGGTCCGTAGCCTTTTTAGTAGGCAGGAGATTTTATGGATAGCAAAGAGATGTCAACCCATCAGAAAGGGTCTATTGGGGGAGCACATAGCTGTGGCGGCTTTGCTTAGAAACGGATATCAAGTTTTTATTGCAGCGGCTATGTGTGGCCCTACGGATATAGTTGTGCTTAAGGATGGGGCCAAAATCAGAGTACAGGTAAAGACTTTTTATGATAGGCAAAGGAAAGATAGAGGAATTCATCGGGTTGCAGAGCTTCGTGCATCCAGCACGAAGCTACCGGGTGGTCATTCTACCTATGAGGATTCTTGTGATTGTTTAGTTCTTGTTGACTGTGATACGAGTGAAACATATCTAGTTCCTTTGCCTTTTGAGAGAAGGACTTTGGTTCATAAAGCGCAGTTGGACAAGTATAAGATTTTTCCTATTGGGTAGAAGAATCCGGCCCGCAGCCTTTAGTAGAAAGGATTGAATCATGTTTGAAATCAGATACGCGGAAGGTTCGGTGTGGTGGGAGATTGCTGAAGAAACAGCTCGGCAGGCCCTACACGAACATCCAATGGCTAACGATCCAGATGCTGATCTTCGGAGTATTCCTGCCGTCAACACGCTCACCGGTCAGCAAGGGTCGTATGCTGGTGACGTGGTATTTGTGAGGTGGCGTATGAATATAAGGAAGGAATGAGGAAAATGGATTACGTAGCACAAGCGAAGGAATTGCAGCGTCGATGCCGGGCTGCGCTTGCGGCCATCAATGCTCGCGACAAAGAGGGCCTCACCGAGGACGAAGTGCTGTTCCGTCTTAATGCCATCGAGGGTATGCTTATCATGGCAAATAACGATATTGGTACGATGGTACGCCGGTGGGAAGCGGACGCAGAGAGGGAATCATGAAAGTAACACCAGAACCAGGTTGTGCTAGTTGTAATGGAGCGGGGATTGTAGTGGATTACGTAGACTGGGGTTCTACTACGGTTCCTCTGGAGAGTTATTGTGACTGCGTGACGGATCAAGTTCCTGAAGACGAAGAGATCGAGATCGTTTCTTCTGCGGATTTGGACGATCCATTTGAATCAGAGGATTATGAGGTAGTTGGGAGCATGTATCCCCTCTATGTTTTTGTTACAGGATACACCGGGCTAGCAGGCACCGGTTAAGTTAAATTGTCTGCTATCTAGCGGGTGCTGGCCTGGGGTGGTACCAGGCCCGGCCGACAGGGCCGTGAAAAATCCGTGACGATAAAGCCAGTAGACTGCTGGCAGAACTCACGGGGAAAATGCGAAAGAGTTAGTCACTTCGTAGCAAGGTGGTTCGAGTCCACCCGCCTGCATAGCAACGATAGGACGTAGGCTTAGAAGCAGCCATCCTTTAAAGAGTGGACTCTGGGGTCACCGTAGACGACGTGACCGATAGAGACCTGTGTGCACCAGGATGTACCGGGGTCCTTTGGCGTAAAAGCACACTATCGTTGTGCCGATATATTTTCAGAGGATTGTGCCGCGCGGCACATGTCCTAGACGGTCAGTACAGGGCACAGAACATAATGTATTCTGACTGCCTATCAGATTTTTGGTAGGTAAGATTGAGTTCATTAAGTTAGTCAGAAAGGATCAGGAAATGCAAACAGTAAGAGAGGC
>SDBU01001429.1_pt1 | contig 34071 bp, 29 predicted proteins | sample 2277071 | NCBI WGS metagenome assembly SDBU01 (sample SAMN10397929, study PRJNA504765) | marine sediment metagenome | isolation source: marine sediment core GS08_GC12, 126 cmbsf | place: Arctic Ocean: Gakkel Ridge, Loki's castle | collected 2008 | reverse complement strand
AGACCGCCACACGCCTAAGGGCACATTGTTTTCGCTTTTGCATGCTACCGAGCAAGCGTGGCAGCCGACACATCTTCGCAAATCAATCACCATGGCGTAACGTTTCTGCTTGTTGGCAGTTCCACCGCTTGCCAGGGCTTTGCCTGCGCCGGCCGAGGCAGCTAACGCTCCCAAGATACCAACTTTGAGCACTTCACGCCGCTTATGGGGACGCTCGTGCTCGGCGCTACACTGTCCAACATTATTGTTTTCTCGTTTTTTCATTTCTGTTACCTTTCGATAAAACGTTTACTTTACGATTGACTTATCCTCAATTTCCAATCTATGAGCCAGATGCCTTTGCAGAAGACTTAGAAATCTATTTTTGAGACGAAATGCAGTAACCACGGAACCAGAAACACTGGCCTTACCGGCAAAGAACGCTGCGTCTGCATCCATCCGGCCTGAAAGAACCGACCAAAGAACCTGTTCGGTAGCTCGAATCTTGACGTCGAAAGGTTCATCGGTGTAAGGACGCACGCGCACGCCTTTTTTGCTCAATTCGATCGTGAACTCGCGCTCGGTGTCTGTGGCACTGAGAACGAGGGTGATGCCTTTAAACCCGGCAACCTGCTTAATGAACTGTGGGTCGCAGTTCATCATCTCGACAAGCTGATTCACTTCAAGGATAATGTCATTACTCGACAAGTTCCGGCGCCAATCCTCCCTGTCGAAGTTGTTAGTATCATAATTACGCTGGTTTAATTCCTTCTGCAGCCGCCCATCGGGAAGTACGCAGGATCGGGAACGAATCTCTGTGCTTGCCGGCGGCATGTTCGGCGATTCATAAATCCACCCAGCTTTTCCAAGAAACCATCCATTGCAAAGCCCCGTGGGAGAAATCGCCTTCAACTCTTCGGCGGCATCCCGACAATCCCTGCGATGCTCCAGCACATCCCGATAGATACGCACGATACGGCCAGTATGATTCCACTGAGGCAGGACCCGCACAGTATTGACACCCGCCTTGGCCAGTTGCGGGAGATATTCTACTAAGCAGTAGGTCGCAGCCGAGAGTGTTTGTGGGCCCTCGATGCGAAACAGGGGCCGGTCGCCTGCCTCCAATACCATTCCTTCGGGATAACGCCGGCAAAGCTCTCCACATCCGTCGCCATTGCGCCCCAGTGAGCGTGCCGTCTGGCAAGCGGCGGATATCGCAATTGGTATGTGTCCGTGCACTACAACTTCCGTGTCCACTGTGCACCTCTTCGCAATGATGGCAACTGATTGAGAGCTAAGCTCAGGATGTAACACTATTCTCTTGACCTTACGTTCTGCCAGAATATCTGCCGCAGCTGAGTTATATATGTTAAGAAATATACCCGTTACGGCCGGGTAACGACGGGCGAACCCAAGGAATGCAGGGCTGTTGATCTCTATGCGCTGGAGCCTCTGCGCAAGGTCTGCGAATGCACGATATTGCTTTTCGTCTCTCACGAGGACCAATGATGATGCATACACCTCCTTACCGGCTCGTGTAAGCTCGTCGCATATCCCACCCAAGAAATCAGGAGAAAAACATGAACGACCCGCACAAGCTGTCTCTCCCAGATATACGTAATCGGCGGAACTTTGAGCCAGCTCACGATAGAAGCTTTCAATTTTGTTTCTGCCCCAATGTGACGGGGCGGGGCCAATAGATATTTTCAATGTCCTAACCTCCGCTCAGAGTTCCCAATGAACTGGCTATTCCTTCCAAGACTGACTCCAATGCCACGTTTTCACTTTTCCGGTGGTCAAAACTCTCACTTCGGTTAAGTGCGTCGATAGCCTCGCGCCAGATACTTGTAACCAATCGGACGTACACGGCAGACCTCTGTCTGCCTTCAATTTTCACAATGTCCACGCCGGCTGCTACAAGTTCGGGCAATAGGGGCAAAGCGTTAAGGCAGCAGGGTTCCTGGAAAGTATGCAGCCGGCGACCTACAACAGGATTATAATACTTTCCTTTACACGGCGTTGGATACGTACGCTCCTGTGTGGCGACAAACTTGTTGATGGTTATACCATTAAGCTTGAGGGTTGTGCGATCTCCTTTGGTCTCTTCAAACCGCACAAATTCTGCCGGTGCACATGCCCCGACGCTGTGGGCGCTGGTTCCAGTGATGAAGGACGACAAGCAGCACCTGCCGTCATAGTTGGCGCACAAAACTCCGAAGACCATCACTTCGAGGAGTACATCTGTTTGTTGGCGCAGAGCGGCAATTTGCTCAAGCGAAAGCACCCTGGGAATTATGATGCAGCTTACACCAAACTCTTCGTGGTAAAAACGAACAGCCCCGGGATCGGCCGCTCCTGCCACACAGCTAAGGTGAATATCCAGGCGTGGGTGTCTGCTTCGAGCATACTCGAGCACCGCCAAATCCGCCACTATAACGGCGTCGGCACCAATATCGTCGGCATCGTCAACAGCCCGAAAGCACTCTTCTAACTGATGATCCATTGGATACGTATTCACGGTTACATACACTCTTATACCGTGTTGGTGGGCATACTGTACTGCCTTCGATGCTTCCTCGACAGAAAAGTTCAGCCCCGGTAAATTTCGCAGGTTCGTTGGCGATCGGAATCCGATATACACCGAATCAGCCCCGGCATCCACTGCTGCCATCAGAGATGGCATATTACCGGCAGGCACATTCAGTTGAATCTTGCTCTTGTGAGTCATGCGTTTTTCCAGCTACGGGTAAAGTAAACGAAAATGTCGTTCCCTTTCCTTGCTCACTTTCAACCCAGATTTTTCCACCGTGGGCATTGAGAATCTGCCTGACGATTGACAGTCCCAGTCCGGTCCCTTCCATGGCCTCCGCCTTGACGTTATCAGCGCGGTAGAACTCCTCGAAAATGTTCGGGATCGCCTCGGCAGGGATTCCCACGCCATTGTCTTGCACTTTCACCAAGACCTCATCGCCCGTATTCGATGCGTTGAGCTCCACTTGTCCGCCTATGGGTGTGTATTTGACTGAGTTTGTCACGAGGTTGCTGAAAAGCTCGTAGATTGCATCTGCATTGCCGTAAACCGCCGGCAAGGCGGCTGGGAGCTTCTGCTCCAGAGTCAGGTCCTTCTCTGCCGCTCGCATCTGCAGCCCTTCGAACACCTGGTTGATTATTTCCGGCAATTCGACCGCGGTCTTCGGGATCTCTTTTGCGGCCTTGATCCTCGAAAGGCTAAGCAAGTCCCTGATCAAATGCCCAAGATACTCACTCTTGTGCTGGGCCCGCTGAACCATGTCCAGAGCTTTCTCAGGGATCGGACCGGTCAATCCCAGGGTCACCAATTTAAGGCAGCTTGTGATTGTACCGGCAGGTCCAGCCAGGTCATGCGCCACCCTCATAACATATTGCGATTTTATACGGTCCTGCTCTGCGAGCACTGCATTGGCCTGCGCCAGTTGTTTTTCCCTCTCGTGCAATCTCTGGGCTATCGAAGCCGCGAAGAAGGCGGCGACAAAAAGTGTTGTGATAAAGGCAAAGACAGCAACCGTAACGAACTTCCAGTTATCATAAAGCTCATACTCAACCGGCAGCAGTCCTACGATGTGGTGATGAGACAGAAGGCCGGTAAGTTCGGCTATCACCAGCGTGATAATACAGATTGATGCCAACAGGACCTGTAAGTCCGCCTTGTGCCGCGGCAGCAGTATAGCTGCAATAATTGTATGAAATAAGAAATAGGAAAGAAATGGATTCTCGATGCCTCCGCCAAAGTGCATCAGAATAGTAAGTGCCACAATGTCCGTTCCGACTTGTATGAAGGCGAATCTGTCGCTCCACTTTCCCACCGGCTGAACTCTGTGAGCCAGAAGCAGAAACACGGCATTGTACAGGGCTATGAAAATAGCGATGAGCACAAACGGGCCGATTGCAAACTGCAATTGAAACAGCTTCCTTCCGACCACCGCAAAAACGAGCACTCCAGCCGCTGCCAGCCATCGCAATCTGATAAACCAGCCTATCCTCGCGGCTGCTTCCTCCGGCATTAGTGGAGGACCCAGAAGTCTCACGCCATTTTCTCCTCATAACATTCTGACTGCTCTGCCCTTACGTTGGAAGTGATACGGAACTTATCAATGATGCACCTTTTGAATGTATTGTCCCCTCTTGTGACTCACAGAGCGGCTTTTCTATGTTGAGCTTCAAATATGCTGCATGTACCTCAACCTCAACCGTCGCGCCAACCAGCCAGGAAGCGACCGTACGGGCCTCATACTGCTTGGGGTCAACACCATGAAATTTAAATATCCAGCTACGAGCCAGGCGACCGAGCCCTTCACCTGTAACTAACTTCGCATGCGTTCTCGCAGGAACGTCGGTTCGCAAATCGTATATCCAGCACCGGCCTCCAGGGACTGTAACCCGCAGACACTCCTGGATTCCTTTGGCAGGATCGTGCCAGTGATGCAGGGAAAGAGTGCTCACAACCAGGTCAAACTCACCGTCAGAGAAAGGAAGATTTCTCACATCTCCTCGAACGAACCGGATTGGCCCTGAACCAAGGTTGGTACTGACAGTTCTCGGCGCAGGCTCTGTTGCAGTGGTTCCTGCACGGACTTTTGCCCCCGTTCTTGCTTTGGCAAGAAAGCGCGGGGGTCCGGTCAGCTTTTTTGCAATTTTGAGCATCTTTCGACTCAGGTCAAATCCTACCAGCTCTATATTGGGATTGCGCCGCGTGATCTCTATCAGCAGCTGTCCCGGGCCGGTCCCGACATCCAGTATCTTGCCGGACTTCAGCGAAGAAGTAATCTCGGAGGCCACCTGCTGATGGAATCCTCGAAGCCCGCCCATCGCGACCTTTTCATAGAGCACAGCGATAGGTCCGGGTATCTCCTGGGGCAGAAAAGGATAAAATTTTCGCAGCCGGCTTGCCAAGGTTATCTTTCGTTCCAAAGGTTATCTTTCGTTTTTACAACTCTATTCTATTTCACATCTGCCCGCGTGGCCGAGGCACACAGGTCTTCTTACATTTCTTCCGGCAGGGCCTGGAGCTGTTCGTACGTGAATACCGGGCCATCTCTGCAGACGTATTTGCTGCCGATATTGCAGCGGCCGCACAGGCCGATCCCGCACTTCATTCGCATCTCAAGCGAAGTAATAATCTCCCCCGGCTCGAAGCCTAACTTAGTCAAAACCGGAAGTGTAAATTTAAGCATGATAGGCGGGCCGCAGACTAAGACAACTGCGTCCTTGGGACTGGGGGCAACCTGTTCTAAGACGGTAGGTACGAATCCCTCTTTGCCGGTCCAGCTCTCATCACCCTTATCCACAGTTATGTGCGTCTCTATATCTTTACGCGCTTCCCATTCCTTCAATTCATCCTTGTAAAGCAATTCACCCGGGCTGCGTGCACCATAGACAAGCGTAAGATTGCCAAACTTTGAACGGTTGGCCTCGTGCAGGATGTATCGGATAGTCGAGCGCAGCGTGGTGAATGCAAATCCTCCTCCGACAATCACCACATTCCTGCCGGTCATCCGTTCCATCGGGAAGAAGTTGCCCAAAGGCCCTCTCACACCGATACGGGTCCCCACAGAGCAGTTATGCAGTGCGTTCGTTACCAGTCCATCCGGATAGCGTTTCACGGTGAACTCCAGAAATTCCCTGTCCATCGGGGACGAGGCAATGCCAATCGGGCACTCTCCAATACCGAAAACAGTCAGTTCAGCGAACTGTCCGCACTGAAAGTGAAAGTCATTTGCTTCCTCGTCACTGCAGAATACCAGCCGGAACGTTTTGAGGTCCTTGGCTTCGTTCTCGACCGTGACTTTCTGGATCGTAGTAAGAATTGGGCGGTAGGGGTTTTTCACAATTGTTTCACTTTTCTTTTGCGGCACTCGGTGCCGCTGCTATTTTTTCAAGAACCTGCCGAATGTCAAGGTTGACCGGGCAGCTGCGAATGCAACGCCCACACCCCACACAGCCATCGACACCGTAGCGTTCCGGGTAGTAGTTAAACTTATGCATAATCTTCTGGCGAAGGCGTGCGAAATTCGCCGACCTCGGATTGTGCCCGGAAGCATGATGTGTGAACATGGAAAACATACAGCAGTCCCACGTGCGTATCTTTTTTATACCGGAAGCGGTCTTTTCATCCACAAGGTCGAAACAGTAACAAACCGGGCAGAGGTACGAGCATGCGCCACAGCCGAGGCACTTGCACGAGATTGTCTCCCAAATCTCATCCTCGAATAGATTATCCAGATGGGACTTTAAGCTCTCAACGTTCAATTCGGACTTAATTTTGTCCCTTGCCTCTTTCGCCTGTTTGTCCCAGCTCACAGAGCCCGCAGTGGAAAAGAATTTGCCGTACTGTGTTAGAAAGTCCTTGCCCTTTGGTGTAACAGCTTTAGCTAACAGCGAGTCTCCCACATCGCCTAACAGGACGTCCGCACCCTCCTGGCCGAAAGGGCCGCCCCCTACCGCAGTGCAAAAACAACTGCTCAAAGGCTGATTGCACCCCAGGGCAACGACAATGGTATTCTGCCGGCGTGTTACATAAAATGGGTCCTTTACCTCGTCCGTGTCAAAGTTCAGGTCCAGCAGCGCCAGGGCCCGACAGTCACAGGGACGCATCCCGAAGATGACCCGCTTCTCATCAGGCAATTTGTCATCGACGAACTTCTGCCCGTCAAACTCGTAAACCACCTCCGCCCTGGGCAAAAACAGCTCTTTGGCGGAAATGGTGGAATTTCGATAGTCTAACATCAGCTCTTCGGCGGAATGTATGCGACCCAGGGCAATCCGCCTGGGGCGGACCTCGGCTTTCGGGCCGTAAAGCGTATAATCCGCTGAGACTGCCTTAATCAATTCCGGTATTTTGTTTTTAGCGATTTTGCCGTCTGCCATTACAAATCTACTCCGGTTCCGTTATGAAGCTGTTCGAGTCGCTTGCATTGAAATCCATCAGCGGCGGTACATGCTCGAGGTCAAGGCCTGCCGTATAGTTAAACAATTCCCCGGCGTCTTCGACTAATTTGTAAGTGAATGTCCGCAGATCAACACCCATAGGACAGGCCCGAACGCACCCACCGCAGTCCACACATCGACCCGCCTGATGGAACATTCGACCGAGGTGGTACGAAATCACATCTCGCAGCTCGCCCCCGGAACCCGTCCAGTTCGGACGGGTCTGATCGGCAAAACACACCTTGCAGTAGCAATTCGGACAGGCGCTCCGGCACGCGTTACAAAGCACGCACTTTGAAAGCTCACGAGAGAATCGCTCCCACCTTTGGGCCGTCGATTTCTTCGAAAACTCCTCGAAACGATTATCAGGTGCTAATGCATCCTTGCTTTGGGGCAGCTCCCCGACAGCTATATCGTACACGGGCGCCGCCCGGTGCTTACAGAACCGGCACGATTCGGCAAGAAGCTCGTTTCTGCTGAATTTCGTTTTCCTGCCCATCTCGTCTGTGATGGTAACTTCGCCGTCCTTCTCTTGGGCACAGGCAATCTCATTTGTCCCTACAAGCTCCTGGGCAATATCTACATCCAGCATTCCCTCGCAGGGAGCTGCAATGATAATAAGATTCTCCCTCAGGATTTGCTTCTCTTTGATTAATCCCACCACCGAGCGCCCGTCACAACCTTTGACCACAATCGCCACCTTCGGGGCAGGCTTATCTTCCTTTAGCGATAGAGCAGATGCAGAATATCCCGGCAGGTAAACTGCGAGATTGTTCAGACAGTACGAGCTCCATACAAGCTGCTGTGCAGCCTCCGGCTCTGTGATAAAGCACGGAGTGGCCCTCATCGGCAGCGAACCGGCGGCAAAACCGATCACAACATCGGCCTTGCCTTCGCTAAGCAACCCCGCAGCCGTTTTCCTGATTTCTTCCTCAACAGCCGTCATTTAACTGCCACCGTCCCTATCTCGGATGGTCCTATCCGCCTGACACCATCAACTACCTTTTCCACAAGCGCGGCAAATCGGGCACCCTCTGCCGCCGAGACCCACGAGAACTGGACCCTCTCAGGGCAGATGCCTACGTGCTCCAGAAAGTTCTTCAGCATATTGAATTTCCGCCTGGCAACGAGATTGCCGCTGATGTAGTGACAATCGCCCGGATGGCACCCGGAGACCAGGACCCCATCGGCGCCGCGGTGCAGCGCTGAGATTATGTGCAGCGGGCTTATGCGACCGGAACAGGGCACACGGATAATGCGGATGTTCGAGGCATATTGCATGCGGCTCACACCGGCCAGATCAGCACCGGCATAAGAGCACCAGTTGCACAAAAACGCCACAATCCGGGGGTTCCAGTCCTTCTTATCCTGTTCTGTCATAATTACTCCAGGCTTATGCAAAATTGAGGTTAGGCATACTTTGGAAAGAAAAAATCGTTTTTTGATTTTTTCTTTCCAAACAGCAATTTATTGTGTAATAAACAGTTAGGCGATTATTCAAGAAAATCAAAAAACCAGATTTTCTTAAATAACATATGCCTAACCTCAATTTTGCAGAACTCCGTCATAGTTACTCCATAATCGCCTGCATCGCTGCGACAAGCTGCTCATCACCAAATCCGCGCAGGTCAATCGCGCCAGACCGGCAGGTTGCCGCACATGCACCGCACCCTTTGCACAAGGTTTCGTTCACCACAGCAACGTGATTTACTTCATCAATTTCGATAGCGCCAAACGCACACACCGCAACGCACGCACCGCAGGCCGCACAGCTTTCCGTCCGCACCTGCGAGACCTTGCCTTCGGCCTCGATTGTTTCTTTGCTCAGAACGGTCATGGCCCTGGCCGCAGCCGCTTTGGCTTGGGCAACCGACTCGGAGACGTCCTTCGGATAGTGCGCCAACCCGCAAACAAATATGCCCTCTGTTGCGAAATCCACCGGCCGCAGCTTCACGTGCGCCTCTAAGAAGAACCCTTCGCTGTTCAGCGGTATTTTCAGCATCTGGGAGAGAACTTTGTTACCCGAACCGGCTGTTATGCCCACGGCCAGCCCGACTAAGTCGGCCTCAATAACTACCTTGCGGCGCAATGTGGGGTCAAGCAAGCGGACGTTCACCCGCCGAAGGCGGGTTTGATCAAGGCCGGCGCTGCCGACTCCGTTTTCGCTTGTAACCACAGGCTTGGCATCCTCTTCGTATCGGATGAATATGATTCCCTGCTCCCGCGCTTTCCGGTAGTCCAGCTCGTGCAGGCCGTAGGCCCGAACGTCACGATAGAGGACATAGACGTTAATGTCGGGATTGAGCTCCTTGAGCTTCAGTGCATTCTTAATCGACTTGTTACAGCAGATCCGGCTGCAGTACGGACGCTCATCGCACCGCGAGCCGACGCATTGTATCAGAACAACGCAGCGCGCCTTGTCTATTTTGTCCTTCAGCTCCCCATCGTTTTGTGCCAGGGCCGTCTCTAATTCACGCAGAGTAATCACCCTCGGGTCCTGACCCCTGAGATATTCATCCGTCTCGAGCTCCTGCGCCCCCGTGGCCACTATGACCGCACCGTGTTCGACCTCGACTTGCGAACCGTCGCCGTTGCTGCGTATCTTGGACTTGAAATTCCCGACAAAACCTTCCACTTCCGCAACTTCGCAGTCTAAGTGGATATGAATGTTATCATTACTGGTAACCTGCTCGGTTAAGTTATTCAGGAACTCCCGGCTCGGTTGACCGTTCATCGTGAAATAGACGTCTCGGAAGTTGCCGCCGAACTCTTTGTCGTGCTCGACCAGATGTACCTGGCAGCCGTGCTTAGCCAGCTCTATTGCCGCCGTCATACCGGCCACGCCGCCGCCAATCACTAAGGCATCGTGGTTGACGGGCAAGCTCTGGGGCGAGAGCGGTTCGAGACAAACGACCTTATAGACAGCCATTTTTGCCAGGTCCTTCGCCTTTTGGGTCGCTAAGTCCGGCTCTTTCTGGTGCACCCAGGAACAGTGCTCACGAATATTGGCGAACTCAAACAGATATGGATTAATACCCGCCGACTGAAGTGTGCCCTGGAAGAGCGGCTCATGAGTCCGGGGCGTGCAGGCGCAAACTACCAACCGGTTGAGGTTCTTTTCGCGTATGGCCTCGGAGATGGCACGCTGGGAATCACCAGAACAGGAGAACAGCAGCTCCTGGGCGTGCTCGACCCACGGCAGAGACGAGACATACTCCACAACCGCAGGCACATCGACCGTGGAGGCAATGTTAATACCGCACCGGCAGACAAACACTCCTACCCGCGGCGGCTCACCGCGAATGTCACGCTGCTCCGGATAGTCCGTTTTGACCCGCCTGGCCGGCAGGTCGGCCTGAAGTGAAGCAGCGGCACCGGCGGCACCGCTGGCCTGCATCACCGTCTCCGGGATGTCCCTCGGCCCGGTCAGCGTCCCGCAGGTGAACACTCCCTTCTGCGAGGTCAGCACGGGATCGAACGGGTCGCCCTTCACAAATCCGCTCTCGTTCAGCTCGACACCGAACTTCTTAGCTAACTGCTGCGTCCCCTCCGATGAGCAGAGCCCCACCGAGAGCACGACCATCTCGAACTCCTCCTCGCGCAGCCCAGATACATCGGGGCCGCTCGGATCATACCGGATTCGTAAATTTTCATTGGCTGGATTAATCTCCACCGCCGAAACACGCGCCCGAACAAATCGGGCCCCGTATTCGGTCTGAGCGCGTATGATGAACTTGTCAAAATCCTTGCCCTGCGCCCGGATGTCCATATTGAAGATGGTGACCGAAACATCGGACATGTGCTCAGCCATAATAATCGCATCTTTCGCGGCCTGCATGCAGCATATCGCCGAACAGAACGAACCACCCGCCTGCATGTCACGCGAGCCTACACACTGCAGAAAGGCGACCCGCTTAGGCTCCTTATCATCCGATGGCCGCAGAACGTGGCCCTGCGTCGGTCCTGAGGCGCTGAGCAAACGCTCGAATTCGATGCTGGTAAGCACATTAGGAGATGTGCCGTAGCTGTATTCGTCTTTGCGTTTTGCATCGAACTCCACCGAGCCGGTAGCCAGAATAATACTGCCGACCTCGATGTCCAGAACGGTGTCTTTTTGCTCGTAGTCAATAACTTTTTCTTCGCAAAATTTCTCGCAGATACGGCACTTGCCCTTTGTAAGGTAAATGCAATGCTCCTTGCTGATAATGGGTACAGCAGGCACCGCCTGGGGAAAGGGAATGTGAATGCACTTGGTCTTGTTCAGCCCCTTGTTATACTCGTCCGGGATACGCACCGGGCACTTGCTCATACAGACGCCGCAGCCCGTACAGCGGCTCTCGTCCACGTACCGGGCGCGCTTGAGCACGCGGATGTGGAAGTCGCCCGCTTGACCCTCGACCGACTGTATATCGGCGTTGGAAATAATATTGATGTTCTTATTGCTGCCGACCTCAACAAGCTTCGGGGACAGGATGCACATTGCGCAGTCGTTCGTAGGGAAGGTCTTATCGAGCTGCGCCATCCTGCCGCCAATGCTCGGCTGCTGCTCGACGAGAAAGACCTCGACCCCCATCTGGGCCAAATCGAGCGACGCCTGAATACCGGCTATCCCGCCGCCAACAACCATAACTGTTTTGTGATCCACACTTGATTCCTGTTAAATTAGCCAACTAAGGACTGGTAAAAAAATCGGATACACTCAGCGGCTACGTTAGTCACCGTAGGCCTTGGCGTACCAGACGGCAGGGTCTTGCTCAACACGTTTAACGCACTTCTTGCAGCAAACGTATATCTTCTTACCCTTATACTCCACGTAGAGGGACGGATCGGCCTCGTCTTCCGGCATCACCGGGCACATCCGGTTCGCTCCGGCCGGAAGAGCTTTGGCGTGCTCGGTGCCGGAGTGGTGCTCATCCGCCCTATCGGCATCCGAGTCACAACCAACGAACAAACCGGCAGCAACGAACAGTACGGTCGTTAATACAATACCTTTCATGCGAAATTCCCTTAACTATAGTCTTCCATTGATTTATTCACCGTAACGATGAAGTATTCCAAATTCACCTTTTGCAGCCTAACACAATACTGTTAAGCCGAACTAACTTGTTTTACGTTTGCAAGGGTGGCTCTCGCCCTCGCCTTTTTTCGACGTGTAAAAGCAGTGATTTTCGCCATCATCTCCGTTCGATGGAGCTTGGCCTTTTCCTTGCTGCCGAAACGAAGCTCCTTGAGCACGCCATCTTGCTTTGCGCCATTATAGAATTTCTGTCCGATGCCGGTGCGGATGACCGTTGTCGTGTAGCCGTCCGGCGAGCCGAGTCCGCCAACCGAGATGTCGGCAAAATCATTGGCAAAGTCGGGACAGGCCATACACGCCGGACGCGCAACCTCGTCCACCGCCTCGAAAGGCACATGATGCACCCGGCCGCTCGTGGTCGTCAGGATTACATCGTCTTTGATGTTAAGCTTGGCGATATCGCCGAGCTTCATACCCAGCTTCTTCTCCAGTGCCTTTACGGCCTTGGCATCAAAAGTAAAGTTCTCCATGCAGAACAGTCCCACCGTAAAAACAATCGAATCGGCCGGGACAATATTCAGGGCCTGCATCTTTCGTACCGTGTAGATCTGGCACGGTGTGCCGACCAGCGCAATCCTGTCTAACCGGAGCTGACCTATCTTCTTGATCTCCTGGATAGTGGGACTGTAAGTGGAATAATTCTCGCCGAACTGGCCGAGATGCTGGACCTCGTCGAAGTGGGTCCCCGCCGCTTCGATCAGCTCATCCGGGTCGGTGGCTAAGAAAGGCTGCCTGGCAAACGGACCCATCCTCCTGGAAACCAGCGCACCCTGGATCAATCTCTTTTTGAGCGCATAGCGCAGAACAGAGGTAACCACGCCGCCGTCCGTGCACACCTCGGACACCTTCGACTCAGTTGTGCGGGCTGAAGTCATTGTGCTATACATGCCGATTGGCGCCTGCCAGCCGAACTTCTCACGCACTTCCCCATCAAGCGCCTTGATCTGCGGACAGATCAGATAACAGATGCCGCACTTGACGCAGTTGTCCTCGGCGACCAGATGCGGCCCTTCCTTGCGGTCAAACTCCAGAGCGTGCATCTCATCCGCCGAGCAGAATGAAGCGCACCCGCCGCATCTGCCGCAAAGACCCCTGGCAATCACCTCTTGCTTGAGGTCCTCAAAGCTCTTGATTTGACCTTCTGATTGCTCTTGTTGCTCTTGTTGCTCTTGTTTTGCCATTGGCTGACTCCTATTTCGCCAACGCCTCCTTCATAACCTTTCCGATTTGGTTCTCCAGCTCCTCCAACGAGACGTTCTTTGCAAACAAGCCCTTGACCAGATCGTGCCGTACCACCTGCGACAGCCTGTCCAGCTCATTGATCCGCTCGAACGTCTCGGCAGAAACGCGTTTCTCTTTGACCGCCAGGTATCGCAGCACGCGCATGATGTCCGTGAAGTTCACTTTTTGCGGACAGCGCACATAGCAACGATAGCATACTAAGCACAGCCAGATCAGCGGTGAAGAAAGCACCTCGTCCCGCATGCCTAAGAGTATTTGCCGGATAATACGCCGGCAGTTGTATTCACTGTCAACATCGGTCACCGGACAGCCCGCCGCGCAGGTGCCGCAGGCGAAACAGCGACGAATGTTTTCACCGCCGGGATGTCCGGCAATCTCATCTCGGAAGCGCATATCCAGCTTGCTGAGTATTACCTCTGTCGTTTCAGGCTTTTGGGGTGGACTGTCGGCCTTGGTGGCGGTTGGGGCTTTGGGATTATCTTTTTTCTTTTCCGATTTCGCCATCGTAAGCTCCTGAAAATCAATTTTCAACAACGGAAAGCTCGTCCTCTCGGAAGGTCGTTAGAGGCAGCTCATCGTCGAGGCTGCGTCCCGCCTCGTAGCCGAGGGCTTCCTGTACCGCTGTCGATATCTTGTGGTAAATTTGTCCGAGAGGTATGCCGTTGGGGCAGGCCGCCTCACACTGCCCGCAGGCAACGCACGATGTTGCCACGTGGCTCATTCGGGTCAGATGGAAAAGCAGCTTGTCCGGCGGCATGCATAAAAAACCCTTCTTGCCGGATAAGTTCAAATACTTCTCAAGCGGATATTTGAAGACCTCGCCCTCGAACACGCACTGCTTGCAATAGCAGATGGGACAGACGGCCCGGCAGTTATGGCAGTTGATACACAGCGAAGATATCATATCCAAGAAATCAACTTGATCCTTCTCGGCTAATTGTTTCTTATCATCCTTCAGCTTGGCTATGGCCTTTTCTCGCTCGCCGCTTTCCGGCGTATCTTCCAGCCCGAGGGCGGTGAACAGCTCTTTGCCTTTTTCGCTCTGAGCCTGGACATGAATCTGCTGGTTAATGTCGTCGCCGATGAGCTGGATTGACACGTCAGCGTACGTGGGCGCAGGGTACTGACAAATCCGGCAGGCCCCTCTGACCTCTTCCGGCAGGTTGCCCGCCGTCACCTGCTTCAAAAAATCAGCCGTGACCGAAGAATCCCCCGAGCCCTTCACCTTTGCCGCGTACTCCTTGACCGAGTACGTTCCCCAGCAATCCACACCGATAACCAGGAAAGGGTCCATACTTGCCTGCTGCAGTTTCACTAATTCGACAAGCGCACGGATCTCACACGGCCTTAGAACCAAGGCGATAGGAGCAGGTCTCGATTGTCCATCACCTCCGGCAGGCTGCTGTTCTGAATCATCTTGCCCCGGCTCCGGCGCTTGTCCTTCTTCTTGCGCCGACGCCTTATCTTCGGCATCAGGTGAGTCGGCCTGCTGCTCCTGCTCGGACTCTTGCTCTTGTTCCGGCTCCTGGACCTCGTCCACATCAGCCGGGGCCCGGACCATTTGGTCAATGCACATCTTAGCTACGATCCTCGCCGAATTCACACCGAAGACCGGCGCCAATGGATTTGCCGCCCCGAGCTTCGCAGGATCTCGCACCAGCGTCTGAACCACGGTCTTGCTCGAAGGAATCTCCTGAGGCACTAAAACCGCACTGACCAGTCCCTGACTGAGCATCGAACGAAGCAGCTCTTGAATTGCCGCTGCCGGATTATTGTCTTTGACTTTGATTATCGCCACCGCTATTTCTCCATAGTTTATACCGCCCATGATTGGGCCAAAGTATTCGGCCCTCTTTTCTTGATGTCCGCTACTATTTCACGAATCGTCTCGGCGAACCGGCCGCCCTCGCTGGCGCTGATCCACCTAAGCCAGACCCGCTCCTCGCCAATACCAAGCTCGCGAAGAATGCTTTTCAGCACGGCCACACGCCGCCTGGCCTTGTAATTACCATTCGTGTAGTGACAGTCGCCGGGATGACATCCGCCAATCAGCACGCCGTCACAGCCGCCGAGCAGTGCCCTAAAAACGTACAGCGGATCAAGACCCCCACTGCACATCAGTCGTATGATCCTCACGTTCGGAGGATACTGCATTCTCGAAGTCCCGGCTAAATCGGCCCCGGCGTAAGAACACCAGTTACAAAGAAACGCAATTATCTTTGGTTCAAACTCTTCGGACATTATCAGGCTCCATTTATATCTTCTTGTTAGAGTTATGCAAAATTGAGGTTAGGCATAATCAGAAGTCAGAGTCTGTCGTCTGTCCTCTGTCGTCTGTCTTCTGTCGTCTGTCTTCGTTTATAGCAGGCAGTCCACCGCCGCCATAATCTCCTCTTTAGCGAAGCCAACCTGCTTAGTGGCGGCGTTCGGGCATACGGCCGCACACGCGCCGCAACCCTGACACAATACTTCGATAACTTTAGCGATTTTCTTTTCCTCGTCGATTTCTCGAGCGCTATAGGGGCAGACGCCAACACAGAGCCCACATCCGGCGCAGAGCCGTTCCTTTATTTCCGCTCTGCGGCCCTTGGCCTGGACGGTCGTCTGTGCCAGGAGCGTTGCCGCCCTGCCGGCTGCGGCCCGAGCCTGCGAAATCGCCTCGCCAACAAACTTGGGAGAGTGAGCCAGGCCACACAGATAAATTCCATCTGTCGCAAAATCAACCGGTCGCAGCTTGATGTGGGCCTCTAAGAAGAAACCATCCTGGTCCAGCGGAACCTTGAACGTCTTAGCAAGCTGCTCGCTCTGGGCCCCGGGGGCGATTCCGGTGCTCAGCACCAGCAGGTCAATACCGAGGTTCAGCTCCCGGCCCAGGACCGGATCATACGCCTCAATTTGAAGAGGAGCTTCCGGCTCCCGGCCACGAGTAACTTTCGGTTTGGTGTCAAGCTCGTAACGCACGAAGATAATCCCTTCCTGCCTGGCCTCCTGATAATACTCTTCGCGGAAACCGTAAGTGCGAATATCGCGATAAAAGATGATAACGTTGGTCCCGGGACTGATCTCTTTGATCTTGAGTGCGTTCTTGATCGCCTGGGAGCAGCAGACCCTGCTGCAATACATCCTGTCCTCCTCGCGGGAGCCGACACACTGGATCATTGCGATAGTCTGCGCCGAGGCGATTTTCGCGCATCCGGCCTCGTCGGACAGTTTTTCCTCCAGCTCCTTCTGCGTAATGACCTGCTCGCATTGACCACGCAGGTACTCCTTCGTTTCCCTCTCGGCCGCACCTGCAGCGATGACCACCGCGCCGTGCTCGATGACCGTTTTCCGGCCCTGGCCGTCTGTCCCCACGAGCGTTGTCTTGTAGTTGCCCATGTATCCCGCAAACTCCTCCACGCAGGTATTCAAATGGATGTGCACCTTCCGGCACGACTCAACCTGCTCAATAGTACTGCGCAGCAGCTCCTGCGGGTCATCGCCTGAAAGCGTAAAACGCAGCTTCCGCAGGTTCCCGCCAAGCTCACCGTCCTTTTCCACTAAGTGGACCTCGAAGCCCTGCCCGGCAAGCGAAAGCGCAGCCGTCATCCCCGATATTCCGCCACCTACAACTAGCGCTTCGTGGCGGACAGAGAATGACGAGCTGTGGACCGACCGCAGCAGCCAGGCCTTTGACACCGCCATTGCTACCAGGTCTTTGGCCTTCTGTGTGGCACGGACCTTGTCGGTCATGTGCACCCAAGAACAGTGCTCGCGAATACTCACAAACTCGAGAAGGAACGGATTGAGACCCACCTCGCGAATCGTATCCTGGAAAAGAGGCTCGTGCGTCCGGGGAGTACAGGATGCGATTACAATTCGGTTCAAACGATGCTCTTTGATCGTCTCTTTTATCTTTTGCTGGTTGTCCTGCGAACAGGTATAGAGGCTGTGCTCACTGTGGACGACATTGGGAAGGTCCTTAGCGAACTCTACGACGTCCGGAACGTTGACCACCCCGCCGATATTGATTCCGCAGTGGCAGACAAATACCCCGATTCGCGGGGGCTCATCGCTGACGTCTCTCTCGGGGGGATACTCTTTTTCCACTATAAGCGTGCCCCTCGCCTCGGCGAGCAGCTCACCGGCACGGGCAGCCGCAGCACTGGCCTGGATGACCGTCTCGGGTATGTCCTTCGGCTCGCTTACTGCGCCACAAATATAAATGCCCTCCCTGCTGGTGTCCTCGCCGGCAAACGGCTTGGTGTCCACGAAATTGTACTTATTAAGGTCCAGACCCGCAGCCTCTTTGAACATACGCACGTTTTTCGGCGGAATCAGCGCTGTTGAAAGCACCACTATGTCGTAGCGCTCCTTCTTAAAGTTGCCTCGCTCATCCAGATAGCTCAGAAGCAGGTCACCATCATTGCCGGCCTGCTCAACGACGGGCAGCCGGCACCGGCGGAACGAGACATTGTATTCATCCTTAGCCCGCTCGTAGTAGCGGTCGAAACCCTTGCCGAAGGCACGCATGTCCATAAAATAGATGTCTGTGTCGAGCTCGCCCTCCGAGTGCTCTTTTGCGACAATCGCCTCCTTCGTAGCGTGCATGCAGCACACCGATGAGCAGTATTGATTGCACTGAAGGTCCCGTGAGCCCACGCATTGAAGAAAGGCGATGCGTTTGGGCTCTTTGTGATCAGACGGCCTGAGGAGATGACCCTGATAGGGGCCCGAAGCGCTCAGCATCCTCTCGAACTCCGGCGCCGTTACCACGTTTGCCAAACGCTGATAGTTGTATTCCAGCCGATTGTCCGGGTAGTACCGCTCATAGCCGGGCGCCACTATCACAGCCCCAACCTGGAGCTTGAGCTCCTCGGCCTGCTGGTCAAAATCTATGGCCTTGGCGTCACAGACAGCCTCGCACGTGCGGCAATTCTCGCTCTGAAAATAAACACAATGCTCCCGGTCAATCGAAGGTGTGTTCGGAACAGCCTGGGGGAACGCCACGTTCACCACGGGACGAGGCGCAAGCCCCATATCGAACTCAGACGGCAGCGCCGTAACTCCCCGGGCGCAAAAATCCTTCGGGTCTATCGCACCGGTCGGGCAGATGAACGCGCAGGCACCGCAGCCCATGCAAACCTCAGACTCAGCATCGAAGGGAGGAATTACCTTACGCTCAATGCCGCGGTTGGCAAAGCCTATGATCGACTTGCCCATGCGCTCACTGCACATTCGCACGCAAAGGCCGCAAAGAATGCACTTCTCGCTGCGCTTCTTGATTCGCGTCTCGGTTACACCCCATTCGGCCGCTATGAGCTTGATATCCTCCGACTCCGGGCACCGCGCCAACAGCAATTCAAGGACCATCTTGCGGGCCTTGATGACCCGTTCGGTGTCGGTAAACACCTTAAGCCCTTCTTGAACAACGTAAATACAAGAGGTCTGGATTCGCCTGCGCCCCCTATCGTCCAGTTCCACTAAGCACAAACGGCAGCCGCCATACGGACTCAGGGCTTTATGATAGCAGAGGGTCGGAATCTTGACGCCAAGGGCCTGGGCGGCCTGCAAAACCGTCGTGCCCTCTTCAACTTGAATAGATTTGTTGTTAATGGTGAAGCTCACCATTATTCTGCCCTTGTCGGATTTATAGATTTAATGTTGTCCCACCGGCAAACAATCGCATTGTCTTTCCGGTGCTCGAAAACGAATTCTACCTGCGGATGAGCACAAGCGAGTGTCGCCATCGTTTCGAGCATATCGCCCAGAGGCTTGAGGTCCGGATGGCCCAGTTGAAACGTTGCATTAATCGCTGTGCCTTCGCCGGGCGCAGTCTGAATTTCCAGGCCGCCTCCAGCCTCCCGGGCCGCCTGGGCCAGCAGCGGCAGTCCCAGGCCCACACGCTTGTTGGGCTTAGTCGTGTAAAATGGATCAAGCGCCAGCTTTACCGCCCGCTCATCCATTCCACAGCCGTTGTCCTTGATTTCTATTCTCATGATGTCCTCTTTGGGCTCCTCAAAGATACGAATCTCGATGCGGCTGGCTCCCGCCGCCAAGGCGTTTTCCGCCACGTCCAGCACGTGAAGTGAAAAATCTTCCATAACTCAATTCATAACCTCTCTTCCGCCCTCTCCCACTAAAGCCCTGCCCAATTCCGCCACAGAAGGTGAGGCGGCACTGAACGTTGTCGGCGTCACCCCAATTTGTTCTAACCGGTGGGCATCTGAGAACTGGATGAGCGGGTAGCCCATGATCTGTGGGAAGTCATCCACTGCCTTTGACACCGAATGCAGTCGCGATATTTCCAGGGCATCTATTTCTAAGCCCTCCGGCACAAAGCCGAGCTGACCGATCAGGCTGAAACGCTCACGGTCCACATGCGAAGCAATAGCCAGACCATCAAGACCATGTATGCCCTCGACCACTTCGGCGACACTTAACCCGGTGGCACCAATCAACAGGTTCATTTCCCGACCTACGATAAATCCATTCTCATCACACAGATATTGTTCACCGAAAAGCTCCGGATTGTTTTGGCCGTGTATGTTCGCATCAATTAGTCGTTGCATTTCCTCAAGGCTCTCCTGCCTGTCGAACAGACCGATGATATGGACCTCCTCTCTGCTTGTTACTTCCACACCCCCAATCACAACCAGCCCCTCTCGCCGGCCGGCCCGCCGAACTGACGTAACGTTCCGGGTCGAGTTATGGTCGCAAATCCCAATGACATCCAATCCTTTCTTCTTCGCCTGTCTAACAATCGCAAGCGGATTCATCTCTTCCTCAGCACAGGGTGAAAGGCATGTATGCAAATGCAGGTCCGCCCGAAATGCCGTGAGCATCACTGTCCACCCGATATGCCCATGCCGTGCAGCCTGCCAATGATCTCAAATGCCGGCAGCGAACTTCCGAGAATCGGCATACCTTCCTCCTGGGCCTTTCGAATCGTTTCCTGCTCCGGCTGGCGACCGCAGACAAGAATTATCGCCGAGAGTTTAACCACCAGCCCAGCCGCCACGATATTGGGATGAGTGTGCCACGTGACCCAGATGCTGCCTTCCTTTGCCTTGGCCATCATCGCACTAATAAGGTCACCTGAATAACCGCCGGTAATCTCAGTATCAAGGTGCTCACCCGCCGCCTTGACCTCAAGCTCCGCCTGTTCTATCATCTCTCGAACCGTCATACCAGCTCCCTCAAATAGCTATCCTCGCCTCAAGCCGTGTCCCTTTGCCCACAACCGAATCGAGTTCCATTTCATCGGCACATGCTTTGATATTGCACAAGCCCATTCCGGCACCAAAACCAAGCTCTCGTACCCACTCCTCAGCCGTAGAGTAGCCCGGGGTCAGGGCCTGCTCCACATCGGGGATGCCGGGACCATTATCTTTGGCCTCGATGGTGATCAGGCCGGGCTCGACCTTCGCTACCAGCTCCCCGCCGTCGGTGTAAATCACAATATTTATCTCCGCCTCATAGGCAATAATGGCTGCTCGTCGAAGAACATGCGGATGAATTCCCAGCCGGCTGAGCGTCTTCTTGAGGCTGGTTGCTCCGGAACCGGCCTTCCTGAAGTCCTTACCCTCTACATGGTATTGGAACGTCAGCGTGGTCCGGTCCGCGATAATGTCCTCGAAAATGTGGCTTGCCCGGTAACGCCGAATCTCCTCCTCGTGGTAACCGATCTCCAGCTTGTGCAGCAATCCTTCCATTATGTCTCCCCTGGTAACGATTCCAACCAGCTTCTTCTGCTCACGCCGGATGACCGGAAGACGACCAAAGCCGTGCCGGTCTAATATACTCACTACTTGTACTAATGGCTCGTCATCATAGACGGTAATCACGCCCTGGGTCATCCGCTCGCCGACCCTGGCCTCCGGAGGACCGCTTGACAGCCAGTTGATGAAGTCCTCTATGCTGATGACCCCTGCCAGTTGATCGTTCCGGATGACTGGAGTACCCGAAATACGGTGGATACGCAATATCTCGCGAAGCTCTTTCATCGATGTTTCCGGCGTAACAGTAACGACCTTGTGGGTCATCACTTCATGAGCCTTCATCTCGTAGATAAGCTCCTGAGTTCGCGTGAGCCGCGTCTTCTCGGACATCTATCGCTCCTTCACCTGCGAACAGCCGGGCAGCTCACGATTATAGAGACGGCCGCAGGATTCATACATCAGCAGAGAAGTGTAAAGCAGCGGAACACCTTTTTCTTTCGCTAAGTCAATCGTTTCATCAGGCGGACGCTTGCCCCGTACGAAACAGATCGCCTTTATCTCCGCGATCTCAGCCGTGCGAATGACCTGCGGATGCGTCAGACCGGTGAGCAGCAGCGATTCGGACTTAGTAAAAGCCAGTACGTCGCTCAATAAATCCGCACCACATGCCATTGTAATGTCGAGATCCAGACTCTCCTCGCCGACTAAGACTTCAGCCTCTAATATCTCTTTAATCTGCTGCAACTTCATAAACTCGGTCTCCAGGTGCCTTCCAAACAGGTTAGAACCTAATCACATAGTTCAGTTTCACTGTATAAGTCTCCTTACCACCGGTGGATGGTTTTGAAACCCAAGCTTCCAATATTATATTCTTGGTGATATTATCCAGGACTTCTGCCAGGCCGGTTTGTGACGTCTTGTTGTCATCGGTCTGGCGTCCCAGCTCATATAGAAAGCCGGTACTAAAAAGCATATCGTCCTTATCGTTGATGTGTATGGCATCAGCTCTTAATTGCAATGTCCGATCGAGAAAAGTGGTCCACTTATCGATGCCCCCGAAAAACCTCTCATTATGGGGCTGGGGGGAATATCCAAAATGTAATCTGAAAGCTTCGAGATCCAAGCTTGTGGCCGCATACGGGAACCACTCCCCCGTGTGGTTGCGATTGTCCGAGAGATCGGCAAACCCGAGCACTCCCCTCAACACATCCCCCTTTATGTCAAATGCATACTTGGCCTGATACACGGCGTGGCTGTGCGTACTGTCGCCAGCTTTCCAGTCAACCCCAATCTCGGCATTCTTAAACGGACCGTACTTGAACCCCACAAATTCTTGAGGACGCTCACCTCCAGCAAAATTCCCCCAGGTTTGGAAAACCAAAACATTCTCAGGGACTATGTCCGTGGTCGAGATGTTATTTAGCCCGGTAGGACTGCCCCACGCCGAGCCCCCGGCCAGAAGAACACAAAGTACGACAAACAGACAATAATAAATGTGATGGTCTCTTCTTACCATGCTCTTTCTCCTTATACATTCCTTTCTTGTTTCCTGTTCTTAAACTTAGACTGCGGTCTTCCCGCACACAATACAATAGTGAGTCCGTCCTCACTCGACCACCACTGCCTCGAATTTACAGGCTTCACGGCAAACACCGCACTTGATGCACTTTTCTTCATCGATAATATGTGCTTCTTTCGTCTTGCCCGTTATAGCCTCTTCAGGGCAATGCTTGCTGCACAACGTACAACCCTTGCACTTTTCCGGATCGATCCTGTAGTTGATGAGCGCCCGACACACGCCAGCCGGACACTTCTTGTCCTTAATATGGGCTTCATACTCATTGCGGAAGTGGCGTAACGTGCTCAGCACGGGATTGGGTGCTGTCCCACCGAGAGCGCAAAGTGAGGCATCCTTGACAGCCTCAGCTAAATCCTCCAAAAGGCCGATGTGCTCCGGTTTGCCTTCGCCGTTGCAGATATCGGCAACGATGTCGTGCATTGCCGCAATGCCCTCACGACAGGTTGTACACTTGCCACAGGATTCACTTCGCAGAAAATCCAGGAAGTACCTCGCCACATCAACCATGCACGTTTCTTCATCCATCACTATCAGTCCTCCGGAGCCCATTATGGAACCGGCTTCGGCCAGACGTTCGTAATCGATTGGCAGATCCAACAGCGATTCAGGAATACAGCCTCCTGATGGGCCACCTGTCTGGACGGCTTTGAACCGCTTGCCGCCGGGGATACCACCACCGATGTCGTGCACAATTTCGCGCAGCGTTGTGCCCATCGGAACCTCGACAAGACCGGTATTGGTCACTTTACCTACGACTGAAAAAACCTTTGTGCCCTTGCTTGATTCCGTGCCAATGGAAGAGAACCACTCAAAACCCCGGTTGATAATTGCCGGCACATTCGTCCACGTCTCCACATTATTGATATTTGTGGGCCTACCCCACAGACCTGATTGGGCAGGGAAAGGTGGCCGGATACGCGGCTCCGGAGTACGGCCTTCCAGTGACGCGATTAGCGATGTTTCCTCACCGCAGATGAATGCTCCCGCCCCCCGGTGCACACTGACGTCAAAGTTAAAACCGCGGCCTAAAATGTCTTCCCCCAAGAGCCCATATTCCCTCGCCTGGTCGATGGCTATATGCAGGCGCTTCATTGCTAACGGATATTCTTCGCGAATATAGATGTACCCATATTCACTGCCAATGGCATAAGCACCAATTACCATCCCCTCCAGTACCGCGTGAGGGTCCGACTCAATGACGCTGCGGTCCATAAACGCGCCGGGGTCTCCTTCGTCGGCGTTGCAGATGATGTACTTGCCGTTGCCGGATGCCTCTCGTGCCAGCTCCCACTTGCGCCCCGTGCTAAAGCCGGCCCCGCCGCGACCGCGAAGTCCTGATGCTTTTATCTCATCGATCACCTGTTCCGGTGTCATTGATGTTAATACTTTTGCAAGAGCTTGATATCCGTCACGGGCTATGTACTCGTCTATTCTTTCAGGATCGATTAAGCCGCGATTCTTCAGCACAATAAGCCGCTGCTTGCTAAAGAAGGCAATGTCGCTGAGTTTTGGAATTGGCGGCTTGCCTTTTGATGGAATGTACATGAGCTTCTCAACGGGCCGGCCCTTGACCAGATGCTCCTCAACCAGGAGAGGGACATCGTCCACAGTGAGCATCTGGTAGAAAATGCCGTCCGGCTGAACGATAATAATAGGCCCTTGTGCGCAGAAGCCCTGACACCCGGTGGCTACAACCTGGACCTCTTCAGCTAAGTCTTGTTTTTTGATTTCCTCTACCAGCGCATCGCGGACCTTGAACGCCCGGTTGGAGACACAGCCTGTGCCTGCGCAGATCATCAGTTGGGCTCTATATGTCTTGGTTGCTCCAGCTTGTGAGGTGTCTGCCGGCATCAGGATACCCTCTCACTGCCCATGCCCAAGGCGAACTCGGTGACGATCTTGCCTTCGAGAACATGGTCGGCAAAGATCGTGCGCGCTTTCTTTTCATCCAGGTCGATGTACTTTACGGGTGCTTGGTCCTTTAACTCCACTGTCATCATCGGCTCTTGGCTGCAAAGCCCCGCACAGCCGGAAGTAGTAAGGATAACATCAGAAACCTGCTGTTTTTCAATTGAGGCCAATAAGGTACTCATTATTTTCCTTGCTCCAGCCGAGATACCACAGGTACCCATGTGAACGGTCACTTTCGCCCGTCCGGCACCGTCTCGTAACAATGTCTGGTGCCTCATCCGCTCCGCAATCTTGTTCAGGTCTTCTGGTTTCAGTTTAGCCATCGGCTGTAACTCCAATTCCGGAATTGACTTCGGCGGTCTCACATTCGGCCTTATAGCGTTCAAGAATCTTAGGCAGTTTGGTCTGCGTAATTGAGCCGTACAAATCCTCGTTGATGGTAATCACCGGCGCTAGTCCACAGCAGCCCAAGCATCGCACTTCTTCGAGACTAAAGTTTCTGTCCTCAGTAGTACCACCTGCATCTATCTTCAACATACGTTCCAAAGCCTGCAGGATTAGGTGTCCGCCTTTGACGTGGCAGGCAGTGCCCATGCAGACTCGAATGATATACCTTCCCCTTGGTGTAAAGCTGAAAGCGTTGTAAAATGAGGCGATGCTGTAAACCTGGCTCAGAGGTATGTCCAGGGCCCGCGCCGTATGGCGCAGGACATCCTCAGGCAGATATCTATAATGAGCGTTGATGTCCTGCAGCACCGATATAACCGCTGCGCGTTCAGCCTCGTGCTTAGTAAGGATGTCTTGAAGGACCTGGCTATCTTCGTTGTTCAACTTCACCTTGCCGAGCTCATCCACCTCTTCGAAACGGGCGATGTTCCGCACGGGACAATTGTTCATACAGGTCCCACAGCCTGTGCATTTCTCCTCATCTATATAGCGGGGCCTCTTGTTGAGTGTTACTACGAAATTACCTGCCGAGCCGTCCACTTTCTGCAAATCGGTATTCGTAATGATTTCGATGTTAGGATGTCTGGCCGTGTCCACCAATTTGGGTGACAAAAGGCACATAGCACAATCGTTGGTGGGGAAAGTCTTGTCGAGCTGGGCCATTGCCCCGCCGATACTCGGCTTGTTCTCCACGAGATACACCTTGTAGCCCATGTCCGCCAAATCCAAAGAAGCCTGTATCCCGGCAACGCCGGCACCAAGAACCACTACAGCCCCTATCTTGCCATTGCTGCTTTTACTGCTCACTTTTTGTATCATTTGCTTTTCCAAAACGCGATAAATGTCGCTACGTGATAGCGTCCACCATCGAAATAAATTGCTCAGTCCGGAAGTTCTTCAGCTCGCACGCCCCGCTCGGGCAGGCGGCCCGGCAGGCACCGCAGCCCTGACAGAGGACATCTTCGACGACCACCACGTGCTTCTTATCGTCCATTTTTCGTGCATCGTATGCACAAGCTCCGACGCACAGGCCGCAGCCGCTGCACAACTCTTCATCGACCGAAGCGACGATTGGCTCGGAGGTGATAGTATCTTTGGAGAAAAGATTGAGGACTTTGGCTGCGGCGCAACCCGCCTGGGCAACGGTGTCGGGAATGTCCTTCGGCGCCTGGATGGCGCCGGCCACGAATATGCCCGCCGTGCTCGTCTCGACCGGCTTGAGCTTTACGTGCGCCTCGGCCAGAAATCCGTTCTCGCCGACTCCTACACGCAACTTCCGCAGGAATTCCTCGGTACCACGCTGTGGGACAATCGCGCAGGCGAGAACCACCATATCCGCCGGAATCTCGATCTGAGTCCCGGAGAGCGTGTCCGCTCCCCTCACAATCAGCTTGTCATTGCGCTCGTAGATCTTCGAAACGCGGCCACGCAGATAAACCGTACCCTCATCTACCTGTGCATGCTTGACGAACTCCTCGTACCCCTTGCCGCCGGCCCGAATGTCCATGTAAAAGACATAGGCCTGCCCATCGTGGACCCGGTGCTTGTAGAGACGCGTGTGTTTGGCTGTGTACATACAGCATATCTTAGAGCAGTAAGGAATGCCTTTCGATTCATCACGTGAGCCGACGCACTGTATCCACACAACCTCTTTCGGGACTTTCCCGTCCGAAGGCCGTCTGATATCGCCGCCGGTTGGCCCCGCAGCCGAAAGCATCCGTTCAAGCTGCAGTCCATCTATGACATTCTTATATTTGCCGTAGCCATACTCGCCGTACACGTCACGCGGCAGGGTTTCGTAGCCCGTAGCAATCACAATCGCTCCGACCTTCTCGGTAACAATCTCATCTTCCTGGTCGAACCTGATCGCCTTGGGACCGCAGACCTTTTCACAGACCTTGCACTTGCCTGTCTGGTAGTAGCGGCAGCTTTCACGGTCGATAGTAGCCACCTTGGGCTGGGCTTGAGCGAACGGAATGTAGATCGCGCCCCGTTCCCCAAACGGTCTCTTCGGTTTGTCAGGATTGTGCACCGAGAGCCCGCGATTGAACTCGTCGGCCACCCGCACGGGGCACTTCTCAGTGCAGATGCCACAACCGGTGCACACCATCTCATCGACGGACCGGGCCTTTCTCCTGATCTTTACCTCGAATTGACCCACGAAGCCCGATACTTCCTCCACCTCTGAGTATGCGAGCAGCTTAATGTTCTCATCCTGGGCGACTTCGACTATCTTGGGTGTAAAAATACAGCTCGCGCAGTCCAACGTCGGAAAAGTTTCGCCGAGCTGCGCCATGTGTCCGCCGATGGATGATTCTCTCTCCACCAGAACCACCTCGTAACCTGAACTGGCGATATCCAGAGACGCCTGGATACCGGCAATACCACCTCCGATGACCAGCGCACGCTTCGTAACAGGTGTGCTGGTGGTATCGAGAGAATCGTCGCCTCTGATTTTCTCAAGAATTGTCCGGATAATATCGATTGCCTTGGCCGTCGCCTTCTCACGGTCCTCATGCACCCAGGAACACTGCTCGCGAATGTTGGCAATCTCGCAGAGATACGGGTTCAATCCCGCCTTGCCAACGGCGCGACGGAAAGTGGGTTCGTGCATTTTCGGACTGCACGCGGCAACTATCACGCGATTCAAGTTGTGCTCACGTATACCGTCCACGATCATTTGCTGGCCCGGCACGGAACACGTGTACTGATAGTCCTCGGCTATCACCACACCGGGCTCTTTTGCGATTTCCTCTGCAACACGCTTCACGTCAACGGTCTTGGCGATGTTGATGCCGCAGTGGCAGATAAAAACACCCACACGGGGCGCTATTTGCCTGCCACTTGCAGCGACTTCACCACGCTCCCGCTGACGCTCACGTTCGCGAGGAGGAGATTCCACACAGGCTGTTTCATCCGAACTCATTTGATCCCTTTCGCAGCAAGCAGCTCATCACAGTTTACCAGCGACCGACCAATACCCAGTTTCTTCTGTTCCAGGCCAAACGCCATGCCGAGCAGTTGTGTGAAATAGAAAATGGGGATTTCGTACTTGACTCCAAGTTTCTTCTCAATGTCCTGCTGTCGCATATCAAGGTTGGCATGACACAGCGGACAAGCTACACTGATGCAGTCCACCTCAGCTTCCTTTGCCATTTGCAGGATGTCCGACACTAATCTCAGCACAATCTCTGTGCGGGTCAGAGAAAATGAGGCGCCGCAACATTCCGTCTTATAAGGCCAATCAACCGTCTCCATTCCCGCCGCCCTCAACAGGTCATCCATAAAATGCGGGTCCTCCACATCATCGAGATTCGTAACCTTCGGCGGCCGGGTAAGAAGACACCCATAATAGCATGCAACTTTCAGACCGAGATCACCTCGCTTATTCTCTGCGACCTTTTCCAGCCCGACGTCGTGCACCAAAATATCAATCAAATGTCGTACTCTCATGCTTCGTATCTGCTCAACAGGCATTATCTCAGCCAGCTCAGTTCGGAGATTCTCTTTTTCCTCAATATGTTTCTGTGCAAATTTGAACCGGCTAAAGCAAGCTGCACAGCAGACAAGCATCTCATCTGCGACTGTTTTAGCCAACAGCATATTTTTCACAGGCAAAGCGGCAGCCAAAAGCTCATCGGTACAGTGCGCCGGCGTCGAACCACAGCAGCTCCAGTTTGGTACCTCAACTAATTCAATGCCGAGTGCTTCTGCAACTGCCAGCGTGGACTCGTTATAGTCAATCGCTGTAGCATGAAGCGAACATCCGGGGTAATATGCGTATTTCATTGGTCTTTATGCCCTTTATAATTACTCGGGCGGTGTTGACTTTTCCACTTGTCTCGATGATTTGATTCTCTTGAGGTCTTTAAAGACTGCGTTCGCTGTCTTTCTTCCTGCGAAACTCGGCCAGAGTTTCAACCGACCTTTGAAGAACAGTTTCGGGGCCTTCATAACATCCTTAAAGAAATTGAAAGTTCCCGTGTTGAACCTCCCTATAAGTTCCATCTCATAGACCCGGCCATACCTCTTAACTAAACTGAGAAATATTCGATTGAAGAAAGGGACAACTCGCTCCGGACTGCGAATGCCTTCCCGAAGAGCAACGTTTCGCAGCGCATCCATCACCGCTGCGAGATCCACCTCCCGGGGGCACCGTGTAGTGCACGTTTCGCACGATGCACACAACCATATCGTCCTCGACCGAAGCGCATCATCGAGAAGTCCGAGTTGAACAAGTCGTATCACCTGGTTGGGCTGCATGTCCATGTCCGCCGCAATAGGACAACCAGCCGAACACTTCCCACACTGATAGCAGCTCTTGACGTCCTGACCGCTAAGCTCTTCAACAGCCTGAATCATGCTCGGCCTCAGTCGATCCTGCTGAATGATATGCTTCATCTCTGCGTATCCAATCCTTACAAAGGGTAAAGAATAAAGCTATGCCGTCGCGTGGGTCTGTCGTATACGCGGCTCACAAATCTGGTGTTGCGCTCGATGCAGGACATTCTGAATCTTAGAACTCCTTACATGCACACACATCCGGAATATCCAAGCGAACTGCCATCGAACGTGTTGGTTGCAGACTCCGTCCCCCTGAGCTGCGCCACAAGCTCAACTGTAAGTTGTTTATATAAAAAGAGTTACTGTGCTCTCACACATTCGCCGCACACGGCCCCGAAACGCCTCTCATCACTGGCGGACAATAAGTATTCCCTCTAATTTGTTCGGCTCTTCAAGAATGCCACGTACACAAGGTATCCACTGTTTTTGATACTCTAAAAACCTGGCTTGGCTACAGTAAATCTCTATGGGCTTACGCCCGCAGCATTTTAGGTTACAAGCTTTACCGGCCAATTCCATCTCCGGGTTTACATCCGTAGTATTACGAAAGAATAGTAAACGACGCGCTCAGCCCTGTCCGGGCCTGCTTAGACAAACTCATGGTTATCAAAAGCAAAAACCGTGCCCAAAGTCTATTTCAGAACGAAACAACAAAACAGAACAACGTAAGTGCTGAAAAATGCGTCTGTTAGGAAAATCCGATGAAATGATTCAGAATGAATCGCTGACGGAGGAAAAGTCCTGCCGGAGTAACGGATCGTTACGGTCGTATAATCCCGGCCGTCATAAACCGTGTCTATTAAAGAGGCTCGATATAATTGTAACAAGACATTACAGTGTAACGATTCCTTCCAATCCCGCACCAATTAGGCGTGAGCCTAAGCTCAATTGGTGCGGGACTACTGCTGAATCCCATGTCGCTGCATCATCTTATAAAGTCTGGGTCTCGAGATGCCTAAAAGCTGGGCCGCCTGCGTCTTATTACCACCTGCAACCCGAAGCGCTCGCACTAAAAGCTCTCTCTCCGTTTCAAATAGGGTCGATACCCCTGCTTTTCTGTCCAGTGATTTATTCCTGTCAGTCTCTACACACTCGGTGATATATACAGGCAGATTAAGTTTGTGAATTGTCTCTGAGTTCCCAAATGCAAAGGCATTCTCGATGGCACTCTCCAGCTCGCGAACGTTTCCGGGCCACTGATAGCAAGCCAGTACACCTAATGCCTCCTTGTCAATCCCTTTGACCGTTTTTTGGAAAACACTGTTGAACTTGGCAATGAAGTGGTGAACCAACGCTGGAATATCATCAGGGCGTGCCCTTAAGGGAGGCAGCTTGATCCTAATTACACTTAGACGATAGTACAGATCTTTGCGGAATTTGTTGTTGTGGATTGCCTGTTCTACGTCATGGTTGGTCGAGGCGATAACTCTGACGTCAACCGGCGTCTCTTTGGCACCTCCGATGGGACGAATTTGCTTTTCCTGCAGCGCACGGAGCAGCTTAGCCTGGCTGCCATACGGCATTTCGACGATCTCATCGAGGAACAGCGTCCCGCCGTCCGCGGCCCGAAAAAGCCCCGAATAATCGCTGGACGCCCCGGTGAAAGCGCCTTTCTTGTGACCGAACAGCTCGCTTTCGATTAGGTCCCGCGGCATCGCAGCGCAGTTTACCGGCACGAACGGTTTGTCGGCCCGAAGGCCGTTGTAGTGGATGGCCTTGGCTACAAGTTCCTTGCCCGTACCGCTTTCTCCACAAATCAACACCGAGCTATCAGCTTTTCTTGCCGCCTCAATCTTCTCGTACACCAGCTGCATGCCCCGATTGTCTCCTATGATGTTGTCGAAGCGATATTTATCACGCAGCTCCGAACGCAACTGGGATACTTCCTCGCGAAGGTTACTTAGTTGAATGATCTTGCTGACAGTCATTAAAAGTTCATTCGTATCAAACGGCTTGGTGATGTAATCAGCAGCACCGTGCTTCATCGCCTCAATGGCATTTTTGATGCTGCCGTAGCCGGTCATCAGAACAACCTCGATCCTGGGGTCCAAAAGTTTGATCTCTCTGAGCAGTGCCACACCGTCCATTCCCGGCATCTTCAGGTCCGTAAGCACGACATCAATGTCACGTCGCTCCCTGATTCGATCCAGTGCCTCTTCTGCAGACGAGGCCTCCGTAACATCATGCCCTCTGAGCCGAAAGATTTTGGCGCAGCTCTGGCGCATCGCGGCGTCATCTTCTACAACAAGGATATTGGTGGGCTTACTCATTGGCAGCAATCTCCATGGGAGCATACGGCAGACGCACCGAGACAGTCGTGCCCCGGCCAGGTTGGCTCTCAATGTTAATTTCGCCTTTGTGTTCTTCGACGATACGCTGACAGATTGCCAGTCCCAGACCGGTGCCTTTTCCGCGACCCTTGGTAGTAAAAAATGGATCAAAGGCTCGTTTCAATACGTCCTGTTCAATACCACATCCATTATCCATTATTCGAATTTCCACGTTACCTTGCTCAGACAGTAATCTGGTTGCCACTTGCAGACGTCCCCCCTTCGGCATCGCATCTGCAGCATTAGTAACCAGGTTCAAAAGTACCTGCTGTATCTGGTTGCTGTCCACACAAACGGTTGCCCCGTCGCAAGTATAGTCAGTCTCGATCTCGATGCCTTTGAGCGCCAAGTCCTTCTCGACCAGGGACAGACTCTCCCGGACTAAAGAGTTAACGTCGGCTCTGGTCATCACGCCCTCAGAGCGCCGCGAGAATCCCAGCAGCGAGTCGATGATGCGTCGACACCGTTGGGCCTCACCCTCGATAACGTCCAAGTCCGAAAAGTCGCCGCTATCACCAATTTGCTGCCGCATCAGTTGCGAACGCAGCAGTACCGTCCCGATAGGTGTATTTAATTCATGAGCCACACTGGCGGCGATCTGTCCGATCAACACCATCTTTTCTTGCTGGAAGAGCTGCTCCCGCAGCCGTTGCTGTTCCTGTTCCAGCGTCACCCGGTCGGTGATATCCAGGCTAAGGAAAACCAGACCAAGATAGCGCCCATCCTCACTATGAACGGTGGAATAGCTGGCCAAACAGTGCCCGTGACGCAACTCTAAAGACTGAGTTGTGATAAAGCCCGATTTTTGCTTGGCCTGTTGAAGGATTTCTCCAAGTTGCGAGCGTAGCTCCCTTGAAGGGCATTCTTGGATAGACTTGCCCAGAAGCTCCGATGCAAGGGCATTCCAAATCCGCTCTGCACTTTTATTACAGAGGGAAATCTTGCCTTCGGCATCCACGAAAATGACACCCTCGACCATGCTGTCGATAATCGCCCGCAGCTTGTCTCTCTCCCAAGCGGCCTGTTCTTGTGCAATCCGAATCCGCCGATTCCGATCGTCCAGCACTTTGTGCTGCTTTAATAATTCGTCGGACATCTGGTTGAACGACTCTACAAGGTCCCCAATCTCGTCCTTGGTGGTAGCCACTACCCGCTGGCCAAGGTCGCCGTCACGAATCTTCCCCGCTGCGTCTATCAGGTTGCGCACCGGCTGAGTAACCACCCATGAGACCACTGCCGCCAAACACGCCGCAATCAACAGAACAAACCCGGCAATCGTCACCAGCGCCAGTGTGAAATCCGAAATGGTGCGATGGATGCGATTCTCCGAGATCCCGACGTGTACAAAGCCGACTTTCCCTTGCAGAATTGGAACGCCAATGTCATGGACCAGACCCTCCTCCTTTCCGGTGTCCAGCAGCTCTTGCTTCGACTCATCCCCGGGTTCCAGCTTGTTAACACCCACCAGATCCGCGGGAAAACCACCGGCGAAAGTATGAACCAGCACATTACGCTTGCGGTCGGTTATGTAAACATAGGCGACATCCTCGTCAATATGCTTAAGGTCTTTGACCAGATTCAATAGGGAAACAAACTCCTCCGTCAACACGAAATGCTCGCTGCGTGCGGCTAAATTTCTCGCCATGTTATGTCCCTTTGCTATGTATTCTGCGCGGAGTGTACCCGACAGATGCCTGCGAACAAATATCACCACCGTTAGATCAAGCAGAGCCACCAGGCCGATACAACAAATCATGATTTTAGCGCGGAGGCTCAAGCGAACCATGGTCACATCCTCATTCTTTGGACTGAAAATCCTTCATAAAAGCTTTCATCTGGCGGATCGAGTTGTACGCACTATCTTCGATCACGGTGAACCGGTCAATCAGAATCCTTTTGAGAATTTCGCGACCTCTGGGGTCGTTGTGCATGTTCAGAAAAGCCGAACGGAGTTCCTCTTTCAGTTGGGGAGCGATACCTGGTGAAACGACTACAGGCGGAATGCCACACGGAGTTGATCTGTATATAATTCTGGTTTGCGCCGTCCATTTGGGGTCCTCGGCCTTCAAATACTCCCAAATCAAACTGTCAACTGCAGCCCCATCCACGAGTTTCTCGGCCACCGACCGGATCGAATTGTCATGGGAATATGTGAAGATATGCCTCCTGAAAAAGGACTCGGGTCTCTCTCCCATCATAGCGAGCGTATAGGTAGGGATCAGCATCCCTGTGTTGGATAGAGGGTCGGAAAACGCAAAGACTTTGCCTCGCAGCTCTTCGAGGTTCTGAATCAAGCTGTCCTTATGAACGATGAAGTATGAACAGTACTCGGTTTTGCCGAAGCACATGGGAACACAAAGTAGCTCCATCCCAAAATCGCGGTGGCCCTCGACATAGGGACGCGAACAAACGAATGCTGCATCGATTCGCTCCTCTTCCAGCAGAAAGTTCACCTCGGCATACGTTTTCCGTTGGACCATTTCCACCTCTCGGCCGAGT
>SDBU01001428.1_pt1 | contig 34078 bp, 55 predicted proteins | sample 2277071 | NCBI WGS metagenome assembly SDBU01 (sample SAMN10397929, study PRJNA504765) | marine sediment metagenome | isolation source: marine sediment core GS08_GC12, 126 cmbsf | place: Arctic Ocean: Gakkel Ridge, Loki's castle | collected 2008 | reverse complement strand
GAACAAAGCAGACATATTCGGATGCATTATACTACTTCCCAACACTTGCTGAAAGTTCATACAGAAGATAAAGCCACCATTTGGCTTTTTTATTTGCAAAAGAAATCACAGGATTTCTAAACAAAAATAAAACATAAAGAAAACATCATCCTCATTCTGAGACAGCCGAGAACGTACAGAAGCACAGCAACACGAAGCTTTCGCTCGGTTATCTAAGGTACAACAAATATAAGTAATACAAATACACCAGAAAGTAATCTACACATACATTGATAACAGAAGCAATAGTAATATACACATATAATATACATATTAAAGGAGAAAGTCCCTTAGGGTTATTTATTGAAAGAAGCAATAAAGATATTAAGATTCAAGGCCTTATTCAATTCTTGTAGTGATATACATACACTATACGTATTAACCAGTTGTACGATATTTCAGTACATCTATTTCTTTATCTATACAGACTCAATGCGTATTGATATAGTTCTTATAACCTAGATATTAAAGTAGTTACTTAATTTGTTTTGGCCATAATTTTTTTTAGGCCTAGCTACCTATTTGTTGATACTAACAAAAAGGTTATACATATACTATACGTATTACGCTTTGGCCACAGGCCAGAAACACGCGCCCCCCTTATATTGGGAACATCGAATCCTCCTCTAGTCAAATAGAGGCCATATAAGGCTCCCCCATAGCAATAGGTCTTTCTTCGGCTACGCCTACGTTGCTTGCGCAATCAGACAAACCTCACTGTGATATATTCAGCAAGGTTTTTATTTCATCATACTTTTCGCAGTAAAAGTTAGGGAAGGCTTCGCTCTTACTTCCCTACTAAGCAAGCTTAGTCCACTTTACTTTACGCAGTCTGATTCATAACTGTTGTATTCCCCCATCCCCCGCTTAGGCTCCCAACCTTATACCCCCCACCAAAACAACCCATCAAAAAACATAGAACACTTCAAACTATAAACAAAGAATGTAATTGAAAACTTAACAGCGATTGAATCAAACCTCAATTGAAAACTTAATAGAAATCTTAATTGAAACTTAATAGTTTAATCAGCCAGCTCACTTCGTTCGCTGGCTCAACCTTTAACTTTAAAACAAAACAATCTATTCTCTTCCGTCTCAATCGCCGACTCAATGCTATAACCTCCCGGTTGGGAACCATACACAGACAAGGGGAGGGAGAGTTATAAAGAACTTACACACCTTACATTGTATAGTAAGATCAAGTAAGCTTAACAGTTAAACACAAAGCTTAATAGAAAACTTAATAGCTTCCATCAATCGAACTCCGTTCTCTTCCCCCGCTGGCAAGCCACCGCTCCCAACCTTTAACTTTAAAACAAAGCAATCTAATCTAATGGAAGCAACAGACTCCCACACCCACCAACCATTCTCCTACCATATTAATCTTATATCTCAATCGCCGAAAAGGCTACCACCACCCAGAGGGAACTATACCATACACATAGGGGGAGGGAGATATATATATTGTAATTAATAAACTAAACTCTATCTTATAAACTCAAAGCTCAAAGCTCAAAGCTCAAAGCTTAATAGAAAACTTAATAGCAAAGAACAACCAGTCATTGATTAGTTCTTTTAATAAAAGGATCTAATCTACTGAGAGCAACAGACTCCCACACCCACCATCCACACTCACCCACTCTCCTTCCCACCACACTCACCCACTCTCCTTCCCACCACACTCACCCACTCTCCCTACCATCTCACTCGCCGACTCAAGGCTTTCTCTCCAATAACCAAGACCTCTATACAGAGAGTACCTCGGATGGGGGGACACCATTAGTATAGTTGGTCACCTCGCAACCCTATAACCCTCACCTTATAACTAAGATTTTACTCGCACACAGGCCGAGAACAGTGCGAGGAAGGCCTCAGACCAAAGCTCGAAAAACGAAGCTCCAGAATCGAAGCCGAGAACTCTCCTATTGGCTCAATCCTCATACTCAACTACTCATAACTCAAGTAACTCAATGATGACTTAATCCTCAAGTAAGGAGCAACCAAACCGTTCGCAAGCTTCACTATCCTTTGATTGCTGGGATTAAGCTAAGGTGTTGAATTGGGACGTTTTATATAGTAGGATTGTTTAGCAATGGGATATGGTTGAGTTAGACAGCGGAGAGTTACAAGCTCAAAAAGAAGCTGAAGATTTAAACAGAGCAAAGAAAGATATGACTTTCTTTATGGATAAATATCTCCGTTTCAATCCTAGAGTTGACCAAGCCCCAATTATATCTGCCTTAGAAGAAGGCGCTAGAAGAATTCTAATAAACAAAGGAAGACGTTGGGGAGGTTCAATATTAACAAGTGGAATAGCTATATCACTCTGTTCTCAAATTCCTGGTTTAAAGTGCGGAGTCTTTTCTCCTGGTTGGGATGAGACTGAAGTTTGGATGGATCACTTTAATGCACATATAGAACATTCTAAGATTAGAGCCAGCTTAGTTGAAGATAATAAAATGTTTAAGAAATTCTCTAATGGTTCTTTAGTTCGGGGCAGGGTTCTAAGCAAATCAGCTCAAGGTAAAAGGGGACGTGGTTATGATTTAGTTATTTTTACTGAAGCCGCTTTTATAGCTGATGATGAAATGCACATTGTAAGGTTGAGCAAATTAGATAATCCAAAAGCTATAGAAATTCTAGAATCTTCGCCTAATGGTTTAAATCATTTTTGGAAAGCTCATGAAGATAAAGATTTTATTTCTTTTGACAGACCAACACATATGAATCCAATGGTTAATCCAAAAGAGCTTGCAAAAGAAAGAAGCATGATGACAGATTTACAAGCAAGGCAGGAATTGGATGCTGAATTCATTGATGATGCTACTGCACCATTCCCTCATACTCTAATTGAAATGGCAACAAGCTCATCTAAGATAGAAAGATATTGGACTCATTGTGAAGATAGAACAGGGGTTTATGTTGGAGGATTAGACTTAGGAAGAAAAAGAGATAAATCTCAATTATACGTTTGGAAAATTGAAAAGGATGGAAACCTTCAAGGAGTTATGAGACACCAATTTGATTACAATCCTGATGATCCAAGATTCTGGACAAAGGTTATAGACCATGCAGAATATGTGGCTAAGGATTTTAGAATGACAAATCTAGCTGTTGATTGTACAGGATTAGGAGACAAGGTTGTCCTGGATATGCAAACACAATTTGCAGAACATCAAATCCATACAAGGGTAGAAGGGTTCAATTTTACTTATGCTTCTAAAAATAAGTGGGAAGGATTGATGAATCAATTCTCTTTATATTTTGAAAGATACAAACTTCACTTTCCTTTTGATTTGGAATTTATAAAACAATTAAAAAGTATAAGATTTAGTTCAGAAAAGAGATTATTCGAAGCAATTGGAAAATCTCCTGATATTGTAATGGCAGCTGCACTCGGAGTTATGTGCGCCCCAAAGTATTCTAATTTTTTTTACTCAAAAGCAAACGAACCAACAAAAGTTACAGAAAAGATTAATGAAACAAATGTAACTGCATCTTATGGTGGTTTATAGAACCTTTTATATATAAAAAAGATATTATGAAAAATATGGTTGCAAAAAGAGTACGTTCTAAATTAGTTAATCAAAGTGTATTTCAAAAAGTTAGAGGAATACTCAGTTCAGCGAGAGAAAAAAAAGAAGCAATTCTTCCTTATTCTAAAGCATCAGAAGACTCAACAGTATTTGTAAATGCAGACACAACACATTTTAATTCATTTGCTGGAAAATTAGAGCTTGAAGTTCTATATAGAAATAATTGGGCGATATGGAAAGCCATTAATGTTAGAGCAAATTTACTAACATTCAGAGGATTAAAGATAAAGGCAGAAGACCCAAAGGCTTTGAAAGTAACAAATGAATTTCTAAAATTAATGCACCCAACAAGACCAGAATTAGCATTACTAAAAACATTTAAAAATAGATCTATAAATACAGATGTTTTTGGAAACTCTTATGATGAATTACTCTTCGAACCAAGAGGTACAAGAGAAAAACCTGCTGACCCAAAAAATGCAACAAGCATGGTGGGATTTACAGTAATCCATCCATTAAACATAGATTATATCAGAGACCAACAAAGCGGAGCAATTAAATTCAAAGATAACGTTCCAAAGGGTTGGAGATTTGTAAAGGATGCAAAATCTGGAATTGATAAAGGAATTGAACTTCCATTAGGAAGGGTTGGACATTTAAAATATAATGAGATTGGAGATGAATTAATTGGAATCAGCACACTTGAACCAATATTCAAAACTGGAGAAAGACTATTAAAAATTGAAGAAGGGGTTACTCAAGGAATTTTAACTCATGGTAATCCACTCCATGATGTTATTGTAGGAGATGAATCTCATCCACCAACAAAAAAAATGATTGACACTACTGCAAAAGAAGTAGCAGGGTTAAATATGAAAAGTGAGTATGTACATCCCCCATGGATAAGGGTTGGACAAATAGAATCTTTTTCTTTAGGAAAATCACCAAACTATATGCAACCTTTTATTACAGCCATTGCAGCAGCAACAGGAGTACCAGAGTTTATTCTTCTAGGAAGGGGAGAAGGTACAAACAAAGCAACAGCTCAAGCCATGATTAATTTTATACATCAAACAATTGAACCATTACAACAAGCTCAAGCAATGTATTTCGAAGAAGCTATTCTTGCACCTTTAATGAAAATAAAGGGGATAGATGAAGTTCCTATGATTGAATGGAATGAAATACTTCCTAGAAATCCAACAGATTATGCAGAAATTGTTAAAATTTTTTCAGAAGTGATGATTGGAGGTAAACCAATGATTTCAATGGAAGAAGGCAGAGAACTTGCCGGATTGGGTCCTAAAGTTGTAGCAAAGGAAAAAGGAAAAACAAGATTAACTAGAAAATTAAATTTTAAAAAATGAAAAATGGTACACGAAGAGGATATAAATCCTGATAAACTATCAAATGAAGTTCTATTAAGATATCATATTATGACCCATATTTGGTGGGAGAAAATTATAAGAGGGGAAGTTATTGAGGGTTGGAGTGTAGATGATGTATTCAAAAAACACAGAGAAATTGCTGAGGAAATGACAGCAAGAGAACTAGGTTTAAATGAAGAAGGGTTGCATGCAACACCTTTGCAAGAACAAAGAAGAGAAGAACTAAATTCTATTAACCCTTTTAAATTTGTAAGGCAACCAGAACCATTGAAAGGAAGATTTGAAAGGCAAATATATTCCCCTGAAACAGCAGAAGAAATAATCCTTTCTCTAAAGGAATGGGAAGAACAATTACAATATGGTATTTTTGTTGATAAAAAACAAAAAGGATTTGGAATTCAGTTACACAAAGTAGGAAATAAAATTCAAGTATGGAATTATAGGGGAGAAGAAATAACTCAAAAAGTAACTTCTTTGTTGAATGAAATAAAAAAAATTAATCATGATTTTATTGCTGATGGAATTGTAGAAGAAAAAAAATATAATGAAATTGAAGGAACCGAAAAAGATTTAAAAATCATAATATCAGATTTGTTGTGGATTAATGGAAGAGACATTAGCCAAGAAAATTATAAAGAAAGACTAGAACAACTAAAAGAAAACATCAATCAAACAATTAACATTAAGATATCCTTTCCTAAATTAGTAAAATCTATTGGAAATTTAAAAAAAGAAGTAATGATTGTTTCAAAATTACCTGGAAGCAAAGGTGCAATACTTAAAAAATCAACTTTTATATATCCTAAAAATGAACACACTTCTGGAATTTTAAAGTTTGAAAACAGATTATCCATAAATGCAGAGCTTGTAAAAATGGAAGAAGTTGAAGGGACAAATTTAATAGAATATTTAACAACTATAAATTCTGGAACCAAAAAGATATCATGTGGAAGCATACTTCATGAAAAGATTGATGCAGAAATTGGAAATAATCTAAAAGTAATTTTTGTTGAATTGAACAAAAATATTGATCCTAAAACAAAAAAAATATGGTATGAATTTTTTGCTCCTAAAATTGTGGGGCTAGCCAAAGAATCAGATTCAATGAAAACAGCAGAAAGCCTTGTTGAAAAATCTGGAGGAAGAACATTAGAAAAAGCTTTCTGCGGGAAAGGAGAACTAATAAATAATGATAATTATAATAAAGAATTCAAAAATAATGCTTTGTTGTGGGAAACAGAAGAATTTGATTTTGCATTATCCAAAGGATGGATTGATGAAAAAACAATTCCAAAAGAGTTAGCACAGGGAGGAATGAAAGTTATTAAAAACAAAGAGGAATTCCTTATAAAAAAAGAAGTGATGGGAAATGCTATGGTAATTTTAAGAAATGAAAAAAACGAAATTACTCATAAAAAATTAGTTAATCTTGTGGAGGTCACATGAAAAAAGAAAACATTCTTGCAGGAATATTATTACTTTATCTAGTTTATTTTAGTTCTTTTGCGTATGCTTCAATTTGGCTACCACTCTCAGAAAATAGAACAGATTTTCTTTATTATAACGTGTTAGGAGACTCGCTTGCGGGGAACATGAACGCATCTGATTTCAATATAACAGATATCCAGAATTTAGTTTCAAATACTATCGTTACTAATACTTATATTAATATGACAAATGGGAATATCACAGATGTTAATAAAATATTCTTAGATAATGAGGGGCATTATATTAAATTAGGAATGGAAGAAGATTCAAGTGGAAGTGAAATAGCTAATGAATCATTCTCATTACATCATCCAGAAGGGCATGAGGGGGGTACTGTTTTATTTTCAGTTGATAATACAGATGATGTAAACTTTTGGGTAATCCATAAAATAAATGGAAGTGCTAGTGGTGTTTCAAATAGTTTCATGGCTTTCCCAAATAATGATTTAACAGATAAAAAAAACATATCAGCAATAATTTCTATTGTACAAAGATGGGTAAATTATGGAATTCAACCTTTTTTAAGTTATCATTCAGAAGTAAATGAAACTAGCATAGCTTCTTTATTTGGAATAGAAACACAAAAAATAGTTTTCCATAATGATTTAGGAAATGGGGGATTGATTGGAGAAGGGACTTTTGACATGACATTAGATGGAAATGATGCAAATTTCTTTAATGGTTCAATACATAATTTTATACCTGTTAATTTTACTTCAGGATTTATTCCAGGACAAGCATTCACAATTTTAAATGTATTATTTCAAGGAGGTATAAGTCCTTTCATTAATGAAGATGTAAGCCCGAATGTTTGGTTTACAGCAAGTGGTTCTCTTTGTGATGAAGGAGAATGTGCAGAAGCAGTTGGAAATTCAGGAAGCAGTGATATTACAATGACAACAAATATAAGTACATCAAATGTTAATGAAACACAACTAAATTTTATATATGCTCTTTTTAATTTAATCGGTGCAGACAATATAAGAGTAGAAACAAATAATTTTACTGGGAGTGGGTGGGAAGTTCAATTTACAGATGGAGGAACAGATAATCCAACAAGCGTTTCTGTAAATCTAGGAGAAACATATTCTAATTTAAGTACAGTAGGGTTAAGAGTTGTTTGTGATGTAACTCAACCATTAAGGTCTTGTTTTATTGATAGTTTAATTGTAAATGGAACATTCACAGCAAACACAACAGCTATGGTAAATGACTTTGATTCAGAATTTTGTGGAGCTGATGGAAGTAGAGATGTTAATGGAGATTGTAATATTGGAATAAGGTGGGATGCGAAAACTTCTCAATGGATTTTTGCAGGAACACTAAATGCAACTTTAGCAACAACATCAGGGATTTCAGGCTCTGGAACAACAAATAATTGGGCTAAATTCACAGGCTCAACAGCAATTGGAAATGCACCAATCTCAGATGATGGTTCGCTTATCCAAACAACACTTCCTTTGAACGTAACTGGAGATATAAACTCAAGTGGAAATGTTCAAGGTGTAACTCAAGCAGAATTTAACACATTAACAGACACCTCAAATGCGGATGCTTTACATGACCATACAGAAAGCTCAGTAACAGTAAATCATATTGGAAACTGCTCAGGATTAAATAGTTGTGGTAATGTTCTTTATTCCAATAACGCAACAAGCTATCTTCTAAATACTGGTGATACTGCAACAGGTAATTACACTTTTGATTCAGGAACTTTCTTTATAGATTCAACAAAGGATAGAATTGGGATTGGAAATACTGCACCCGCAGTAAGTTTAGAAGTTGGTGATGAAACAGGAGAAGAAATAATCAGGGTTTCAAGTGGGGCAAATAGTAATGCTATATTATCTGCAAATTCTTTTTCTTCAACAGGAAACCCATTAACACAATATATAGTAGCTGGAGGAAATAATTGGGTTACAGGAGTAGATAATGCTGATAGTGACAAGTATAAAATAAGTTTTCACATTACTGATTTAGGAACAAATAATTTTTTAGCAATTACAACGGGTGGGGACGTAGGAATTGGGACGAGTAGTCCTACTCAAAAACTAGATGTTCGAGGAAACATCAATGCAAGTTTGTTTAATGTAACAGTTGATTGTATTACTTTTGACAGCGGAGGGAAAATCTGCTCTATATAAAATGGTATCTTGGAAAATAATCGCAAGCTCAACAGCAGGAGGAACCACCTTAATAGGGTTATTTGCTTACATCTTCTTACTTACAAATGTAAGTTCTAGTTTCACAGGAGATTCTGTATGTGACCAATTAGAATGTCCAGCTTATATTAATGTGAATACAACAACTTATAATATTTGTTTTGACCATCCAGAAGATTCTCAGAGAATTTATTATCCTGATTGGAATTCAGGAGGAAAATTAGCGAGAACTACAATTGGAGAAACGAACGCAACAGTCTATAAAAAATCAAGATTTGAAAGAGTTATCTGGGTTAATCTAAATAATGTAGATATGGTTATTTCTACAGAACCAAAAATCCCAGTAGATTGGTATGTACCAACAATAAAAAGATATGCTGATCATCAGGATGATGAAGGCTACTGGAGAAAGATTAAGGATGGCGATTGCTGGACTAGAAATAAAAAACCAAACAGAAATAAATTAATTGGCAGAGCAACCGAAGGTCAAGTAATTAAATGGAATTTCAAAATTGGAGAAGAAGTAGATATAGATCCAATTTGGATAAGCTGGGATTATATGAGAAAAAATGAAAGCATACAAGAACCAATTTACAGAATAACAACAGAACAAATTGAGATTCCTTGTGACAAAAATAATGAAAGCTGCACCAACTCAATTTATTACAATAAAACAACAAAAGCATTAAGAGGATATAAAACAATTTATTATCAAAAGGAAAACCCAGGAATCTTAGAGAGGGACGGAATAAAAGTAGGAAATAAAGAAGTAAAAGGGTGGGCTTCTGTTTGCGGGAATATCTTAGTCGAACGATTAGTTAATCCAGGAGACCATAATGAAGAAGAATTTTGTAGATGCAGACCAGACACAATCTGGAAAGGAGTTTGTAAGGAGACAAATTTATTACAATGAAAAAATCACTAAAATCATTACTGTTATGTATATTGTTTATTTTTTGGAGTAGTTCTGTATTTGCAACAAATATAATTGATGGTTTAGTTCGTTATTATGATTATGATACTGCTGGGGATGCTACAATTTTTGATTCTGAAAGTAATAGAAGTATGACTGAGGTTAATAATGTTGTATTAAATGCTTCTTGTATTAAAAATGGTTGTGCATTTTTCAATGATGTTATTGATGGGTATAAAGAATCAGTTACAGATTGGAATGTATCACAATGGGACAGTTTCACTATGTGTTATTGGATGTGGGATTCTGGATTTACTAATGATGGAAAGATGATTATCATAGGGAATACTGGTTTAAGTCAACCATATTATAGAAATTATCAAGTAACAGCAGGAACTACTATAGATATGCATTATCAGGCTATTACTGGAACAATAAATTTACAAACTTCCGCTGTATCACTTTCTGTTTGGCAATTACGATGTTATACTATGAATGGAACAACTTCTGCTACATTTAAAAATGGGGTAAAGGAAACTATAGCAACAACAGTAGCGAGGATTAGTGCACTTGCTTCAGCTTCTTTTTTATCAGTTAATGCAAATTTTGGTGGTCAGTCTGGCGCAACTTGGTATGTAGATGAAATGAGTATATGGAATGTTACATTACCTTTAGAAAATATGACTTGGCTTTATAATAGTGGAGAGGGTAGAAACTACACAGATATTTCACAACCCCTAGACCTAACACCACCAACAAACTCCAGTTATAATATAACCAGCGGAAATATTTTTGGTCAAAATAGCACAGCATGGAATCAAGGGAAAATAAATAATTTTAGTTCTAATTTAGCTTCAGCAACATGGACATGTAATGAAAATTGCAACAGTACATGGTGGTTAGATAATGAAGGAAATTATACTGAAGCAATAGCAAACAATTCAAATCATAAATGTGAAACAACAGACACAACAAGTCAATCGTGCACCCTCTTTGATAACATCTCAATAGGAGACCATTTCATCTGTGTATCACTTATAGATTCATTAGGAAATGAACAAGGGGCAGGAAAATGTTCTGCAATTCTTAATTTAACAAGAATCAATCCTTTAAACGGAACAGTTGTTGATAGTGGTTCAATAGCAGTAAATGATTCTTCAGTTTACATAATAAATATGACAAGTAATGCAATCGAGTTTAACACAACAACTAATTCATCAGGAAGATTTATCTTTGATTCAAAACTGTTACCAGAAGGAATTTATCTGGCTTGTAGTGGAAATAAGAATAATTTTTCACAAGGAGCAGATGCAAAATTAATAAATGTGAGCTACTAATGAAATACAAAATATTATTCATAACATTGATTTTAATTACAGTATCATTTTCTTTTCAGGTTTCAGCCAGTTTTTGTTATCAAGAATCTGCAAACGTATCTACTTCATGTAGTGGATTAGATACTGGAAATTATGGTTTTAATGGAAGTTGGACAAATCCACAAAATACAGTTGATGGAAACTGGAACAATTTTGGTGTTGCTTCTTCTGGTCAGATTGCTACTCTATATATTAACTATACTAAACCATCAGATTCTTTGATCTCTAGTTTATGGCAAATTCGATTTTCCGATGAAGCTCTACCTCTCAGGGAAAATCTTTCAATTCCTCTTTCTTGTTGGAGTCAAAACCCTTTACAATTTATAGTTGTTTCTGATTTTGTTATAGGTAAAACCGTTTGGAGTTGTTCTAATTCTTCATCATCTATCCTTTTAAGGAACTTTACAGGTGGTGTTGGTGTTTACGAAGAAGCAATGTGGTGGAATTTTCTAAATCCATGCACAGATTGTCAACCAGCAGAAAATATAAATTTAACTTTAGATGGTTCTGCTATTCAAAATGAAAATGCAATCCTTCTAACTTTAGGAGAAGGAGTTGCAGCAAATGATACATGCACTTGCCCTGGACTAAACCAAAATTGGGTAGTCGATATGAATGATAATTGCAGTTTAACAGTTTGCGAGTTAGGAACAGGAACTTTAAGCTTCATAAACACAACCACAATTGGAACTGCTTATTGTAATGGAAATATCAACACAACAGACATGGGTCCTGCACCAGACACATTCACTTTTTTCATAAATTCAACTTGTAATATCGGGGTGAGAAGCTAATGGAAAAAAAAGAATTATTAACTGGAATAATTATCTCTTTTATAGTAGCAATGTCAGGAACATATTATATTTCACAAGATGAAGATGCTTATCACTGCAAATCAAGAGAGATTGTAATGCTTTGTGAAAAACTCAGCCCAGGATTAGGAACCAGATGTTATTTTGAAAATACTTATAAAATTTGTAAAGAAGGTTGGGAAAAGATAGAAATAAATACAATCCTTAATATAGAAGAAAACAAATTAAATAGATTGGGTGACTGGAAATGTCATGCACCACCAATTAACAAATGTGAGGAGGTAAGTTAGATGAAGAAAATATTATTTGTGTTATTTTGTTTATTAATTCAAACAACAATAGTTTATAGTGCTAGAACATGTCAAGATATTCAAGAACCGAATGTGGCTTGTGAAATTATCACACCAAAAGTTTCTTGCTCAACTTATGATTTATATAATACTTCTCATGAATTAATTATTGACGATGGAACAATGACACAAATAAGCACAACTGGAACATATAATTTTACATTCAATCAATCTACTCCAGGAACATATTTGTTTAATGTTTGTGATGTTACACCAGGAGTAATCGAAGTGGCTAACTATTCTATGAAAAATATTTATGAAAATCCTTCAACTGCATTTTTAATAGATGTGGCAAATAAAGTATGGACCTTCATAATTGGATATGTAAATCCATCAGGCTCAACTTTAAATGCAAATGATACATTAAGAACAATTGCAGAATATACTGAACCGGGTGCTTGGTAAAATGCCAGATATAAATAGAAAATTTGTAATGTTTTATGCAGCTAGAGGGTATAGAACAGGTCAAACAGTTACAATAAATATATACGATACTGTAGGAACTAAAGAAGTAAATGCTCAAGCAATGACAGAATTAGGCACTACAGGAGTATATACTTTTAACTGGTTTCCTAGGAAGAGAACATTCTATACAGCAATTATGGACTGCGTTGAATTTCCTAGGCAAAGCCATGAAATAATCGAAGTAAAGAAAATAAAAACTGCTGGAGCAATAACCTTCCCAAAAACGGCTCAGACTTTTAAAATAGATGAAAAAAATAAATTGATGGAATTAGTAAATAACATAAATTTTAATCTAAACAATACTTCAAAAAACCAAGTAGAGTTAATGAATAAAATACTCGAAAAAGGAAACAACAACATTGGCAAAGAATTAATGAAAGAATTAGAAAGCTTAAAAACAGAAGTATCAATTTCAAAAAGAGACACTTCAGAGCTTGTAAAAACTTCTTTGAAAAGAATGGTCAATGATAATTTTGAATCAATGTCTGCAATGAAAACAGAAATATTCTCTAAGATATCATCAAAGATAGAACACCTTTCTGAAGCAAATGAAATGATTAAAGGATTTAATCAAAAACTAAAAGCCTTGGGAAACTCTAATGTAACAAACCAACTAACAAAATTGAATGAAAAATTCATAAGTCTTAATTCAGGAATTGATGAGATAAATGCAAATTTATCAGCATTTGGTGAAGCCTATTCAACAACAATAAAAGATAAAATTGGTACAATTGAAAAGAATTTAGATGAATTATCAATCTTAATGAAAGATGGAAAAGCAGAATAGATTCGTTCTACAAGAACACACCAGAGGGCAAAGCTCACATATAGATTTGAGACTAGAAGAAGGAGACCACCTAATAGGATTTACATTAGATGACCCAGGAAGAGTAGGTAATAAAAAGAGATTGAGTAACAATCCTGAAAAATCAAGCAAGAATAAAATCTTAGCTCATCTAAAAAACAAACAACCAAAAGAATTCCTTGAATTAAAAGGAAATCTAACAAAAGATGAAACATCAAAACTAAAAACATTAGATGAAGGAGATTATAAAACAGGAGTAGTAAAAGATAATTTTCTTGAATTATTTCTACAAGGAAAAAATTATAATGGAAGGTTTGTTGTTAGCAAACTAAAAGAAGATTGGTTCTTTTGGAAACCAATAAAACAAGAACCAAAAGTTCTAAGTTCAGAATCAATTGAAAAAGGATTCGTACCACCACAAGGGAAATCTGCTTTATCAAACGAATGGGAAGGTTTGATTCCATCAGAATTGAGATGGTGGGAGAAAAATTGGACAGGAGCAAGAGCTGTAATAACTCTCAAAGAGATTAGAAAATCTCTGTTAAAAAGAAATGTTCTGAAAAAAGATTTGATACAATTTTCTCAAGGAAAGAACAAAGAACAAAATCCAAAGAAATTCCAAAATACACCTTTATCAGAGGAACAGATAGGAACAATTGTAAGGCAATCTTTAGAAAAGAAATTTCCTTCAGACATAGCAGATAAAGCATTATGTTCTAAACAATCAGTAATTTACTGGCAAAATAAACTGGGGTTGAGATAATGGATATTGAAAAAGAAAAAGTATTAAGAGAGAATCCTTATTTAAGAAAAGGGGAACACCAATTCTTAATGGGAATAGTTTCACAACTAAAAAAGAATGCTGACATATTAGAAATTGGAACATTCAAAGGTCAAACAGCTATTTTTATTGCAAAAATTAGGAAAGATATAAACATAATTACAATAGATAATCATGAGGGAATCCCTGAAGAAGGATTTTATTCTTCAAAAGAAGAAGTTGATTTAAGTATTAAGAAGAATAATTTATCTTCTCAAATAACACACCACCTAATAAGCTCTCAAGAATTTTTTCCAAAGAAAAAGTTTGATTTAATTTTTATTGATGGAGACCATTCTTATGATGGAGTTAAATTTGATTTTGCAAAATTCAAAAACTATCTAAAAGAAGATGGTACAATTATCATCCATGATTGTAAATATATACCTGGAGTAACAAAGTTTTGTAGTGAATTAAATATAAAAGAACAAATTATAGGAAACTCTATTTTTCTAGTAAGACATGGTGATATTTTTGGATAACAATCCAAAAGTCTTAATCGGAATTGGCACTTGTGATAAATTCGAATATTGTGATGAACACATGATTAAATCAGTTTTGAATCAGACATACAAAAACTTTGATATCTTAATTGTAGATAATTCTTTTGATTTAACATATTTCAGCACACTAATGAAAATGAATTTGCCTGCAAAAGTAATCCATAGACCAAGAGCAAAATACTTCAGAGATGCATTAATGGATAACAGACAATTTATCGTAAACCATTGCATCGCGGGTAATTATGATTCTCTACTTTTTATAGATGCAGATCATGTTCTAGAACTAGATACACTAGAAAAATTAGTAAAACACAATAAAGATATGATAACAGGAAATATAGGTTATCTACATCAAGAATTTTCAACTTGTTATTTACAAGACTTTGACCAAAAGAAACCAAGCAAAGTTGCAGGAATTCCCCCTTTGAAAGCTATAAGCTACAAAGATATGGAGAAACCACCTTTTCTTATGGAGATTATTGGATGTGGATTGGCTTGTGCTTTAATCAAAACACATGTATTAATTGGAATAAAATTCCAAAACACACATTCTATAAAAGCATTCATGGAAGACTTGTTTTTTTGTAAAGATTTAAGAGAGAAAAACGTGAAAATTTTCTTAGACAAAACAGTCAAACCTATGCACCTTCACACCTTCATCCCAGATAGGGAATTTAGGCAAGGAAGTTAGAGTTTATATTATAAAGGAATTACACATATTCTATCCGTATGGAAGAGCTATCCCTCGAACAACAATTTAATTTGCCTTTAGTTAAAGACATTTTATCAGAAAATGAGAAATTAAGGCAAACACAAAACCTTTCTGGAACAAAAATACCTGATAATAAGATTGAAAAAATTACTATTCCTTATGTTATAAAACACAGACTTCTAATGCAAGAAGGAGATTTCAATGGGGTATTCTACCCAAAAGCTGAAATTATGGCAAAAGTACAAGAAGCAAATGAAAAAGGCTTAATTCTAGATCATCTTGATACTCATGACCAAGGAGCAACTGCGTGGGCTGGTCAAATCCAAAATGCAGAATGGACTACAGGAGACCAAGGAGAAGGACTTTATGGAGACCTTTCTATTGTTGATAAACCAACTGCACAGAAATTAGCACAAGGAGCAAAGTGGGGAATATCCCCTACAATTGATTTCGAATCAAGCGAATTAAATGGAAAAACAACAGCATCAGACTTACAATGGAAATCTTTCTCGTTTGTGATAGAACCCGCTGTAAGAAATACAATGCTAAATTCACAAAAAAAGAATCAAGGAGAAACTAAAATGGTAGATGATAAAAAAATAGTACCTTACAAATTATTAAATGCAGAAGGAAAAACAGAGCAAACTCTACAAGTAGAGGAATCTGTTCTTGAAGTTTTAGAAGCTAAAGATGCTTCAATAAAAGAGTTAGCTAAATATAGAGAAACTGTTGAAAATGCTAAAAAAGATAGCTTTGTCTCAGCTATAGTAGCAAATGAATTTCTTATTGGAAGGTTAACTTCTGATGAATTAAAAGATAGAACAGATAAATTATCTGAAAAATCTAATGAAATTCTTGCTGAACTTCATGAAGTTATTGGCAATCATGCAGATTTAGGAAAATTCCAAGAGTTCGTTACAAGTTTCTTGAAAAAGAATCCTAATGAAACAATTGGAAAAGCTGCAACTTCTTATTCAGAGTTAAAAAAAGTTGAAGAAAAAAAGCTTCAAGATGAAGGCGGAGAAAAACCTGCTGAACCAGCTACTCCTGCTGAAGGAGAAAAACCTGCTGAAACACCAGCTGAAGGAGAAAAACCTGCTGAAGGAGGAGAAACTCCTGCTACACCAGAAACACCAGTGGCTCAAGCTCAACTAACTGGTCAAGGAACTACACCAGGAAGAAATATTGGAGAGTTAAAAGATTCACACGCTCCAACAAGCGCAGATGAGGCAATGTACAACAGCCTGCACGCTAGTATGTTTGGAGGTAAAAAATGAGATCTATAGCAGAATTAACAAAAGACGTAAGAATGAAATCAGAATTAACAGATGCACACACAAGAGTTGCAACAACTGGAATAACAGACATGAGACCTACAAAGTGGGTAGCTGAAGTTATTAAATGGGCTGAAGATTTAAGAATCTTAGACCAGATAGTTGCTGTGAATAAACAAGCTGTGGGAACTAAAGACACAAAGATTACAATCCCATTATCTACATCACATTTGAGTATAACAACCAGTACAACAGAAGGAACTGCAAGAACAAAAACAGAAATGGATAATATGGACACAACTGATGCAGAATTCGTTGTTGCTGATTTCCTTAAAGGAGTTATAACAATTTCAAGACCTTTAATGATGACAACAAATGTTGATTTGATAACACAAGCTAAATTTTCTATTGCAGAAGATATGGCTGATGATGTTGATTTAGCATTAGCTAACGCAATGCAGACAACAAACATGACAACCAACCAATTATGGGGTGGGGATGCTACACAAGTAGAAGACCTAACCGATGGAGATGTTATTACAACAGATTTAGTTGCAGATTCAAAAAGGCAATTAGCTCTAAATAATTTTATAGCTAAAGACTTAGTTATCTCACCTTATCAAGAAGCAACATTCTTGAAAGATTCACAATTCGTGAATGCTTCAGAGTTTGGAAGTGATAAGATTGTCTTGAAAGGACAAATTGGAGAATATCTAGGTATGAATGTTTTAGTTGTAAACAATGATAATTTCCAATACACAAGTGGAGATACTGAACTTAATGAAAATGCTTCACCTGGAGCTAGTATGACTGTATGTCCTGTTCTAGGAATAAAGAAAAATGGTGAAAAAGTTTCTATAGGTTTAGCATGGAAAATGATGCCTGAAGTAGATATGGAATTTGAAAAAGATGAAGCAATTCAGAAAATCTACTATGACCAAGCATTTACAACCTATGAAATCTTTACTGAAGCGATTTCATTAATAAAAGTTACAAACGTCTGAAGTTTGTAATTCCTTTATTTTTTATTTTCTTTAAAAATATCGGAGCCTCAACTCGTTAAAATGACTAGAAGTATAAGAGTCCTTAATGGACGTAAAAAAGCAGGATTTCATTCTGGTAGATTACACGCTTCTAATATTATTGCTGGTAAAGTTGATGTTACTTTAACTACAGGTGATGGAACAGCAACTGTTACTTTTGCTAAAGCATTAAACAACGCAAATTATAGAGTTCTTTTAACTTCTCAAGAAGCAACAACAAATGATGATTTAGTTTTATCAGTTACAACAAAAACACCACAATCATTCGTAGTTAATGTTAATTCTACAAATCATGCTACTCCAATCACAGTTGGATATCTAGTTCTTGAAGATAGAAGCAAAGGTCTAGGAAGTCATGGAAGATTTGGATTCCATTCAGGATTTGCACATTTTAGAAATATGCAATGGGGAAAAGCCGTTGTTACAATCGGTGCTGGTTCTGGAACAGCTTTAACAATTAAACTTCCAAAACCCATGAAAAACAAACCAATCGTTTTCCTAACTTTTGATGATGATACAAGAGTAACTGCAGGATTTGCTTATATAGCAACAGGAGGAGCTCAAAACCATGGTTCATTTAAGATTGATGTTGCTAGTGTCTCTGGTCCATCAGGAACAGTAGATGTTACATGGTTAGCTTTTGACCCAGGATTTAATTTTGGAACAACAGATGCAGTAGCAAACTCAGGAAATGCAGGAGTTGGAGGAAATAGACAAGCCAAATTCGGAATACATTCCGGAGATTTTAGAGCTAAAAACTTTGTTGGAGGAATTGCTGCTCTTACAGCAGATGGCAATGGAGACCAAACAGAAGCAGTATCTCTAAAACAAATGCTTAAAAATTCACCTTTAGTATTATGTATGCTTCAAAGTCCTGTAAATGATGAAACAGCAATAGCTTATTCATCAGCTCAAGCAATTAGTGGAGCTACAATTGGGGTAAACAATTCAACAACAACTACAGCAGTAGTTATTTTAGGATTTTTAATAATTGATTATGAATGGCGCGCAACAGATGCAGCCGAATAAAATATATGGAGATGATATAAATGTCAGATAAAAAAGAAAAAAAGGAACAAAAAGAAAATGTTGATAAAACTCACTGGAGATATAGAAAAAATCAAGAAATTGCAAAGAAGAATAATGATAAAATAACAGGATTAAAAACAAAACCTTTTGCTCCAGAAAAGAAAAAGGAAGAAAAACCTGAAGTTGAAGCTCCTGCTTTAGAAGAATCTTACACAGAAAAAGATGCTAAAGATTTAACAAGAGTAGAACAGGAAGATTTGTTAAAATTCAGAAAAGTGAATTTCACTTCAAAAGATAAAGAAGCTGATCTTATTAAAAAGATTGTAAGCTCAAACCCAAAAAAAGAAAAGGAATAAATGGCAAGAGTAAAAACATTAGCGGGGGAAGTTGTAACAATAACTGAAACAAAAGGCTCTGATGTAAATAATAGACATTGGAGATTGGTCTCAGGAACAGCCCAAGGGGTTATTGATTTTTTGAATGAAAATGGAATCCCAGAACACAAAGTCAAAGACTTTGAATTAGATTCAAGCGTTTGGTACGCATGGTATCACTTATAAAATGGAAAATAAAAAATATATAGTCGGAATCTTTATTGGAGTTCTAGTTCTTTTAGGGGGACTCTACGAAGCAGAAGTTTTTGAAGATAAAATAGTAGTTAAACTACCTTCAGAAGTTTGTGATGATGCAACTCTTAGAGTAACTAAAGATGATTTCACTCTTAAATGTGGCTGGAGAATTGCTTTCCAAGCGGATACAGTTGTAGACTATTATAAAACTTATGGAAAAGATGAATGGGTTAGAAACAATAGATATGTTGGAAGAAACAAAAAGGATATCACTATCCAACTCATCGAGCATGAAGATTCTTTTGATATTCTCAGAAGCACAAAATACAGAAAAGGAAAACAATATGTTCTAGATGGACTTCTTACTGAAAAATACACTTTCACAAAAGATAAAATAAAAATTTCTTATTATTATGTAGTTGATAATTCAGCAAAACACAGAATTACTATGAGAATTAAAAAACAGTATAATTCTTATTTAAATGCTTTTGACCCTAATGGATATACTGGTTTCCAAACAGGAAATACTCTTTTTTATGAGGGCTTTGGAGATTTATTTATAGATCCAACTGTTACTCTGGTCTCTCCAGCAAATCAAACAGTTACTTATAATGAATCTGATACAATTCCTTTAATCTGCCAAACTGTAAATAATTCAGATACGTCTTTTGCAAATATTACTCTTTATTGGTCTGCTAATGGTTCATGGATTGCAAATGGAACTGAAACGCTTTCTGGAACAACTAGCGTAAACACCACATTTTCTAGAGTTATTCCTCATCAAGAAAGTACAGGAACGTTCATCTGGAATTGCTATAGCTGTAATTCTTCAAACACATGTGATTGGGGAACCAACAGAACAGTTAACCCAATCTATAGACCAAATGCAGTAAATCTTACTGGTCCAGGAGATAGCAATCTTGTAGATTTAAATCTCTTAAATGGAACAGCAGATTGGAATCAAGGAGTCATTTATTCTTCTTTTGTAAATCTTTCAAATAATCAAACATTATACATCAATTGGACCCATCCATCTCATCCTGATAGTGATAATATAACATTCAATTTATCTTATTTTGGAATCACAAACTCAACAAGAAGATATGATAAATTCAGATATGAAACTACAAATGGAACAATCTTAGGAGATTGGAACTTTACAGGATTAGGAGTTGATGATTATTTCATAACTATTATTGCGTGTACTGAAGATAACACAGCTTTATGTGTAAATGATACCTATGCCCTGCCTATAGAAATATTTGATTATACACCTTCTATTTCAACAGGAGAATCAAAGATAAGATATCCAACTCAACCAACATTAACAAAAGGTGCTGCACTAGGTCAAACAAGCTCTCAAGGAATTATCAAAATAGATTGGTTAGGAAGTGGATTTCCTACAGGGGAAGTAAATCTAACTTTAAACATAAGTGATACAAATGGATGTACAACATTCTTTGAACACACTTCAAACAATGTTTCAGCCATGGAGGCTCTAACAAATAACTCAAGAAATACAATTTTTAATGATGCAACTTCTGACCCACAATATATCTGGTTATGGGTCACAAAAGCTTCATGTAACACTACAACAATTTCTAATTCCTACAACCTAGAGGTTTTGGAGTAGGTGGCAAATGGGCTATGCTACCATTTCTTTGTTTAGAAATTTAACAAACATGCAGAAAAATTTGGTAGATGACCCTACGTTAAAAGCAATATTTCCAATTGCTGATAGATTAATAAATAAACAAATTGCTACAAAAGTTTATAGAGAACAATTACATGGAAATATTAATGGAACAAATAAATTCTTTAGAACACTTCATGCACCAATATCAGATTCAAATTTAAAGAATACAATTCTTTTAGATGATGCAAATACAGCAGATTGGACAGACAGCACAGATGCTTCTTCAAACGTCTTAGTAGGTGCATTAGTATTACCTTCTTCTGCCCTGGCTCTAGGAAAAGATGGAACTGCTTCAGCTTCAGCAACTTATACTAAAACAAAAACTTCAACTGTAGATGGAACAGGAAGAAAATTAAGAGTTTCTATTTTAATAACAGAAATAAAGGAACTGAAAAAAGACTTGGCTCTAACTTTAAGAGTAGGAAATGCAGACACAGATTATTTTTCTATAGATTTCAAAAGAGAAGATCTAAGAAATGGGATTAATGAATTAAACCTTGAAATATCTAAAATGGGGCAAACAGGAACACCAGACATAACACTTTTAGATTATATGTTTATTGGATTTAATACAGAAGCTTCTGCTGATTTAATCACTTCAGGAGACATAATCATGGATAATTGGAGAATTGAAGACCCAGACTCTCCAGACTCTTCAGATGTTCAAGTTTTTTATGCTACTCAAGACTCAGAAAATGACTTAATTTTTGGCTCTATTCAAGCAGTATCAGGAATATTATCTGATGAAGGAAGAATTGAAATGACTACAGCTCCAACAACAACAACAGCAAAAAATGGAGTTTGGGCTGATTATCTTTATGTATCAAGAGATATGGATTGGGGGCTTATTAATTCTGCTTCATGTTACTTAGCGGCACATTTAGCTAGCTTTAAAATTTCAGGAGATTCTCCAAACTATGGTCAGATTCAAGATGCTTTTGCAAGAAGAGATTTAGCAGGAGCTCCGGATGAATGGTTAAGACTCGCACTTTCAATGGTAATTAATGCAATCGGAGAAGGTAGTGATGGAATTGGATTTAGAAGAATTGAAGCAGATGGTGGAGAACCATCAACTTTCTCTAATCCAGATGAACATAAACATTCTAAATTTATTCCAAGGGGGGTATTCTAATGGCTGCACCATTTTATACAACATCAGATAAAGTAAAAGCACAATTTGAAGATATTGATACAGATATCACTGACCCTGAAATATTAGTATTTATTAATACTGCAGAAAGCTTAATTGATTGTGTAATGAAAAAATCATTCAGAGAAAACTTTGATTCAACAAAACACGGGATAATAGAAGAAACTGCAACTTTGCTTGTTGCATTTAAATGCTTATCTGTACAACCAACAGGAGATTCTGGAAATATCAGTACATCAAGAGCTGCACTTATGGCAGATTTATGGTGGGCTCAATCAAGAAGAAATTTAAAATTTCTTGAAGACCCAAGAGTCATACAATATTTAGAGGATTTATAGTGGCAAATGGAGATGATGTACCCCCTTTAAATGGGGTAGATGATAGCGTAGATACACTGTTCACAGACAGAACTTTAACAAGAAGATATTTAGATGAATTCCCTTCAGCTCTATCATCTGTTACAGTAGAAACTGGAACAGCCTTTCCCTCAACACCAGCAGATGGAAAATTATTTTTAAGAACAGATGAAAGCAAACTTTATATATTCTTCTCATCAACTTGGTTTCAGATAGCTGTATTAGATGCTTCTAGTAACTTAAAAATTGGAGGAAGATATTTAAAAGAATGAACAAAGCAGAAATTGTATTTTTAATATTATTATCTTTCGGAGTAATTGTTAATGGAATGGTTGAACATTTAGTTTATGGAGCAACAAGTGATCCTGCAGAATTTGGAAACTCAACAACAACTACTTGCACAATTGGGGGTACTGCTGGAAATATAGTCTGTAGTGGAACAGGAACTTTTAGTTCTATTATTGCAAATGTAACAGGAACAATTAATTCGTCAGATTTCTGGGACAATTTAGATACACCAAATGACTTCACTTCAATTATAGCTTCTCAAATAATTCAAGCAAACCAATTCTCAGGAGCTCTTAATTGGTCTTACCTTCAAAACTATCCTGCTGCTTGTCCTGGTTCAGGAAGTACACAAACTTATGTTTCTACAATTGCAGATTCTACTACTTGCACTGGAATAACATCTTTAGACACTTCTAACATCCAAGATGTTTATTTATTAAATAATGGAGATATTTCAACAGGAAATATTGACTTAGATGATGGAGTAGGAGAATCACCAAAACTAAGATTTCTAAACGCAAATAATAATATTTCTCAAATATATGAACAAACTGATGGAGATTTATTTATTGGTGCAGCTGATGGGTTTGAATTATCTGGAAATTCTTTTAGAATGACCACACTTACTAATTGCGATACAATTGATACAGATGGTACAGGGGTTTTATCTTGCGGAACAGATGCAGATACAAATGCAAAAACCTTATGTGGAGATGGTTCTTTCTTAAGAGGAGAAGCTTCAACAACATGTAGAACATCAGCTCAAATAATCTCAGATGGTCAAATTGTTTCAGACACAACGCCACAACTAGGAGGATATCTAGATACTAATGGAAACAATATAGGTTCAACTACTGATGAAATTGAAAATATTTATATAACTACTAACAATAAGATTTTCTTAGGTACTGGACAGGAGGGAGAGATATTCTATGATGGCACAAAAATCGTTATCAAACTTAATTAAGTTTTATATAATCTCAATTCTAATAATCCCAATTGTATTTTCAACAGAAGTAGATAACTCAATATATGACTGCAATAGAATTGGTTCAGTTATAGGAAATGTATCTGGAGGAATTCCTACAGAAGGGGGGGCAGAAGAAGATATTTTTTCCAATGGAACAGATGTTATCGTAGTTAGACAGGGTCAAAATTGTGGAAGTGGGGGAAATGCTTTAATTAATTATAATAAAACTCTTGAAAATCCAAGAGTGAATAACCTTTCTTGTATTCCCCCTTTTGGGTCACAAATCAGAGCAAGAAGTGCAACCTTTGGAGGGGGAACAGATAATTGGTGGGTTGGGTATTGGGGAACACAAGCTGATAACTGGGATTTAGCAGAATATGGTTGGTCAGATTTAACAAACCCTATAAGGGTTCATAATGCTTCTTGCCAAATGCAAGCTACTTATGTCGGGGTAAAGGCAAATTCAACACACACTTTTTTAACCTGTAGTAATAGAAGTATAAATGTTCATGATTCTTCTTTTAATATAGTTGAAAATTTTCCTTTTCCTTTTACTTTCAAAGGAGATTTATTTATTCCGGGAGATGTTTCAGAAGATGGTAAAAGATTTATTACATTGGATGGATATGATGAATTAGCAGAAGTTGCACAAATAATAATTTTTAACAGAACATCTATAATAACAAAATCAAATGTTTCATTAAGAGATTTATTAGAAAAAGGAGCAGATCCCCCATTTGGTTATTTTGTAAGGGGAATTTCATTTGATGGAGAGAATGAATCAGCATTTTATATAATAGAAGGAGAAGGAAGAGGGATATATAAATCAGAATGTGATTTGGTTTGTACACCACCCCCATCAGGAGATTGGAATATTCAGAATGGAGCAGATTGCACTATAAATGTTACAGATTCTATAACAGGAAATTTAAACATTTCCAATGGATCCTTAGAAATACAGGACTCGGGTATTTTAACAGTTTCTGGTGGTTTTGCTTATATTTATCCAGGAAGTAATTTAACAATAGTGGGACAAATTAATGGATGAGATAAAACAATTCAAAAAAGAACACAATGGAGATTATGTTAAATATACTACTAAAGAACTAATTGGAGGATTACATAAAAAATTTGACAACCAACAAGAAGTTATAAATACTTTAAAAACAGATGTAACCTGGCTAAAAAGGTTAGTGTTTACCTTATATGGTTTGATAGGTTCTGTTTTATTCAAACCAGCAAAAACAATATTACAAAAAATATTTGGAGGTTAATAATGGAATTTATAAATTGGATTATAGCAAACAAGGGGGCCTTAATACAAGCATACCTAGCATTAATTGGGTTTGCCAGCATAGTAATAAAAATTACCCCAAATGTTAAAGACGATGCTTTTTTAAAGAAGTATCTGAAATTTACAGGAAAGTATATTGCTATAAACAGATAAAGAACTTAGAAAATTGAGGAAAATCTTATGTTTTCCCCAAAATTCCAATAGATTTTAAGTGCTTCATCAACACTATGAATGCTTCTTAGATAAAGATATTTATAAAACTTTCCAATTTATACGTATAAATTAATTTCTGACCGTGTTTTTTTATGTATTAATTTTCTGCACTGTAAGAATTCTATACGTATAGACACAGACCCATTAATTGCCACTGGAACTCTGATTCTTCAAAAAGTGGTGTATAAGAAAAAGTATTCCCCATATTCAATGCGTATAATTCATATGCATAGAGGGGTCTGGCAGATAACCGCAATCATTTTCTAAGCCCCATTTCCCTCGGTATCTCAGGGATGGCAATCCGTACAACAATATCTTAAATCCTTTTCTACATCCTCCTCAAAGAGATTTTCATACGTACCATGATGCACTTGGCCTCTCCAGCCTAGATAAGCACCACATTCTTCACACTTAAAATCAGCGTTTATGATACATTCTCTTCTCTTCTCTTTCCACTCGTCGCTATCAAGATAATTATGATAAGAACGAGTCATGGTCTTGTCAAACACAACTTGCTGTTGTTTGTTCTGAATAACAATCCCCATGTTATTTTACTTTTCAGAGCAACTATATAAATTAGAGTACGTATCCAGTATGCCTTCTGGCCTATTAATTTTCAAAAGAAAGCAGATAAATTTCTCTAAAGTGTATATTGATGTGTTATGATACCGCCGTTTTTCCGAGGGGAACTCCTCTAGGCCCCTTTGCACAGATTAGGTGGTTGTAAAATTTCACAGCCTTTTACCGCCTGCAAATGATAATGCTTTTCCTCAAGAGGTCGCTGTCACTAAAGCAATATTCATTCTCAAGAACTGGCGTTCGTTCTACGGCTTTCTAATGCGACGGTGAATTTTAAAAAACACCAATCGAGCAAAACAGGGTTCATCCGAGCCCCCAGCTCTTAAAAAAAGGAGGTGATAATCATGTCACAACCAACAAACAACTTTAAGGACAAAAATGTATCTGCTGCAGTCTTTGAAAAAGAAGCAGAAGGAAGAAACGGACCGTTTACTTCAAAATCTATAGCTCTTCAAACAGGCTATAAAAACAAAGATGGAGACTGGATTAACAGAACTTTAACAATAGTCAGTAATGACCTTGATAAAGTGATTAATGTCCTGGCTCAAGCTAAGGAAGTCATGTAAATAACTTCTTTATTTTTTCTTTTCTGGCATAGACCAGATGAGAAGGAGAAAAAACAATGGATGAACAAGAAAATAATTTCATAGAATGGGTAGACAAACAGCAATCAGAAGGCAGATTCATAGGAGATGATACAGAGTATGACACACAGTATCAATATGATTGCTTTGTGAGAGAGGATGAATGATATCAGCACTATTCCCAGAAAAGGGAAACCCACAAATAAGAGCAGATATCATAGCACATAATCAATTTTTAGATACATTTTTTAAGACAAACAAATTATCAGAATTCTCTGGAGGTACATCACAATGATTCACAAAGAAGAAGATAACCCTTTTTCATTAAAAATGCCTTTTAGTTGTAAAACGTGTGGATATAATTACAACAAAAAACATGTCGCAGAAGCATGTGAAAGGGGTCATGAAAGCAAAATACAAGAACAAAAAGCAACAGAAATTCTAAAAATCCTTAGAAAAAGAGATATAGACACTGGAGATTTCCAGAGGGATTTTGAAGCAAATCAAACTCCCAGATTAGCAGCAATAGATGAAATCAAAAGAAGAGGAGCAATAACTTTCCTTAAAGAAGCAGGATGGGGTTTCACAAAAGCGGATATTTATAAGAATAGATATACAGCAACAGAACAATCTCTAGGAGAAATGTTTGAAGATGATGTATACAATGGATGCAACCATTATAAAACATTTGAAGAATGGCTAGAACATGAAGCACCATATCTATGCGAAAGCTGGCTACCTAAAGGAAGCTGGGTAGAAGATGAATGTTTCTCAGAATATCTCCTAAAAATAAATTAACAGGGTGGGTTCAATGAGAGAATGCCAACATTTCAGAAATGGTTGTGCTGCTTATCCTGAATTATACCCTTGGAGAAACCCAAAATATGATAAAAGAATATGGTGCCAATGTTACAAACCTATTGAAAAATAGTTCTTAAATCAAAACATTTATATATAAGTACGTATGTGAAATCTATATGAAAACAAATATTACTCTATCTATTGACGTGAAACAAAAAGAATGGCTTCAAAAAAATCCTGAAGTTAAACCTTCAAAATTACTTTCAGAATCGATAGATAAATTAAAGAACAAATAACAATGGCACAAAAAATAAAAATAAACTTAACAATTACACAGGAAGTAAAAAAAGATATCAAAAAAAGAGATAACTTCAATTCTTCTGCGTATTTCGAAAATAAATATCGTGAAGAGTTCATGAATGAAGAAGGCATCAGGCACAGCCTAGAAGCATTAGACAAAAAAAGAGAAAAACTTTCTAATAAACTTATTAACATAGCTTCAACAAAAACAATAATTCCAAAAGTTGATAGCAACAGATGTCCTACTTGCACTATGTTCTTCAATGAAGATATCTCAATAAGAAAAAAAACTCATATCTACAAAGACCTCTACGTCTGTAAAGAATGTGCTGATTTGCGAAAACCAGCAATAGAGAGAATAGTCTTACAGATGAAAGAAGCCGAAAGGGGAAGTGATGAAGAAGATGAAATCATATAAATGTAAAGACGGAACAACAAGATACCCATTACCTAATTGCAATATCTGTGGAAAAAGAAGCAACACCACAGATAAAGAAACAGCACAAATAGCAAAAAGAAATGGAAGAATCTGTAGGGTTTGTACTATAAATATTAAAGCTGGTAATCTAGAAATACATAATAGCAAATGGGTAACCACAGAAGAACACAATGAACTACACAAATTCCCAACAGAATACAAAGCAGAGTTCATAGAAAAATTAACACTATGGCAAAAAATATGTAGGTGGTTCAAATGAAAAAATTCAAAGGTAAAATTATGGGATTTGAAAGAACTGATGCAGGTGCAATCCTAATGATTGAAATAAAAAACTGCAAAGTAATTCCCCTGGACAAACCCTGCGAGGTCATCCTCAAATGAGCTTCGAGGAAGAATTTATTGAATTAAAAGATAAAGAGATGACAAGAGAAGACATAGAAAATTGTGGAGAAGGAGAGAAAATTTTTCATGAAAATATAATAAGCGCACATCTTCTTAGTAAATCAAAAACACAAGAAGCAATCAACCAAGCATTTGCTTATGGTTCAACAAGGTCAAGACAAGAAATCTGTGATATATTAGAGGGGAAATTGGGGTTAAACAAATGAATGGAGAGATGGTCGGAGTTATACAAGGAGGAGATTGTGTTGAAGCTGAAGAAGGTTTTGTATTCCTTTTGATAAAAATCAAAATTATTCAGAAAATTTGCTCAAATAAATATTGCTTTTGATAAGCAGGAGGAAAAAAGAAAATGCGAGAAGAAAAAGAAATAGAGGAATTTATTAAAGAAATTGAAAATGTAGATACTGTAGGAAAAGAAAACCATACAGGACTTACAAAAGTTACAGATAGAGGGGATAGTTGGATTGAAGCTTTAAAATGGGTATTAAACGATTAGAGAGGTTAAAAGGCATTCCTCACACAACTAAAGTTGTGTGTATCTTGCCTAACGAATTATGAAATCAGAAAAACAGATTAAAGAACAAATTAAGACATGTGAATATTTGATAAATCAAGTTAAAGCTCTTGGGTTATCGAATCTTGTTGCTGACTTAGAATGCATAATTCATAATCTTAATTGGGTGCTAAAATGACTGAAACAAAAGAAATCAAAGGAGAAGTAGAGGGATGGAGCAAGGAAGTCCGTGACTTCAACAAAAACGGAAGAGGCTGTCGTGGAATAAAAGTAGAAGGAACATGGCACAACCTCATAGGATTAATAACTGAATTAACAAAATCACACATTCTATGCCCAAAAGGAATTTATGTTAAATTTACAGAGAAAAAGAACTTAAAAGGCTACTGGGATATCAGCAGCAAAATAGAACAAATAGATTCAACAGAAACAGTAAAACCTGATGATGAAGTCAAAGTCGTAGGCACTGATAAAGAACCCAATGCAGAAGCTCAACCAGACATGAGCAAAATCAAAGTAATTGATTTAGATGCAAAGCAAGATAACTTACTAATCGCTTGCCTTAATGCAGCAATTGAAGAAATGATATGTGTACACAAAGACCCTAAACTGCCAGTAGAAATGAATGACTTCTACAAACTAACAATGGAATTCACAGAAAGATTCTACAAAGGTCTGATGGAACTCAAGAAAAAGCTCAAAGAGGGGAACAATGAAGAAAAAAGATTATGAGAAAATTGCTGAGATAATAAGAAGTAAAATTAAAAACAGCAGCAATAATCAAAATAAGATTATTATGTTGTTCCAAATAGCTAAAGAATTAGCAGATTACTTTGAAGAGACAGACACTAAGTGTAATTGTGGTAATTGCCCAAGGTGGTTTCGAGAAAGTTTGTTTAATAGAAAACAATTCCTTAAAGATTGTGGAGTTAAAGAATGAACTCAGAAATAAAACAAGCAAAAATACTATGTGAAAGTTGCGGAGCTGAACTATTAGTCGCAGAAGATAAAGTTTTCTGTCAAACAGAAGGCTGTAAAAATGCTGATGGAAGCTTCAAACAAATAAAACCAGGAGGTAATAAAAGTGAAAGGAAAAGTTAAGTGGTTTAATGAAGCAAAAAGATTTGGATTTATTACAGGAGAAGATAATGAAGATTATTTCGTACATTTCTCTCAATGTGATGACAAGCTAGTTCAAGACCTTGAAGTTGAATTTGAAACAGAAAAAACAGACAGAGGCATGCAAGCTAAAAAAGTTCATGTAATAAACTAAAAATGAAATTAACAAAGATAGAGCAAATTGTCTTTAATTTTTATGTTTTCATGAAAAGACCTAAAAAAGATTTTATTAATTTAATAAAGAAATTTGAAATAATAAGATTAACTGAAAAAAAAACATGGATGTGATAAAATGAAAAAAGAAAATAAAGCTGAAAACAGTTCACCAGAAGATGTTACTAATACCCAAGCTGTTGAAAGCAAAGGAAAAGTACCAATGAACCCAGAAGCAAAAAAGGCAGAAGCTAAACAAAAATATGAACCTTGGGGAAAGTTTGAAACAGAAACTCTCCAACTATCTGCAGCAGAAGAAAGAGTAAAAAGAAATGACCTTATGCTAAACATAGAAAAATTGATAATATCAGTTAAATACATTAGAGAAGATATAGAAACAAATCTCAGATTAGCACTAATGGAAAAAAGAGCTGCACAACTAAAGTTAGATAACTTAAATCTAGACAAAAATCTTGATATTACTTACAATGAGCTCTCAACAAAACTGAGAACTTACAACAATGAACTAAAGAGACATGACAGAAACATCAGAGCATTTGAAATTCAACTGAATAAAGGGAGACCAGTCATTGGGGGTGGTACAGTTGAAGCAGAATCAGAAACCAAAGAAGAAGGAGACAAGCAATAAACCTAACTTCTGCCCCAAATGTAAGTCGAGATTGATTTACATTAAGGCTGGTTCTGAAACAACAGAAAAAGAAACTCATCGTTGGGAAGATAAATTCAAATGTCCGAAATGCAAAAAGGATTTCCCAACAGATATGTTTCTACAACAAAAAAAACTATACAGATGGTAAAAAAATAATGAGAATTTATGGAAAATACTTAATAGTAATAAAAGAAATATATAAATTCCTAAGAATTGGAAACATATTTTGTTATTGTCAGAAATGTGGAAGAAGAGTGCATGACTACAATATCCCTAATAAAATATGGATGAAAGTAACAGGAGATAAAACAAAAATTTATTGTTATGATTGCTTCTGTGAAATAGCAGATAAAAAAGGAATTTCATTTAGATTATAAAGAAAATGGTAAAAAACAATAAAGCAGAAACCCATGGACACAATCTAACTATTCATTTAGTTGCACATTTCATTGAAATGATGGGTCACAAAGCAGAGATTGAAGCAGACTTCGGGGATTATATTGCTGATGTTTTCGATTGGAAAACTGGTCTGGCTTATGAAATCCAATCTGTAAATGATATAAAAGCAGAGAAAAGTAAGTTTGAAAGAGCAATGAACCATGGAGAGATTAAGGATATTATTTTTATTCATTCAGGAAACTATCCTACCGGTCCTATGGCAAATGGTAAAACTTATCAGATGTTAAAATATAAAATAAAAGGAGAGTGAAAAATGGAAAATAAAATAAAAAACATAAAAACAAGTGAATTGCTTGACAAATTAGATGTAGAAAATAGTAAGGAAGATGGAAAAGAAGACGATAAATTAATATCAGAGATTGATACTGAAATAAATAACAGAGACCCTTTCAAATACATAGAAAAAAGAATTGAAGGAAATGAAGATGGCATAGGATTAATACAAGAAGTTGAAAAATTACAAGAACAACTTAAAGAGATAAAAGATTTATTAAAAAAACATGACCATAAAGATGGGAAAGTTGTTGCTGAATTATAATTTAAAAAGGTTATTATAATGAAATTTGAAGAATTCCTAATAAAGAGAAGAGAGCTAGGCATAGACACCTACGGCGAACAAAGTTATAAACAATTAAAGCATAACCCTTTGATTCAAATGGCTCAAGAAGAGCTAGGAGATTTTGTTTGGTACATTCGTTGGCTAAAAAAACAAGGAACAAACTTAACATGGTTAATACCATTAATAAAGTGGATATACTATCTACTTGAAAAAAAAAGGAGATGATATAAATGGAACAAATAAAAATAGATGATGCAATTATTACATTAGATGCAATAAAAGAAAGTCTTATAGAGATGAAAAAAGTTGGTTTATCACCAATCATCCCTACTTTCAAACATAAAGAACCTTTTGCATCCCTCTTCTCAAGAAGGTGCAACAGACCTAGAAATGATAATGGAAGATATCATTACCATGAAGAAGATGTAATTCAATTTGTAAACAGGATATTAAACATTTTTATTTATGGAAAAGCAGAAAACAACCAAGGAATTTTAACAACAGCCTTAGAATTTGAAGCAAAAATAAGAGAACTTGCTGGAAAGGAGATGTTAGAATGATAAACTTCGCAGAAGGATTCAAAAAAGAAATTTTATCTGGAGAGAGAAAGATTACAATCAGAAAAGGAATAATTAACAATTTATTCCCTCTTCAAACAGAAGAAACAAATATTGGAATTACACTAAGAGTCACAAGAGTGACCTATTGTTTGTTTGGAGATATACCTAAAGAAGATTATTTTGATGATGGATTCCAAACAGTAGAAGAAATGTTGAAAGGATTAAAAGAGTTCTATCCTAGCTTACATTTTGGAGATATGATAACCACCATAAGATTTGAGGTTGTCAAATGATTCTCTGCTTTCATGATATCGGAACAAACAACCCAAGTAAGTATGTCTTAACCCCAAACCAACTTAAAAAGGTTTTGGATGATCATCCAGATGCAGACATACACTTTGATGATGGCAGAAAAGGAGTAATTGAATTTGCTCTGCCAATCTTAGAGCAAATGAAAAGAAAAGCCACAGTCTTTTTGGTACCTAATTTCTTAGAAGGAAAAATTCCAGAACATGAAAACTATACTAAATTCATGACTGAAGATGATATCAAAATATTAATCAAACATGGCTGGGAAATAGGGTCCCACTCTTATTCTCATTCAGCTTTAACAATGGTGCAGCAATTCGAACTAAACTTAGAATTAGTAGAATCTAAGAAATTTCTTGAAAAAATGTTCAATGTAAAGGTAACTAAATTCTCTTATCCTTATGGAAGAGTTGATAACAATATCTTAGGATTTGTACAACAAATTTATCCAAAATGTTACACTTTAGATTCTGAACTAGGAATCAAAAGAGCACTTGTCATCGATAAGAATGGCATTTAGCAGAGGAATAAAACAATGGAAGAAGAAACAGGAAAAACAAAAGACCCAGAAGAAACTAAATCTGATTCTGAAACTACTGAAGATTCAGGAAAAGAGCCATCAGATAAACCAGATGCAGATAGCAGTGAATCAGATAAGGAACCGAGTTCAGATAGCAAAGAAGAACCAGATGGTGAAGCTAATGGGGTTTAAAGCCCCAGCTTTATAACAATGGAAAAAATTGTAACTTATATAATAAAAGAAGAAACAGCTAAAGCAATTAGAAAAATATTATCAAAAATTAGTGATATTAATATGAGGGGAGATTATAATTTAACAGCAGAAGAACTATTGGAGGTTCATAATTATTTAGATGAATTAGATATAGAATGAAATTCCCAAAAAGAAAAATACACTATTCAGGATATACTCATGGTTCTATAGCTGAATGTGGTTTAGTAGCATACTCTCCTGAACATATAAAATATTGTTCTTGGAAAGGAGTTAATTGTAAAAGATGTTTAAATAAAAGAGGTAAATAATGTACCTAAAAAAGAAACCCAAACCATTACAATCTCGAGAAGCACTCGGCTTTAGAGGAAAGCGCGGTGATAGAAGTTGTTTTAAATGCGGTCACACTGAAGATAATAACTATGATAGAAACGGAAAGTTAAGGCAATTAAAAGTAAAATCAATAGATAAAAATTGGAAAGATGCTTTGATAAAAAATATTGATAATAATTTGTTATGTATTGGTATAACTAGCATGACAGGTCGACAAATATTAAATGGTCTTAAAGCATCAAAAATTGTTAAAAATATTAATAAAGATATTAAAGTAATTTGGGGCGGAGTTCACCCTACTCTTCTTCCTGAGCAA
>SDBU01001427.1_pt1 | contig 34083 bp, 32 predicted proteins | sample 2277071 | NCBI WGS metagenome assembly SDBU01 (sample SAMN10397929, study PRJNA504765) | marine sediment metagenome | isolation source: marine sediment core GS08_GC12, 126 cmbsf | place: Arctic Ocean: Gakkel Ridge, Loki's castle | collected 2008 | reverse complement strand
TGGGGGACACGATGATCAGGTGCGAACGTCGCTCGCATGCACTCATCGCTTCCCCCACGTCTGAAGACGTGGGCCACCCAACGAGGTCAGCGTCGCGGGCCTGTTGGTCGGCCCGGACGGTAGCCCGCGGCGCCTCGATCCATGGGTAAGTGCGTATGGTCATCTGAAGTGGCTACGCGTTGGGCGCGTTTCCTGCGGGCTTCAATGGCGCTGGCGGGAGGTTTGGCGGGGATCAGACACTCGCAGCCGTCGCCGATCAGGTCGCCCCTGCCGGCTTCGATCAAAGCTCTCCGTACGACGAAGTAGTTTTCCGGCTTGAAGAACTGCATCAACGCACGTTGTACCTTGCGGTCGCGCAGATGTTTGGCTACGTGGATGGGTTTCTTCGTGAACGGATCGAGCCCGGTGTGGTACATGCTCGCAGCCATGTCCATGGGGGCGGGGATGAAATCCTGCACCTGCTGCGGGCGATAGCCGTTTTGCTTCAAGAACACCGCCAGGTCGATCATGGCTGCCACGTCGCAGCCGGGGTGGGCGGATATGAAGTACGGGACAAGGTACTGCTCCTTTCCCGCCCGCCGCGAGGCCTCCTGGAACGCCCTCGCAAAGCGCTGGAAGTCCTCGACGTCGGGTTTCTTCATCACCCCAAGCGTGTGCGGGTCGCTGTGTTCGGGAGCGACTTTCAAGTGACCGCCGACGTGGTGGGCTGCCAGCTCGCTCATGTACTCGGGCGAAAGCTGAGCGAGATCCATGCGGACGCCACTGGCCACGAAGACCTTACGGACTCCTTTTTGGCTGCGAACCGCTTTCATCACTTCCATCAGCGGACCGTGGTCGGTTCCCAAAAGCGGGCAGATCTTCGGATGCACGCAGGAGAGCCTCCGGCAGATGGCCTCGACCTCCGGGCGGCGGCAGCGCATCTCGTACATGTTGGCCGTCGGACCGCCGATGTCGCTGACGATCCCCTTGAAGCTTTCGTCCCGGGCCAGCATGCGAACCTCGCGGAGGATCGACTCCAAGCTGCGCGATTGGATGATCCTCCCCTGGTGGTTGGCGATCGAGCAGAAAGTGCAGCCGCCGAAGCAGCCGCGCATGATGGTCACCGAGTCCTTGATCATCTCGTATGCCGGAATCGGCTCGGTATAGCTCGGGTGGGGCTTGCGGGTGTAGGGCAGATCGTAGAAGAAGTCCAAAGACTCCTGTGATTCAGGCAGTCGCGGCGGGTTGCACACCACCGCCTGGCGATCGTGAAACTGGACCAGGGTCCTCCCATTGTACGGGTTGGTTTCGAGGTGGATCAGCCTGGTGGCCTCGGAGAATGCGAGCTTGTCGTGTTTCACCTTCTCTTGCGGAGGAAGCACCACCACGTCATCGCCGCACGGTGCCGTCTCGCTGGCACCCATCGCGCAAACCACTCCGCGCATGTCGCGCAGGTCCTTGACCGTCTCACCGCTTTCAAGCCGCTTGGCCATCTCGACGATCGCGGACTCTCCCATGCCAAAGACGATCAGGTCAGCCTTGGAATCGAGCAGGATCGATCGCCTGACCGTATCACTCCAATAGTCGTAATGGGCCAGGCGTCGCAGGCTGGCCTCCACGCCGCCGGCGATGATCGGCACGCCCTTATACGCCTCGCGGGCCCGCTGGCAGTAGGCCGACGTAGCCCGGTCGGGCCGCAGACCGATGCGCCCTCCCGGAGAATAAGCGTCGTCGTTTCGTACTTTGCGGTTGGCGGTGTAGTGGTTGAGCATCGAGTCCATGTTGCCGGCGCTGACCGCGAAGAAAAGCCGCGGTCTGCCGAATGTCCGGAACGCTTCGCAACTTCGCCAATCGGGCTGGGACAGGATGGCCACGCGATATCCGCGGGCTTCCAGCACGCGGCTCAAAATGGCCATGGCGAAGCTGGGATGATCGACGTAGGCGTCGCCGGTGACCAACACCACGTCGACTGCATCCCACCCGCGGGCGATCATCTCCGCCCGGCTCATCGGAAGCGGCCGGCGTGGCCCGGGGGGCAAAGATGATCTTTGCCCTACTATGGGCGTTCCGGACGAGGTCTGACGCTGTTTGCTGACCCGGGGACGCCGTATGCCAGCCTCCGGCGTAAACTGGATGTGCGGTGAATTCGAGGTCATCTGCTCAGAGTATACGGGCTCGCACGGGTCCTTGGGAGGAACCAGGCCCCTGCTTTAAGGTTCCCTGAGTTGCGAGCCCTTGCCGGGAAAGGGAGTTGAGGCTAGAATACGGGTGACACGGAGCCGCAACCATGCGAACGAACGACCTGGACGCCCAAATCAAACAACGACCGTTTGTTCCCCTGCGGATACACTTCTCCGACGGGTCCCATTACGACATTCGCCATCCCGAGATGATTACCGTTTCGCGTACCGTGATCTCCCTTGCCATTTACGGCCGGGCGGATGCCACGATGCCGGAGCGGATCGTCTTGTGCGATCCGCTACACGTAACGCGGCTCGAACCGATCGACGGCGAGGACGAACGCTCTCAACGGTAGGTCGGGCTTTGCCCGACGCCGGCATTCATGTGTCGGGCAGAGCCCGACCTACGACTCCTGGCGTTCCGTTAGCTTTGAATTCGCGGGTTGGTGTGCCACTGCTCTCGAGCAGTGCGGATATCGAGTTCCGGACAGACACTGCTCAAGAGCAGTGGCACACATTCAGGTCCTACGCAACCCGCAGGTGGCTGCAGCACGTAATCGGGCAACCGCTCTCCTGGCGATCCGCACGGTTTGCCATTATGATCGGCAGTCCGGGGTGCAACCCCGGGGACAACCTCCGTCCCCATACGGGCCGCTGGTGTCCTCGGATGGGGCGCATGACTCTGTTTTAACTCTTGCTGCGGAGCACAAGCGGATGATTGTGATAGAGGTCGGGTACTGCAAGGGATGCGGCATCTGCATCCGCATGTGCCCCAAACACATCCTCGACTTTGCCGACAACCTCAACAGCCTGGGGTATCGTACGCCGTACGTCACGGACGCGGAGGAGTGTTCCGACTGCTGCCAGTGCGAACTGTTCTGTCCTGACTTTGCCATTTCAATCCGAAAGGACGGCACAAAAAAGGGAGATGGATAGAGTGCGATCCTATCTGGGCAGCCTGTCCGGACAAGTGCGATTCGCCCTCGGCGACGAGGCTGCCGCGTACGGGGCCCTGTTCGCCGGCTGTCGGTTCTTTGGGGGTTATCCCATCACCCCTGCCTCGGAGGTGGCCGAAACCATGGCCCGCGAGCTGCCCCACGTGGACGGCTTCTACGTGCAGTTCGAGGACGAGATCGGCAGCATCGCCGCGGTGGTGGGAGCCGCCCGGGCGGGCGCCAAGGCCATGACCGCGACGTCCGGGCCCGGTTTCTCGCTCATGCAGGAGAACATCGGCTACGCCATCATGACCGAGACCCCGTGCGTGGTGGTGGACGTTCAGCGCAGCGGCCCCTCGACCGGCCAGGCAACCAAGCCCGCGCAGGGGGACGTCTTCCAGGCCCGCTGGGGAACCCACGGCGACCACGAGATGATCGCCCTTTCCCCCAACTCGGTGCAGGAGTGCTTCGATCTGGTGATCGAGTGCTTCAACCTGTCCGAACGCTACCGCCATCCGGTGATCTTCCTGATGGACGGGGAGATCGGACATCTTCGCGAGAAGCTGGTCTTCCCCAAGCTCGAGGAGCTGAGCGTCTTTCCGCGCGGCGGTTTTGATCCCGCGGACGTGCCCGGTCTGATGCAGCCCATGCGGGAGTTCGGGCATGGCGAGTTCCTACACGTTACCGGCTCTACGCACAAAGAGAACGGCATGCGCGACGTGGTCTCTCAGGATGTGCACGAAACCCTGATCACCCGGCTGTGCGACAAGATCGACAAAAACCGCAAGAACATCATCCGCTATGAGGAGTGCTTCATGGAGGATGCGGAAACGGCTGTGGTGTGCTTCGGAGCCGCCTCGAGACCCGCACTTGGAGCGGTCCAAAGGGCCCGCGAGGAGGGCCGCAAAGTCGGCTACCTCAGGCTGGCGACCATCTGGCCCTTCTGTAACGACAAGCTCACCGAGGTTGGAAAGCAGGTAAAGAAGATTCTGGTGCCGGAGATGAACCTGGGCCAGCTCGCCCGGGAAGTGGAGCGGTTCGTGAGCGTTCCGGTGATTCGGGTGTCCAAGATCGGCGGCGTGCCTCATTCAATCGAGGAGATTCACCAAGCCGTCGTGGGGGAGATGTCATGACCGGGCACACGCACCCCATGCTCAAGTACCTGCGCGAGGATATCCTCCCGACCACCCACTGCCCCGGCTGCGGATGCGGGCAGGTGCTCACCGCTTTTGTCAACGCTATCGACGACCTGAAGATCGATCCCAAAGATATGATCTCGGTGACGGGCATCGGATGTTCCTCGTGGATTCCCAGCCCCTACCTCAAGTGCGACACCCTGCACACCACCCATGGCCGGGCCATCGCCTTCGCCACCGGCGTGAAGGTCATGAAGCCAAAGAGCCCCGTGGTGGTCATCGCGGGTGACGGCGACCTGGCGGGCATCGGCGGCAACCACCTGATACATGCCGCCCGGCGCAACGTGGGGCTGGCGGTGTTTCTGGTCAACAACTACATCTACGGCATGACCGGAGGGCAGGTATCTCCCACCACGCCGTACGGCGTGGTGACCACGACCACACCATACGAAAACGCCGAGTACCCCATGAAGATCGCCGAGCTGGTCGCCGCTGCGGGAGCCAATTACGTGGCCCGTTGGACCACTTATCACATGCGCAAACTGATCAGCTCCATGAAGGAAGCCCTGCAGACCAAGGGGTTTGCATTCATCGAGATCGTCTCGCAGTGTCCGGTAAGCTACGGCCGGCGCGTCGGTTTGCGGGATGGGGTGGCCTTCCTGGATCATTTCAAGAAGAACTCCATACGCATCGACAAGGCCGCGGACATGAGCGAGGAGGAGCTGGACGGAAAGATCGTAGTGGGCGAGCTGGTGAGGCGCGATCGCATCGAATTCACCGAAAGTCTCAGGGGAATCAACGAACGCTGCGCCGCCCAGAGCGCGGGTTAGATCCGCCTGATCGCCGTAGGTCGGGCTCTGCCCGACGTTTGAGGGCCGTGCCGGGCTTTGCCCGACATGTGAGTGAGGCGTCGGGCGGAGCCCGACCTGCCTACTGACCGCTGATAACTGACAACTACTGGACGAAAGGCCCCGCTATGAACATCAGACTCGCCGGTTTCGGTGGACAGGGCATCGTCATGGCCGGGTACATCCTGGGGCGAGCCGGCGTCCTGGACGGGAAAAGCGCCCTGCAGACGCAATCATACGGGAGCGAGGCCCGCGGCGGTGCCTGTAAGAGCGACGTGATCATTTCACCCGGCGAGATTCTCGAACTTGCCCCGTCGTCTCTTGATGTGCTTTTGGCTATGGCCCAGCCCGCCCTGGATAGATTCCGGGCGAATCTCAAACCGGACGGAACCCTGATCTACGAAAGCGAGCTGGTCGAGCCCGGCTTGGAGGGCGAGGTCCCCGGTCCGGAAAGCAAAGATCATCTTCACCGTACCACGTTCGGGCTGCCCGCCACCGAAATCGCCCGGGAGCGCTTTGGCCGAGACGTGGTCGCCAACGTGATCATGCTCGGCTGTCTGGCTGGTCTTACCGGCGTGGTCAGCCGGGATTCCCTTCGTGCAGCCATCACCGAGAGCGTCCCGCATAAGACGGTGGATGTGAACCTCGAAGCCTTCGAGGAGGGATACAGGCGTGGCACCAATCACGTGCCTTGCGGCTAAGCCCGCGCCCGGATAGAATGCTCGTATGTGGACGCCGTCGCCAGACTGCGGGTCCCGGCAACTCAACGCGGCGATTCCCGCCGAGTGGCTGGAAGAGTTTGAGGCCGCCGCCCGCCGACCTCTCGAGACGCGCATGCGCTACGCCTTCATTCGCACCTACAAACCGGTCCTCGACGACGCTCCCTACCGCGCTTTTGACACGATGGAAGAGTACCGGCGCTGGTGTGAGGAGAATCTTCCCGATTGGCTGGGCTATGGCCGCCTTTGAGTATCGCCAGGCTCAGGAAATCCGCGATGCGTTAAGCCGCCGGGGCTGCCGGTATCTCTTCATCGGGAAGTCGGGGGCGATCCTGCTTGGCTTTCCCGATACCACGCAGGACGCAGATCTGTTCGTCGAGCGTTCGCCGGAGAACTGCCGGGCGCTGGTCGTCGCCCTGGGCGAACTGGGCTTCGGTCTGACGGACGAGCAGGCGGACGAAATCCAACGTGGCAAGGACTTTGTGCAACTCAAGAACGGGCCGTTCGATCTCGATCTGGTGTTCTCCCCGGACGGCATCGAACGGTTTGACGACGCCTGGCAGCGACATGTCGAGGTGGAAGGCTTTCCGGTCTGTCACATCGACGATATCATCGCGAGCAAGGCCGCAGCGAACCGGGCGAGAGATCGCGAGTCGCTGCCCCGTTTGCGGGCGTTCCGCGAGTATTGGATCGAGCGCCAATAATTCGGTAACTGTCCACAATTACGCGCTTCTTCTCGGCGTCTTGGCATCCTGGACTCGGGCGGCTTGACCTTTCAGCCGTTATGAAAATGGCGGCGGTTTCGAATAGCCGGGTAGGTCGGGCTCTGCCCGACGCCTTCGTTGCGACTTCGGTCCACAGAACCCGGGCCACGCGCCGCCCGGGGTCGCCCTTCATCCGATCTCACAGGACGGCCATGACGGTGTTGCGAGGAAGGGCGAAGGTCACAACAACCTTGCCAGGTCTTCAGCCGTCAGAGCCGCCTCGTGAAGAAACTTGCGAAGCGTGCCCGGACGTAGCCCCCCGGACGTATCTGTCTGTCGTCGGAGACGGCCACGCGTGCGTGCGGCTCATCTCGGCGCAGGATCATGGGGGTTCCTCGCTGACGGCGGAAGACGAAGCCGGCCGGTTCGAGGGCCTCTTGCCCGCGGGCGCGGTGTCCCACACCTGCGTGATCGGCAGCCCGCGCAAGGGCTGGCCTATGACCAAGCCGATGAAGGCTGCGAAGAGGGCGTGATCGGGTCAGCCTCCGGCCCTCAACCGTCTGTCGCCAAGGTCTCGGTTTTTTGCAGCTATTCCACTGCTCTGACGTTCGTGGCTCGGGGACCCTTAGGCCCCTCCGTCACCTCAAACTCGACTTTCTGGCCTTCGGAAAGGGGTCTTTGGCCGGTGTCGCCTTGAATTCCACTTGAGTGGACGAATAGGTCCTTCGACCCGTCGGATGGAGTGATGAAACCGAATCCCTTTGAGAGGTTGAAAAACTTCACCGTACCTTGCATTCTCAGATCTCCTGTAAGCGTCGCCCAACAACCTTGGGCCCGACAAAGCAGCGGACTCCAGCGAGGCTGCTCCCCCGCCGGTAATTCGCGGAACATACCAGCCCGGGCGGGAGGATGCAAGCAAGGGGACACTGGGAAAGCGACCGGTCGGAAACAGGTGCCCCACAGACAGCCTTGGAGGTCGGGCTACTGCGACCGGGTCTGGTGATCGCCCCAGGCCAGGCCGGCCGCTCCGACCATGCCGGCGTCTTTGCCGAGCCCGGCAAGGACAATGTCGGGTAGGTCTTCGTGCAGGGACCACTTCCGGCGCTGGGCGTGCTCTTTCACTCGATCGAGCAGGAAGTCGCCGGCCCCGCTCATCCCGCCGCCCAGGATCACCCGGGCGGGGTTGTAGGCGTGTTGAATGTTGATACACGCAACCGCAAGGTACAGACATGCCTCGTCCCAGATGCGCAGGGAGAGGGCGTCGCCGGCCAAAGCGCAGCCGACGACCTTCCGGCTGTCGATCGCCTCCCCGGCGTGGACCGCGCCGCTAAGCGTGCTCGACTCTCCCTCGCGGACGGCTTCGACGACCCGCCGGGCAACGCCGGCAGCCGATGCGTACCGCTCCAGACATCCTCGCTGACCACACGAGCAGGGCAGGCCATCGACCGCGACAATCATATGACCCAGCTCGGCGGCGTTTTCGAAATGACCGTGAAGCACACGGCCGCCGAGCACCACTCCCGCTCCAACCCCCGTGCCCAGGGTAAGCATCACCAAATCATCGCAGCCCCGACCCGCACCCGCCCAAAACTCGCCGAACGCGGCGGCGTTGCCGTCGTTGTCCAGGGTGACCGGGCGACCGGTGCTTTCCGCCAGCATCGCGGCGATGGGAACGTCCTGCCAGCCGGGAAGGTTGGCGGTCTTGAAGATCCGCCCGTCGCGTTGGCTCAGCGGTCCCGGAGTGCCCAACCCCACTCCGGCCAGCTCGGATCGGGGGATCGACACCTCGGCAAGCAGAGCGCTCACGAGCTGGGCCATGTCCGCGACGACGGTTTCGGGGCCTCGCCGCGCCTCGCACGGATCGGCCCGTTTGGCCAGGATGCGACCGTGCGAATCCACTGCGGCGCCTTTGAGGTTGGTGCCCCCCAGGTCAATGCCGATGGCGACGGTAGGTTTCATGGCGGCCACAATCACAAAAAGGTGGGCGGTGCCCACCCTGCCTCCGCCAGGCTATCAGGAAAGGACGATGCCCGCATACCCGACCGAATCGTTCTGCTCTCCGGGTAGATCCGTTGGAAGCACTTCGGCGCTGGTGGTGTGCGAAAGCAGTTGGCCGGTCGTGGCCCCAAAGGAGCCCACGGCTGCCAGCGTGGCTGCCACCGCTCCGCTGCCGCAGGCGCTGTTGTGCCGGGCCGCTTCAGCGACGACTTCAGCGGACTTCAAGGCGCAAACCAGGTCGATGAACCCGCGGTCGTTTACTTCCCTGGCCCAGGTGTTGCCCTTGGGTCCGATCCCGTGTGGCGTGAAACCGTAGCCTGGGCCGTAGTGGGTTAGATCGGTGGTCCCGATCACAAGGGCGTCGTACCCGTAGGAAGAGATCGTACGCCCCACCGCGTTTCCGACCTCGTGAGCCGCGCTCACCGCCGGGACCATGATGGGCACGACCTTCGCTTCCGGGAACAGGTGCTTCACGAAGGGCATCTGCACTTCGAGGGAGTGCTCATCCTCGTGAGCGTAGGGATCGTCGACAATCAGGCTCGTGTTTCCTAAGATGCGTTCCGCCAGGCGGGCGTCGACCTCGACGCTGCCGAGGGGCGTCTCCCATCTGCCGGACCCGAAGATCGCCGCCTGCCGCCTCCGGCGTCGATGAAAAGCCCCAAAAAGAACCAGCACATCCGGCGATCGGGCGGACGCCAGGGCGGCGAAGACCTTGCCCGCGACCGCTCCGCTGAACGCCCATCCGGCATGGGGCACCAGACCGCCGACCGGTCGCTTCCCGATTTTGGCCTGCTTCTTCTCCCGTTCCAGCGCCCGGGCGGAAAGCTCGATGACGTCCGCCCGACACCTCCGGGGATCAGCCTCATAAAAGCTCCCCGCAACGACCGGTTCACGAATACGCATGGCACCGTTGCTACACCCAGCCGCGGAGCTTGCAGGCCTCCGCCACCCGGGCGACGGCGACCATGTAAGCGACCAGGCGGTTGTGGGCCTTGACCTTCTTGGACAACTCATGGACCGCGTGGTACGCGTCGGTCATCTTCCGATCGAGCTGCTGGCGGACGTCTTTGAGCGACCAGTAATAGTTGTAGGTGTTTTGAACCTGCTCGAAGTATGAGACGGTCACTCCCCCGGCGTTGGCCAGGAAGTCGGGAATAACGTAAGTGCCCTTCTCGTAGAGGATGTTGTCCGCTTCGGGCGTGGTCGGGCCGTTGGCCAGCTCGCAGATGATCTTGGCCTTGATGTCCCCGGCGTTCTTTTCGGTGATGGCCCCCTCGAGGGCGGCGGGGTAGAGCACGTCGCACTCCAGCTCGAGGAGCTCCTCATTGGAGATCGGGTTTGAGCCGGGGAAGTTCGCCACCGCCCCGGTTTCGAGTTTGTGACGGACGAGGGCGTGGGTGTCCATGCCGTTTTTGTTGATCACCCCGCCGCGTGAGTCGCTTGCGGCCAGGAGCGTGCCGCCGCCCAGAACCTCCTGATGAAGCGTCGCGGCGAATTGTCCGGCGTTGCCGAAGCCCTGCACCGCGTAGGTGGCTTTGGCCACATCGAGGTTGAGGACCTTGCCGGCTTCGCGCACGCAGAAGATGCCCCCGCGGGCGGTGGCGTCGCCCCGCCCCTGCGAGCCGCCGATGGGGATGGGCTTGCCGGTGATCATGCCCGGATGGGAGTGGCCCATCATGGTCTCATACTCGTCCAACATCCAAGCCATGATCTGCGGGGTGGTGTAGACGTCGGGTGCGGGCACGTCGCGGTCGACGCCGAGCTCGTGGCCGATCGCCCGAATATACGCCCGGGCGAGGCGTTCCTTCTCGCCGTCGGAGAGTTCCTTGGGATTGCAGGTGATTCCGCCCTTGCCGCCCCCGAGGGGAATGTCGACCACGGCCGTCTTCCAGGTCATCCAGGCCGCCAGGGCCCGCACGGTGTCGATGGTCTCCTCCGGGTGCCACCGCAGACCACCCTTTGTCGGGCCGCGGGCGTTGTTGTATTGCACGCGGTAGCCTTTGAAGATCTTCGTCTGGCCGTTGTCCATCTTGAGCGGCAGAATGAAGTGGTACTCCCGCATCGGCCAGCGGAGAAACTCGTGCGTCGCCGCATCGAGGCCCAGCTTGACAGCCGCTTCGTCCAGTTGCTGCTGAGCGATCGCAAACGGGTTGATGTTCGCCATATCCCAAAGCTCCTTACACAGAAAATGCCTCGTGGTGTACGGTACAGCGAGGCTCATTGTCGTAAACTCGCCGCGGCACATCCCCGCGACGAAGGACGGACAGAATACCGCCACAAACTCAGGTGAGCAAGTGGTGTGCCAGAGCGGACAATTCACCGCAGAGGGCGCAGAGACCGCAGAGAAAGAGCAGAAGTGGGAGAAGACGGAGGGTCACAGCGGGAGGCGTGAAGCGGGGTCGTGAGGGGCCGGGGTGGTAGTCAACCGAGATACGCTTCACCCTTCACGCATCACCCTTCGCGCTTCACGCTTCACGCTTCACATACTGTCGAAGGCAAGTCCGCCGGTCTTCTGCTGTAACCCCTTTCCTAACAACAATCTGCGTTCTCTGCGGTGTGAATGCTCCGGGCCAGTTGGTGGGGTGAAGGCCTAGCCCATCGAGGCTCGTGAGGGCAATGCCCCACCGGGGCGCAAGGTCGCCCAGCTCACCGCGCCAGGGGCGTCCATGGGGGCGCCACCTGAATGGGCAGTGCGGTCTGACCTTCCGCGATTCCGCGCCCGCGGACATAATCCAAACAGCCCGGCGGTCCGCTACTCCTCGCTTGTGACGTGGATCTTTCGCGGCACGGTGGATTCCGCCTTGGGCAGGGTGATCGCAAGGACCCCGTCGCGAAGCGTCGCGGCCACGTTTGGGGCATCGACGTCCAGCGGTAGGCTGACGACTCGGTGGAACGTGCCGACTCCGCGCTCGCGAAGGTGATAGGAAACGCCTTCCTCGTCGCCCTGCTTGCGCTCGCCTTTGATGGTGAGCTCGTTTCCCAGCACGCTTACGTCGATGTCGTCCATGGCGAGGCCGGGCAGGTCCGCCTCGATGTACAGGTTGCGCTCGTCCTCCCGCACGTTCAGGGGTGGAAACGTCGCCCGGAAGACCCGCCCGATCCCCACGCCCGGGTCCAGGCTGTCGAAGACATCCGAAAGAAAACGGTCCATGCCTCCGCGGAAGCAGTTCGCAGGATGTGATGCATTGATTCTCAGTGCCATCATAGTGGCCTCCTCTCTTAGCAATACGGGTTGCTACTGTTTCGTTGTTCCCATAGTCGCACGGTCCACGTCGGATCCGTCGGCCGGCAAGCGACACGTTGACCAAGTGGGCTGTCCGCCCGGTGTGGGACCGGTTTCCAACCGGTCAAAAACCGGTGCCACATGGCCGTCGCCGGCTTGCCACTATCCAAAAAGTGCAAGGCCCGTGCCACACGCCGGGAACGTCCCGAGAGCTTGTAAGTGCTTGTGAATAAAGCACTTGCAGCAGGCGGGGCCTGCGGCACGCTCTGAATCTTGCCAGTTTGACAGCGCCGAGTTGGCAGTAATCCGATAACCTTGCGGGTCCTGGAACGTTTTCCCTTATCGTGTCACGCGGCTGCGGTGGAACGGCAGGCCGGTCTCCCCGGCCGCCACGGGGGGGGCCGGCGCGCCGGGACTACACAGAAGCACGGAATGCTCTAGACTTTTTTGAATTGGGTTCTGGCTGCCCGCGATCCGTCGGGCAGCTCGACGTCCTCGTAGTCACCGAAGATGTTGGGGGCTTCCTTCCGTAATATGTCGAGCATGCCGGCGGCCACCTGGCGGATCTCCGTTTCGGCGGCTTCGTTGCAGCGGAGTTCAATGAAGTGGCGAAGCGCCCGGGCGTTGGCGGTGACGAAGATCTTGGTCTCGGTCGCGTTGGGCAGCACCGAGCGGGCCGCCTGGCGGGCCATCTTGCGACGCATAGTCTTGTCTTCGACGGAAGAGAACTTCTCTAAGAGGGCGGTGACCAGTTTGACATACGCCTCTCGAGCCTGGGTAACGGCTGATCGCCACACTTCGTGCAGCTCCGGATCGTCGGCGAGGCACTCGGGCTCGATGAAGTCCGCGACCGATTCATCGACGTAGCGCTGGGACAACTGCGAGTATCCGAACCCGGCCCGATGGCGAACCAGCTCATGGGTAAACGAGCGGGAGACACCGGTAATGATGAAACTCCACACACTGTGCTCGAGGACGCTACCGTGCCCCACCTCCTTGATATGCGTCAGGTAGGCCCTGTTTCCCCCGGGCCTGGGTTTGGCGAAGCTCATGTAGCAAAGTCGGCCGGCGATCTCGGGCAGCGCCTCCGCGGGGATCGACGTGTCGGTGGACCACTTGTCCGCCCCGTGATCCGCAAGAAACCGCTGGATCGCCTCTTGGTCCATGGTCGGACGGCCGACAAGGTAAACGGTCGGTCGGCGGATGATGTTCATCTTACTGCTCCCATCCTCAAAAAAGCGGGCTCGCATGACGGAAGCGCCATGCTATCTGGGCGCGCGTCGTAGCGTATATAGCCCGGGGCGGGCTGCGTTGCAAACGCGGGTCGGCCTCGCTAGACTTTGCCCGTCGAGAGGACCCCGACGCCGCTCCTGAGTTCGCCGCAGGCGACCGAGGGGGCGGGTACTGAGGGAACCCGGGTGGGTTTCTCCGACACGGTTGTTCAACGGATCGCAAACCCCTGTGAGTAAACCCGCCCGGCCAACCCCGCCGAAATGTCAGGCGTCGACCCGCGACCGCGGGCTCCCGCCTGCGGCCCGGCGGGTCTTGATCATCGGGCTGGATGGAGCGACGTTTGACATACTCGATCCGCTTATGGAGCGGGGCCGTATGCCCCGGCTCAAACAGGCGATCGCCTCGGGGACCTCGGGAGTCCTCCGCTCGACAACTCCGCCGATCACCCCGGCGGCGTGGACCACGTTCCTGACCGGCAGACAGCCGGGCAGCCACGGCATCATCGACTTCGAGCGCTACGATCCCGCAACCAACAAGCTTCGCTTCAACAGCACGCGCTGCCTCGCTCACGTTCGTAATCTCTGGCAGATCCTCGGCGAGCAGGGCCTGAAGGTGGGCAGCGTCAACGTCCCCATGACGTATCCGCCTATAGAAGTCAACGGTTTCATGATCAGCGGGTTCGAGACACCCGGACCGGATTCAGACTTCGTCTACCCGCCCGAGCTGAAGGCGAGGATTCTCCAGCGCTGGCCGGACCCCACCCTAAGAACGAAGTGGCGGCGCAAGATCTTCGGCGGGGACAAGTTGTTCGCCGACAACGTCGCTTACATTTCGGGCAGCTTCCACCAGGGGGCAGCCATGGCCAAATGGTGCGGGGACGAGCTGGGCTGGGACGTGCTGATGGTGGTGCTCAAGCTGGTGGACAACCTGCAGCACAAGACGTGGAAGTATCTCGATCCGCGCTGGTCCGATCGCAGCCCGCGGCGGCGCGACATAGCTTACGGGGCCTTCGAGGAGTTGGACGACGCGGTGGGTGATCTGCTCGACTACGCCCGGGCGAACGACGCAGCCGTGCTGATGGTCTCGGACCACGGCCATGGCAGCCTCGAAGGCAAGGTGCAGCCGAATCTGCTCTTGAAACGGTGGGGGTATCTCACGCTTCGCAGCCGGAGAGCGAGGGGAACAACTCGTGGGCGATACCTCTGGGATCGCATGCTCGGTCGCACCAAGAGGTTCGCACGCACAGGCGACGTGGGACATGATCTTGCGGTGGATTTCTCGCGCACTAAGGCGTGTGTGATGCACGCCGGGATGGCCGGGTTTCTGTACATCAACCTTGAAGGTCGCCAGCCGACGGGGATCGTCGCTTCGGCTGATTATGAGAGCCTTCGACGCGAGCTGAAAGACCGCTTCCTGGGCAAGGAGTGTCAGCGCTTTGACCCGCAGGGCAAAGTGATCCAACTGTTTGCCGAGGTGCACCGCCCGGAAGAGCTCTACGGCTGCTCGCGCGAGGATCAGCCGTGGCTGCCCGATTTGCTGCTTACGCCCCATGAATCCCTGGCTGCCGTGCGCAAGATCCGAGGCCGACGGGCGGTGCGGTGGCTTGGATATCGCCGTCTGGAAGGGACCCATCGCCCTGACGGCGTGTTGATCGCCACCGGGCCGGGGATCGCCCAAGGCCCGCGCACCTCCGCCCACATTGTCGACTGCGCCCCGACGATCCTGGCCATGCTGGGCCTGCCCGTCCCGAACGACATGGAGGGCCGGGTCATCTCCGAGTTGCTTGAACGCAGAAACACAGAAACGCAGAAACGCAGAAACGCAGAAACGTCGAAACGTCCGGACGTTTCAGGGGCGAGCACAGAAGAGACCACCTCGGAGGTCTACTCGCCCGAGGAGCTGGAGAAGATCACGGAGCGGCTTGCTGATCTTGGCTACCTGGAGTAGCGTTGCCCTTGCGGGGGATGCGCGAAGGGACTCTGGCACCAGCGTCGCCGCTCCTGCGGAGCCTGGTCGATTCGGGCCGGGGCCCTTCTCTGCTTTTCCAATAGAAACCCGCAAGGCGATCCCAGAATTCGGGCACCAGACGGGCGAGGGTGTCCACCTTCCGTCCACTGACAAAGAGAGTTGGGGTTGAGACAACCTCGGACGATTGTGCCAGGTCTATGTCCTCGCGGATGCGTGTTGAGGCCTCCTCGGATCCCATCGCCTCGGTGAACGCCACCAGCCCAAACCCCAGCTCGGCGGCGATCGCCCCAGCGGTCAGCTTGCCGCGCTTCAGGTCTCCCTGATGGCCAAACATATAGTCGTGTGCTCGCCAGAAGGCGTCGTTGCCGCCGAGGATGCGGGCGGCTTCCGCGGCGGCGGCGGCGAAGCAGGCGTGCTTGTGCATCGTTTTCTTGATCCGGTCGTTGCAGTCGGTGCACAGTGGATAATGCTTGAAGATCAGTTTGAGGTGACCATCGAAAAGGGGTTGGGCCTGCCGCTCGATAAACGTGGCCAGCTTCTTGCAGGACGGGCACTCAAAGTCGCTGAAAACCACGACTTCTACGGTTTTCTCGCCGGGCGGGGCGGAGATTCGCGTGGGATCGTCCGGGCGCAAGTCGAACTTGCGCTTATCCGCAAGCTGCCAGTTTCTTGTTAGCTTGTCTGCGTCGCCTTGGATCCGCCGGACGGCGACCATGCACTGATCGTAACCCTGTTTCGCGTTGCGGGCTATCCCGACCATGTTGACTTTGCCGAGCATTTCGTTTTGCCCAAATGCCACCAGCACAACGGCGGTGAGGGTGATGAGCAACAGCCGGGCGGATGGATGGGCGGGTCCGGTCGCCGGGCCATTGATGGGTCCAGAGGCCGCAGGTGCTATCGCTCCCGATTCACCGGTGGAGACTTCCGCTTCGTCAAGGGAAGCGGTAGGTCGGGCTCCGCCCGACACTCGAGTAGGCTGTCGGGCGGAGCCCGACCTACCTTGCTGTTGCGAGAATCCCTTCTCGCACCCTCCGTTCATCGCGACCCTCTGAGCCCGAGGCCACATCAGCACCACGCAGATTGCGATTGCGACGTTGATGACGTGGGTTAGCAGACACCACGGGCACCATTCATCAATCATCGCAAACATGATGTAGAGGAATCGGGCCGAGCCGAGCAGTCCGCCGACGATGAAGAAGAGTGGAAGCAGGAGGATCCACCGCCGGGGGGGCGATGGACGTCCCACTCCGATCAGCCACACGGCCAGCATCGAAAAGTAGACCAGCCCCAAGAAAGCGACCGGAATGTGACCCGTTTTCTTGGATTCATCGTCTTTCTTGGGAGGCCAGTAGCTATAGGGGCTGGCCAACACCGCGTCGCAGTTTGCCCCACCGCCGCCGTCGCCGGGGTTGCAGCCCGCTTCGAACCACGCCGGGCCGGCGGCACCGGTCAGGTGCTTCGCCAGCAGGTTGAAGCTGACGTAGGCGCCTGCAAGCGACAAAGCGACCGCGATCACTTGCACGAACGTCCATTTGGACATGATGGATAATCCTGCAGAAACCTGTCCACCGCTGAGCTTTAGTACCGTGTTTCACAAGTCCGGCGACTTCCCGAGCCGCAGGCTTCAGCCTGCGCGAATAATCGAACCGCCAAGACGCCTCGAGTCACGCACGTTCGCCCGGGCTAAAGCCCGCGGCTCGGGTTGAGATCATAAGCGTGTGAACAGGGCCCTGTCGAATCCCGGATGGCGGCGGGACGCCGGTTGTTACGGTGGCGTGTCATGTCGGGGAGGGATCGGGTATGCCGGTGTTAGCGCTTTCCCGCAGCACCTGTCGGCCTGCCGCCTCGCCTCGCCCGTTTTGCCGGCTTTTTCTTGGGTATGCGCTTCGACCGTTTCGACGTCTTCACCTTCTTGGCTGCTTTCCGCTTCGCTTGCTTCTTTCCGGTGGTTTTCCGGGTGATCTTCTTCTTTGCGGACTTGCGGACTCGGCCCCCGCCGGCGTTGCGATCGAAAACGATGTTGAGCAGCTCTTTGATCGAACGGATGAAGACGAACTCGATCTGCTCGCGAATGTCCTCCGGGACTTCTTCGAGGTCCGGCTCGTTTCGTGCCGGCAGGATGACCCGCGTCAGCCCGGCGCGATGGGCGGCGAGCACCTTCTCACGAATCCCTCCCACGCCGAGGATCCGCCCACTCAGGGTGATCTCCCCGGTCATGCCGGTCAACGGATTCACCACCTGCCCGGTGAGCACCGAGACCATCGCGGTCAAGATGGCCGCCCCCGCGGAGGGCCCGTCTTTGGGCACCGCTCCCGCAGGTACGTGGATGTGCGTATCGATGCGGCCGAAGTTCGTGGCCTTGGTTTTCCCCGCCCACAGCGAGGCGTAGCCTCGAATGATGGAGCTTGCCGCGACCGCCGACTCGCGCATCACGTCCCCGAGTTGCCCGGTAAGTTGCAGTTGCCCGTTGCCGGGCATCATGGCCGCCTCGATAAAGAGGATCTCCCCTCCGGTTGCGGTGAAGGCCAGCCCGGTCACCACCCCGGGAATCGAGGCTGTCGCGGCCACTTCTGATTCGAAATCACGCGGGCCCAGGATGGTGCGCAGATCATCGACGGTCATCTTGGGGCGAATCTTTTCGCCGCCCACGACCGCGGCTGCCCGCGACCGACAGATCGCCCCGATCTTGCGTTCGAGCGAGCGCACCCCGGCTTCACGGGTGTAGTCCGCGATGATGGTTGACAGGACGTCGTCGTCCACCTGGAGCTGCTCGGGGGTTATGCCGTTCTGCTCGAGCTGGCGGGGGAGCAGGTACTTGCGGGCGATGATGAGCTTCTCCCTGCGGGTGTAGCCGCCCAGCTCGATGATCTCCATCCGATCGCGCAGTGCAGGTTCGATGGCATACAGGTAGTTTGCGGTGGTGATGAAAAGCACTTTCGAGAGGTCGAACGGAACCCCCAGGTAGTGATCGGAGAAGGTGGAGTTCTGGGCGGGATCGAGCACCTCGAGCAGGGCGGACATCGGATCGCCGCGTGCGTCCTGGGCGATCTTGTCCACCTCGTCCAGCATGAACAGCGGGTTGTTGCTGCCCGCCCGCTTTATCTCCCGGATGATTCGGCCGGGCATCGCCCCGATGTACGTGCGGCGATGCCCGCGGATGGCGGCTTCATCGCGAATGCCGCCCAGCGAAATGCGAATGAACTTGCGCCCCATCGCCCGGGCGATGCTCTGCCCCAGCGAGGTCTTGCCCACTCCGGGAGGACCGGCAAAGCAAAGGATCGGTCCGGGCGAATCCTTCTTGAGCGTCCGAACCGCGAGGAATTCCAGGATGCGCTTCTTGACCTTTTCGAGCCCGTAGTGGTCCTCGTCCAAAGCCTGCTTGGCGAGGCGGAGGTCCAGTCTGTCTTCGGTGCTCACCGACCAGGGAAGCTCGACGAGCCACTCGACGTAGTCCAGAGCCATGCTGTACTCGGGCGACGTCCGGGGAATGTGCTCGATCCGCTCGACTTCATCCACAGCCTCGCCGGCGACCGCCTCGGGCATCTTGGCGTCCTCGATGCGCTTGCGGAGCCTTATGAGCGTCTCGCTACGTTCGTCGCGTTCGCCCAGCTCCTTGCGGATCGCCTTCATCTGCTCGCGCAGGTAGTACTCACGCTGGCTCTTGTCGACCTGCCCACGGACCTGCTCCTGGATCTTGTTGGACAGCTCCAAGACGTCGAGCTGAGCGGCCACCGCCAGGTTGACCTTGCGCAGACGCTGGACCACGTCGAAGGTTTCGAGAATCTCCTGTTTGTGAACGAGGCCCAGCGGAAGATTGGCGGCCATGAAGTCGCCGAGTCGCCCCGGGGCGTCGATGCTGTTTAGAACCTCGCGGGCTTCGTCGGGGATGTTGGGCGACAACTCCACGATGCGATCGGCTCCGGTGCGGATCGAATGGGCGAGGGCTTCCTGCTCGGTGTTGATCGAAGCGGGTTCCTCGTAGGCGTGCACGGAAGCCTCGAGGTAGTCGCCCTCGTGGGTGAACGCTTCTATGCCGATGCGCCGCAGCCCGTGAATGATGATGTTCTCCGTGCCGTCGGCCAGCTTCAGTATCTTGAGGATGACGCAGGCGGTGCCCACCCGATACAGATCGTCGAGGCCCGGATCCTCGACGTCGGCTGACCGCTGAGCGACCACGGCGATCATGCGTGTTCCCGCCAGGGCAAGATCCAGCACGCGCTTCGGCTTTCTGCGCCTTATGCGCAGGGGCATCACCGTGCCGGGGAAAGCGACGGTGTCTCGAATGGGCAAGAGCGGGAGACGATCCGGTATTTCGAGTTCCTCGTGCCGGTAGCGGGCGCCGGGCCCGGAGGAAACCGCGACGACCGCGGACTGACCCTCCGGCTCCACGGGCGCGTTTCCCGGGCCTGTGGGGGGAGCCTGTTCACTTTCGTCCGTCATGCCCCGTTCGATCCTGTAGGCTGGGCGATGCGGGCCAGGTCAATCCAGAGATACCCCTGCCGGTAAACGGCGCTTATCCTGTCGACATCCGCGTCCGCAGGCAGGGGGACCTTTCGAGAGAAATGCCCGGAATCGATCTCCATTAAGAGCACGCTCACTTCGCCCTCCCCGTCGGGGATTGCGGGCTTGGGGCGATAGCCCCGGATTTTCAGGTGGCATCCGCCGGTCGGCGGCTTCTCGCGGTCGACCTGGACGTCGATCTGGTCGGGTGACATGCCGGCCAACTCCACGCAGATGACAAAACGATCCTCCATTTCGTACAGGTTGACCCTGGGACGCCACGATCTGGGGGCATGGGAGCTGAAGCACTCCCTGCCGGACATCTCGTTCATCATCGCCCAAACGTTGTCCGCGAGGTCATCGAAGCTGCTGCCGCAGACTTGAACGCCTGTTCGCATCGGGTTCACTCCCTTCACAAGAGATCGGCCTGCAGAGCATGTGGGACCGGTTTTTGGCCGGTTGGAAACCGGCCCCACACCTGCCACGGTTAACTCTAGCAAACCGTTAGCCTGCCCGCAAATGGGGCGTGCGGCACTGCTCTAGAGCAGAGGCACACTCCGACCTTGCAAACGCGGGAATGATGGCGTATCCTCTTACGAGTTACGAGGACACTCAGCGATCCGGTTCGTAATTCGTAATTGGTAATTCGTAATCCCTGAAGATGGCCTCATGAGTGCTCGAAGCAAGATAACGATCGATACGTTGCGGGCGCGCAAGCGGGAGGGTCAGCGATTCTCGATGCTCACCTGCTACGACTACGCCACCGCCAAGCTGATGGAGGAGGCCGGCATCGACTCCCTGCTGGTCGGCGATACCTACGGCGAGGTATGCCTGGGCTACCCCACCACGCTTGGGGTGACCATGGATCACATGGTCACGCTGGCGGAGGCGGTTCGCCGCGGGGCTCCCTCCGTGTATCTGGTGGGGGACATGCCCTATTTGAGCTTTCAGGTGTGTCCGGAGGAAGCCATCCGCAACGCCGGCTTGTTCATGGCCAAAGCCGGGTGCGACGGTGTAAAGGTCGAGGTGGACCGCCGGCTGGTCAAGACCGTCGAGGCGATGGCCACCGCTACGATTCCGGTGATGGCCCACCTGGGGCTCAAGCCCCAGTCGATCCAGAGCATCGGGGGGTACAAGGCCCAGGGCAAGCGGGCGCCTGATGCACTCCGGATCATCGAAGATGCCCGAATGATGGAGGAGGCCGGGGCGATCGCGCTACTGCTGGAGGCTGTCCCGATGGAGGTCGCGGCGATCATCACCGAGAGGAGTGGCCTTCCGGTTATCGGATGCGTCTCAGGCCCAAAGTGTGATGGCCAGGTCGTGGTGTTGCACGACATGTTGGGGTATGGCGGAGGGCATCCCCCACGATCAGTCAAGCAGTACGCGAAGTTGTACGATCAGCTTGTGGGGGCGTTCAAGGCCTACGCACAAGATGTGGTCGAGGGAAGCTTCCCGCAGGCTGACAACAGCATCACCATGGCCGAGGCCGAGTTCACGGAGCTGCGCCGCACTCTGGAGAAGTGAGCGCGCCGCGTGCGGGACCGGTTTCCAACCGGTTTAGAAGCCGCTGCCACATGGATCTTCGGCCGATCGCCGAGGCTCCGCCGGCTCCTGTGGGATCGGCTTTCCAGCCGGTCTATAACAGGCTGAAAAGCTTGTCCCACACTACCTTGACATCCGGGGGTGAAAGACGATAGGGTGGTTTTCAGGCTGCGGGAACGGTTGTCATGCTCGTGAGAATGAACCTCGCACGCATTGTGATTGTCGACTCCGACGAGGAGAAGATGTCCATGATCGTGCTTCACGAGGCAGACGGCGAACGCGCCTTTCCGATCATGATCGGCATCAACGAAGCGTACGCCATCGATCGTCGTTCCAAAGGGCTTTCGGTTCCGCGGCCTATGACTCACGATCTGATCGGGCAGATGTTCGAGAAACTCGGCTGTCAGCTCGAACAGATTGTGATCAGCGAGTTGCGAGACTCCACGTTTTATGCAAAGCTGGTTGTGCGGCGTAACGGCGAGTTGCTGGAGATCGACTCGAGGCCCTCGGATGCGATCGCGATCGGCGCCGGCAGCGAGACGCCCATATTCGTGGAAGAAACCGTTCTGAACGAAGTCTGTCGAACTTGAAGCTACAGGTATGAGCGAATGACGGTGGAACAGGAAACCAGCGCCCGTCGCGGCTCACGGAGTGAATCCGCCAGGCGTGCGATCGCTTCGCCTGGAAGCGATTGGACTGCGCGGCCAACCGCAACCGACGTCTTGAAACGCTTGCCGGGCGGCGGGCGGCGCTTCGTAGCCCGCGCTCCCGGAAGGCTCAACGTGATGGGCGGTGCGGGCGATTACGCCGGGGTACTCACACTGAGCACCACCGTCGCCGATCATCTTTGCGTCGGTGCCCAGAGGCGAACGGATCATTCCATCTCGATCGCCTTCGCCCGACCGGATGGGCGGGACGGAAGCGTTCCGTTGGCGTTTGCTCTAACGGACCTGCGGGGTGCGGACGGAACCCCGATCTCGGCAGAGCGGGGCCTGGAACTGCTCGGGGGCGGCTTTCCCGACCATGCCCGATGCGTCCTCGGGGTGCTCGTGGAAATGGTTCGCGGCGCCCATGTTGCCGACCTAGGCAGCGGCCTATCGATCGTGGTCGGCTCGACCGTGGATCAACTGAAAAACGCCGGGGGTGACGCCGCCCTAGCGGCGGCGGTGCTTGTCGCCGCATCCGCAGCCCTGGACGCCAAGGTTGAACTGCTTTCCGCGGCCCATGTCGTGCGGCTGTCTGCCATCTGCCAGCGCGTACAGAACCACTGGCTGGGGATTCCGGTCGGGGCTGCAGATGCCGTGGGGGTGCTCGTCGGCGAGTCGCACACCTTGACCCAGCTTCGCTGTGACCCGTGTACGCTCGTCGGGACCCTGCGTTTGCCGGAAGATTTGGCCCTGGTGGGGATCGATTGCGGCTTCACCCACCCCGAGGTCAAGAAACGGTATGAACGGGCGCGAACCGCGGCATTTGTCGGCCGACTGCTGATCGAACGGATCATCCGGCACGAAGGCTCGACCGATCTGCCCTGGGACGGGTATCTCGCCCGCATAAGCACCGCCGACTATGTAGCCCGCTTCCGCGACCGGCTCCCCACCAGGCTTTCGGGCCGCGAAATCCTCGATCGATTCGGTGAGACCGGTGACCCACTTACCCGAATCGATCCCGGTTTTGTGTACAAAGTCAGGTCGCGCAGCGAGCACCACATCTATGAACACGCTCGGGCGCGACAGCTCGTGGAGTGCCTTGCCCGGGCGATCGGAAGCGCCGACAGCCTCGCCCTCGCCGAGGCCGGTGAGTTGATGTACGCATCGCACTGGAGCTACGGCCAGCGATGCGGGCTCGGGAGCGTCGATACCGACCTACTGGTCAGCCTCCTTCGTAAGCATGGGACCCAGGCCGACATCTTCGGGGCCAAATCCACCGGGCACGGCTGCGGCGGTGTGGTCGCAGTGCTCATGCGCAACACCGACCGGGCAGCCGCGGCGCTTAAGACCTCGCTTGCGGACTATCAAACTCGCCGGGGACACGTCCCCCGCCAACTCCGCGGATCACTGCCCGGAGCGCTGGTCACGGGAGCTGAGAGCAAAAAGGGATAGGGAGAGAAGGGGTCAGCCTACTTTTCTTGTCCGTGCGACGCCGAAGCACATCAAACCAGCCTGACCCCTTTTCCGTTCATCGCCTCCGCCACCTCTACAGCGGAATACGTTTTCGTGTAGCGGTTCTTCGCCCACGGAACACGTGTCAGAGTAGGCAAATCCGCGCGGGCTAAAGCCCGCGGCTCGCTACACAAAAAGTGACTCCGCTCTAAAGGAGGTGGCCCACCCGACCGTACGGTTCGGAGGGAGGGGAAACCGGGACAACCGCTCCTCCCTACCCCTATACCAACCACTGATCGCGTCGTACTTAATTGTCAGGTGCTGCGGATCCCTCACCTTGCGGAATCACTTGCGGGGCGGGGTCGCCGTCGAGGAGTTCGAAGAACTTTCCGGTGGCGGCGCAGAGTTCCGAGACGTTGATCCCGACCATCAGCGTCAGGAAGCTGATCTCCTGCTCCTGAAAGTAGAGAGTCTCGCGGCGGGTGAGCAGATCGTCGATGTTGAGGGTGCCGGCGAAATACTCTTCAACGCCGGTCTTGTAGTCCTGCTCGTAGCGGGGCAGGTTCTCGGCGAGTTCATCCCGGCTGGTGCCGAGTGTGTCGATGCGAATGAGCGGCTCGAGGGTGTCGACGAAGATGTCGTTTTCCCTGGCGGTGATCGCGTCGGTGAAGCGGAGTATGTTGGCCTGGGCCTGGCGAATCAGGCTGCCGGTCACCCGCGGATCGACCGCGCTGACGTCAAGCCCGACGGAAGCGGACCAATCGGAAAGCCCCTCGTCCTCGCCGCGACCCTCCAGGCTGGAAGAACCGGACATGGACAAGGCTAGATCCCACCTGCCCCGCCGGGCGAGATCGAGCTGGACCTCGGCGTTGCGCACCTCGTTTCGCAGGGTGGCGATTTCCGGATCGTCCTCGATGCTGAGCCGGAGGAGCTCGTCGTGGCTGATACCCTCAAACGGGTTGAAGGGCCTGTCCACCAGCTCGACTATGGTGTGGAAGGGCAGGCCGCAGTGGGCCTTGAGACGTTCGAGGTCGATTTCGTATCGGCCGGATATATTTCGCAGCTCAGCCTTCGCCCGGGCCAGTTCGGCTTCGAGGCGGGTGCGATCGTTGCTCAGGTCGCGGGTGTCGGTCACATCCATGCGCTCGGCCAGGGCCTCGAGATCGTCTCGCCAGCTTTCAGTGTAGTCGACCCGCCTGCCAAGTTGCACGACCTCATGAAACTCGGACAGGGCCCTCTCAAGTCTACTGCGAACCTGCTGGATGTAGGAGAGCTGGGCGTCGTTGAATTCGTTACGCCGGAAGATCTCCTCGCTGGTTCGTTCGAGCTTCTCGCGCGAAACCCAAAGCGGATAGCGCAGGCTGGCGGAGATGAAGGGGTGGTCGCCGATAGCCTGGTCGGTGGCGGCGCTTGCGTATCCAGCGCCCAGGGTTATCTCCGTGGTGTCGAAGAAGCGTTTCTCGACGCCGACCTCGATGGAATGGTCGCGATCGCGGGTTACGCCCTCATCCTCGCGGGATTCGCCGAACCGGTTGGAAAACCGGAGGCGCGGGGTGAGCGAGTCACGCGAGGCGTAGAAGAAATCATACCGGGCCTCTTCCGACTTGAACCGCTGGAAGCTCGACTTGATGTCCGGTTGAAAGTTGAACGCGATCGGAATCAGGGCACGGGGTGAGAGTATCAGGATCTCGCCATCAGGTTCTCGCGAGAGGCGGCGGGCGCTCGGCTCGGTTGTCACCGACTTTGGGATCGGCAGGACGACCTCCTGTTGCAGGGTCGCCGAGGGCATGGTGCTCTCACAGGCGGAAAGCGCGACCAGGGCCAGCGCGCCGCAGGCGGCGATGGTTGGGTACCTCATCCTTCGCCGCAGGCGAAGGGTGGGGGAAGGACAAGATAGCCGGACCATCGCTGGATGTATCAATCCCCCACTCTTGCTGCGCAAGGATGGGGCACCCGTGCCCGACGCCGGCTGCGAATGTCGGGCAAAGCCCGACCTACATGGCTGGATCGTGAAATGGATCAACTCTGCGGCTTCTTCGCATAGACTTTCGCGCTCCAGATCTTGCCGGCGAGATCTCGGGCGGCGTTTTCCAGTAGATCGCTGCCGGCCGATTGGCCACAGCATGAGGTGAGTGAGACGGCTTCGGGCAGCTCGCTCTGCATGAACTCGGACAATTGGCAGGCGTCGTAGACGATCCGCTGGCGCACCTCGACGTCTTCAAGTCCCGCCCTGCGCAGGCCGGCGAGATATGCCTCCTCGCTGATCGCCCCGGAGATGCAGGAGCTGTAGAGCCTCTTGTCCGCCCGCACCCACTCGGGAAGATCCTGCACCACGATATCCGAGATCAGCATGCGTCCACCCGGCCTCAGCACCCGGGCTATCTCGGCGAAGACCTTTTCCTTTTGCGGGGAAAGATTGATGACGCAGTTGGAGATCACCCAGTCGACCGACGCGGAATCGACCGGCATATCCTCGATTTCACCCTTGCGGACCTCGACGTTGGCGAGGCCCGACGCGGCGATGTTCTCGTGGGCCTTGGCAATCATCTCGTCGGTCATGTCTATGCCAATGGCCCTGCCGTTTGCCCCGACCTTCTTGCCCGCCAGCAGAATGTCGATGCCCGCACCGGATCCCAAATCAAGCACGACGTCCCCTTCGCGGACCTCACTGAGTGCCAGGGGGTTGCCACAGCCAAATGAATTGGAGACCGCTTCCGCCGGCAGGGCGCTAAGCTCCTCGCGGGTGTAGCCCGCCAGCTTTGACACCACGCCCTTTTGTACCGGCTCGCTGCAGCACGGCCCGGGGCTCGGGGTGGAAACAGCCTTGGCGTAGGTTCTTGCAACATCCTTGCGTACTTCGTCCGGCCCGGTCATGTTGGTTTCTCCCTCGTCCTATGTTCGCCCTCGGGACAGCATGCAGCGGTCACGTCCCCTGCAACGCGAAGCGCGGCCGTCAGCCATGTAGGTCGGGCTTTGCCCGACATTCGCAGGCGGCGTCGGGCGGAGCCCGACCTACCGCTCCCCAGCCTGAAAGGCTGACAGACAGTAGCCGTGGGCAAGCGCAGCGCCGCCCACGGATGCCGGGAGCCCCGATAGATCATTCGACCCTGAAAGGGTCGCATAGATGCCCCCGAGATCAGACGCCCCGTTCAGGGTCATGGTGGTCTTGGGGGTCGATCCCATCCGGTGGCGGCGTCCGCCTGCGGCGGACTTGCCACCGGCTACTTTAGAGCAGGCTTTCAGCCTGCGGCTCCGGTGGCGGTCCGCCTCCCGCGAACGTGCCCCTGCCTAAACTGTCACGCACCCGCTTTCGCCCATTTGCTCACCCGCCTTCGACATCCGGGCCGGGCCCCTATAGACTGCCATTCCCGTGGTTCTGCGATCGGACACGGGGCACGGATCGGTCTCCCGACCGTTCAGCGTACAACCAGCCATCTGAGAGGATACATCATGCAGGACGAAACGACCACCGTGGCCGAGCTGAAAAGGCTGGTCGACGAGTTCGTCGCCGAGCGGCAGTGGGAGCCGTTTCACGACCCCAAGAACCTCTCCGCGTCCATAGCGATTGAGGCGGCTGAGCTGATGGAGCACTTCCAATGGCTGCGCAGCGATCAGCTCGAAGGGATCAAACGGGACTCAGCAAAAATGAGTCGGATTGGCGAGGAAGTGGCGGACATCGCCGCTTACCTGCTCTCCTTCGCCACCACGATGGACATCGACGTGTCCTTGGCCCTGAAAAACAAGATGGAAAGAAACGCGGTGAAGTATCCGGTACAGAAGTATCGCGGGCGCTTCGAGTAGGTCGGGCTCCGCCCGACAAAAACGTCGAAATGTCGAAACGTCGAAACGTCGAAACGTCGAAACGTCCGACCGTCGCAGTGACGAGGTTTCGACTTTTCGACGTTTCATTCGCTATTCTTGTGCGGTTTGCATCCGCTTCGCTTCCTCCTGCAGCCTGGCGATGGCGATCCGCCACTGCTCGGTCACCTCGCCGAACTCATACTGCAGAACGTCCGCGAGCAGCACGTAGTCCTTGGCGGCCAGGGCTTCTTTGACCTGATACAACACATCTTTGGGTTTGCTGATGATGGCTGCCAGCGGCTCGTCACCGACGCGGAGCATGTCGGCGTCCACCCCGAGCATCTTGATGGAATTGCCGACCGCCTCGTGGATCTGCCGCCAGACGCCCAGGCACTCCCCCAGGGCCTCGACGCCTTCCGCCGCCTTCCCCTCGCTGAGAAGCTCCGCCGACCTCCGGCACCCCTTGTCGGTTTCATCCAAGGCGCTGGCCGCTTCGTTCATGACGTCCACGACCAACGCTGCCCGCGTGGTGGTGAACACTTCCAGCCTCTGCAGTTTCTCGAGCGGCTCCCCTAACGTGGAGTTCATCGCGTCGCTGGGGACATCTTCCCCGTTGCAGCGCAGTCCTGTTACCAGCTGCCCGGGACCGCACAGGGTCGATTGAATGAGTCGGAGGGCATCCTCCACCGTGCCCCGGGTCATCGGGTCGCTGTCTATCGGGTCGTCGTTGACGAAGATTTCCATAAACGCGTTTCTCCGCCGGGTCAAACCGGCCGGTCTCTTGTGCTTATCGGCCAATCCGCCCGGCCCGGCGTAGTCTACCGCCGCAGGTCCGCAGCCTCCTTGAAGGGCGGCGGAATCTGCCAATCTCCCAGAAGAGCCACCATGTCCCCCACCCCCAGCATGCGCGGCAGGGCGTACATCTCTCCGTACTTGACCCCGATCGAGCCCCCTTCCACACCTGCGCCGCAGCGCACGTAGTGTTCCAACCCGGCGAATCGTTCGTCCTCGAACTGCGACTTGTAGCACCGGATAGCCTCGATCTTCTGCTCGATCGTTTCGGTGATGTCCACCACAAACCGGGTGTGGTAGTGGGTTACCTCCGCCCCGATGCGGGTGGGACGGTAGACCAGATGGTCAATGCGAAAAGGCTCGGTCCCGTCGAAGCGGTCGTCCCACCGGGTGAGCTGGGCGTAAAAGCGGGCGCCCTCGGTTATGAGCTGGGCTTGATAGTGGTCGGGGGAGGCCGCCGGCGTTCGACCGGCCATTCCCACCAGAATCCCCGGGCGATACCGCCGCAGTGCCGTCGCGAGCTTGAAGCGGGCCTCCGGCGTATCCATCAGCACGCGGTTGGGCAGGTCGAGCATCTCGCACACCTGAGCACCCAGCACGTCGGCAGCCGCCCGCATCTCCCGCAGGCGTGTCTTGGGATCGCCGCGCGGGGTCGGCTCGCCGTTGGTCATGTGGATCATGCCCACGCGGTAGCCGAGCCTCACGCACTTGGCGATCGCCCCCCCCATCCCGATCTCGAGATCGTCCGGGTGCGGAGCAGTGAAGACAATGTCGAGTCGCGTGTCGCTCATTCGCGTGTCAAAAGAAGTTATCAGTTATCGGTGCATGTCCCTGCTGGCAGCTGACAACCTCATTTCACTCTCATCTCTACGTTCTCTGCGATCTCCGCGGTGAAAGAGCCACCCGGGATGAACGGTTATCCGCTGGGAATATATGCTTCGAGGGCTTCTGCGGCAACCGGCCCCTATCAGGCGACTCAAATGCGAGCGCCAACCCTCCCCGGGGAAAGTTCCGCCCTCTCGCCTCTGGTGTTATGGGACAATAACCGGTAGAATCGGCCCATCGTGTCACGTGCTCCCATTCAAGACGGCGATCGGAACGAGGTGGCGGCGTTCGTCGAACGCCACTGGCATAGCAGGATGGTGATGAGCCATGGCCAGCGCTTCTACCCCCACGAGGAGGAGGGGTTCCTGGAGAGGCGCAAGGGCGAGATCGTCGGCCTGCTTACCTACCACATCACCGACAGGGAGATGGAGATCCTCACCCTCAACTCCACGCTGGAAGGCCAGGGTATCGGCACGTCGCTGGTGCTAAGCACCATCGAAACCGCCCGCAAGCGTGGTTGCGGACGGATCACCCTGACCACGACCAACGATCTGCTGCGGGCCATCGGGTTCTACCAGCGCCTGGGGTTCCGCATGGTGACCATCAACGCCGGGGTCGTTGACGAAGCCCGAAAAGTCAAGCCTGAAATCCCCGAAACCGGCGAGCGCGGCATCCCCATCCATGACGAAATCGTCATGGAGCTGACCATTAAACCCTACCTCGACGACGATGCCGGCACAGGGGATCGGCACATCCCTGACGCTTAACGCCGCTGTACGACCGCTGTTTGGCCGGCCCAGGGCTGATCCGCACACTCCTCCGGTGCGGCCATGCAACGCTGCCCTCGGGCACCGGCGGGCGAAACGCTGCGCAGCTCGCAGCGCTCGCGAATCTCCCGGAGCGGGGCGAACCGGTGGGCTGCGAGAAGCCGTTCCAGCTTGCCCCGAGTCGACCGTAAGTTGCCATAATGCCGCAGTCGCAGCAGGGGTGGAACCCGCCATCGCGGCTGATGCGGATCCAGCTCCCACGTGTGAATGTTGACCACTACCGGGATCGAGCGGCGCCGGTTCTGGTCCAGCGCCCACCGGGTGACGAACATGGGAGCCAGTCGCAGATATGCCCCGGTGGCTGCAGGGAGCCGCCGGCCCAGCAGCCTCAGCGTGGGGAGGGGGAACTCCCACAGGCCCGGGCGGACGCGATGAGGCACCGGCGACGCCCCAGGCACACCGTATCCGCCATGCGGCGCAGGGGCGGGGTAGACGCTGGAATCGTAGGCAAATTTGAGCGAGTTCAACTCGTCAAAGACCCAATCGTTTTTGGGGCCCACTGAGTAGCTCGGGGCGCGGTAGCCCGACACCGCTTCTCCGATGATCTCCTCCAGGACCGACTTGGACTGACTCACATCCGCCCGGAAATCCGCCCGGCTCTGCCGGGTGACCGGTTGATGCCAGTATCCGTGGCTGGCGATCTCGTGCCCCGCGTCCTGGATTCGCTTGACTATCAGGGGGCTGCGGCTGGCGACCCAGCCGAGAACGAAGAAGGTCGCCCAGGTGGCATGCTCATCCAACAGCGACAGGATTTCGTCGACCGGTCGCTCAAGCCGGGAGGGGATCGCGCCCCATTTCGCGCGCGGCACGTTGAGGGCGTGGGCGTGAAACCACTCTTCCACGTCGAAGGTCAACGCGCTGACCGCACCGCTCAGTTCGCTTTCAGGGTTTGTGGTCACGCTCTTGACTCGCCGGCGTTCCGGGCTCCAGTGCCCTCAGCACGCTTGTAACCGTTCAGGGGTGAAACCTGTAATACCGCTTTTGTGAAATCCGAAACCCGAAGTTCGAAATCCGAAACAAACCCAAAACCCGAAACCCAAAGCACAAAACGAAATCCCATCTCGCCGCCGGTTCCATTCTGGTCATTCTGGTTTCGGTCATTCGGGATTGTTTGGGATCCCGAGTTTCGGATTTCGGATTTCGGACTTCGGACTCCCCAAACCCCGGTGAACGGTTACGCTCGTTTATCGGCGGGTAAACGTCCCACGGATACCTGTTTGACCGCTTCGGGCAAAGCTGTGGGTGACCGATATCTCGGTGGGGGCGACGGCTACCCGCCCCTTCGGTCGCCGGTGGCGGCCTCAGGAGCGGCGTCCTTGGCCGGTCCCGCTCGCAAACTCGCCAGGGTGCCTCGGGGCGCGCCCCGGTAGCTTGGGGGCGGTCGTGAGCCTATATTCACGTGCGACCGTCCGAGCCTGCCGGGCGGAGCTGGGCACGGAAGGAGCCTTTGGTATGCATGACGCAACTGTACCGCAGCGTCCCGGGGATCAACGGCGGAAAAGCCGGGCGGAGGCGATCGAGAGGTTCATCCGGGAATTCGCCCCGGGCGACAACGCCGACCTTCTCGCCCAGATGCTGGTTACCATCTGCCGGCTCGGGGCGGATGACGCGGACCGCGGAGACTTGAAGATCCTCAACACCGCCCTGCGAGAGCTGCGCTACGCCTTCAAGGTGTTCGCCCCCTACGCGGACGTTCGCAAGGTGAGCATCTTCGGCTCGTCACGCACCCCGCCCGATCACCCCCAGTACATTCAAGCCAGGAAGTTTGCCCAGATGATCCAGCGGCACGGGTGGATGGTGATCACCGGAGCGGGCGACGGCATCATGCGCGCCGGCCATCAGGGGGCCACCCGCAAAAAGAGCTTCGGCGTGGCCATCTCGTTGCCGTTCGAGCAGGCGACCAATACGGTCATCGCCAACGATCCGAAGCTGGTGAACTTCAAATACTTCTTCACGCGAAAGCTGGTGTTTGTGAAGGAGGCGGACGCCATCGTGCTGTTTCCTGGCGGGTTTGGAACCCTAGACGAGGGTTTCGAGTCGCTCACCCTGGTTCAAACGGTCAAAGCTTCGCCGACCCCAATCATCCTATGTGACGAGCCGGGTGGTACGTATTGGAAACACTGGCGAACCTACGTGGAGACGGAGCTGCTGAGTAACGGGACGATAGACCCCACAGACATGAACCTGTTCATCCTCACCGACCGGGTGGAAGACGCGGTTGCGGAGGTGCTGGGCTTCTACCGGGCGTACCACTCGTCGCGTTTCGTCGGTGATCTGCTGGTGGTGCGGTTGAACCATCCAGTTGACGCCGAGAAGCTCGCAGAGATAAACGACACCTTTGCCGACATCCTCACCAGAGGTAGATTCGAACAACGCACCGGGCCGCTGGACGGGGAGGAGGGGGCCCACCCGGACAAGCCCAGGCTTGTGTTTGCCTTCGACCGGCGCAGCGCAGGACGACTGAGGATGCTGATAGATCGGCTTAACGGAACTCGGATTGAAGATTGAGGATTGGAGATTGGGGACTGGGGACTGGAGATTGAAGGACTCTCGCAGAGAATCGACAATCGACAATGAAGGGATCGCGTGAATGAACCCGGAGCCGGCGGATAGTAGTGCGGTCAGGTCGCCTGACGACCTGGCCATCGTTGAGAAGCTGGTCAGCTCCTATGAGCGGATCCGCAGCCAGCTATCGAAGATCATCGTGGGGCAGGAGTCGGTGGTTGAGGAGCTGCTCATTGCGATGTTCTGCAACGGGCATTGCATCCTCGAGGGGGTACCCGGCCTGGCCAAGACCATGCTCATCAGCACGCTTGCCCGGCTCTTATCGCTGAGCTTCTCGCGGATTCAGTTCACCCCGGACCTGATGCCCTCGGACATCACCGGGACGGAAGTGATCGAAGAGGACAAGGGGACGGGAGCGCGGTCCCTGCGGTTCGTCAACGGTCCGGTGTTTGCCAACATCGTTTTGGCAGATGAGATCAATCGCACGCCCCCCAAGACTCAGGCGGCCCTGCTGGAGGCCATGCAGGAACATCAGGTGACCGCCGCCGGTTTTTCCCACAAGCTGCCCGAGCCGTTCTTCGTGCTGGCGACACAGAACCCAATCGAGCAGGAGGGGACCTACCCGCTTCCGGAAGCCCAGCTCGACCGGTTCATGTTCAAGGTTTTAGTCGACTACCCGTCGGCGGAGGAGGAGATTCGGATCGTCCGGATGACCACCGCCGAGCAGGACGTGACCCTCGAGCGGACGCTGAACGCCCGGGAGGTGCTCGAGCTGCAAAAGCTGGTCCGCCGGGTGCCCTGTGCGGATCATGTGATCGCCTACGCGACCCGCCTGGTGCGCTCGACCCGGGTGGACAAGGGGGAGGTGCCGGGCTTCATCACCGACTACGTTTCCTGGGGAGCGGGCCCGCGGGCTTCGCAGAACCTGGTGCTGACCGGCAAGGCCCGGGCGGTGCTGAGCGGGCGGTACCACATCTCGACGGAGGACATTCGGGCGGTGGCCCATCCGGTGCTGCGTCACCGGGTACTGTTGAACTTCAACGCGGAAGCGGAGGGCGTTTGCAGCGACGATCTGATAACCCGTTTGCTCGAGGCGGTGCCGGTGGAGGCCGAAACCGCCATGGATGAAACGACGGCTCGCCGCGTGTTCAGGAGTTGAAGATTGAAGATTGAAGATTGAGGATTGAGGATTGAAGATTGAGAGAATCTCGCAAAGAATCGGCAATCGGCAATCGGCAATCGACAATTGACTATCGCAAGTGTCTCGATCCGAAGGTTCTCGCGAGGATCAGCGGTCTCGAGTTGCGGGCCCGTACGATCGTGGAGGGCTTTTTCAGCGGGATGCACCGCAGCCCATACCGGGGGTTGTCGATCGAGTTTGCCGATCATCGGGTCTACACCCAGGGGGACGATCTGCGGCATATCGACTGGAAGGTGTTCGGCAGGACGGACAAGTACTACATTAAGGAGTACGAGCAGGAAACCAATTTCGAGCTCATGCTCGTGGTCGATTGCAGTGAGTCGATGAGTTACCGCTCGCCCTCCTCGCCCTTGAGCAAGCACGAGTACGCCACCGTAGCGGCGGCGGCCATTACCTATCTCGCTTTGAGGCAGCATGATTCGGTCGGGCTGGCCCTGTTCGACGAACGTCTGACTCAGTTCGTGCGGCCTTCCAGCAATGCCCAACACTGGAAGACGATCGTGCACGAACTTAGCGGCAGCGTCGGGCCCGCCAGGACCTCGCTTGGCCGGGTGCTGCATGAGCTGGGGGAGCGGCTTAACCACCGGATGGTGATCATCCTTATCAGCGACCTTTTCGAAGATGTGGATAGCATCCTGAAGGGCCTTAGAGGGCTGCGTTATCGCCATCACGAGCTTATCGTCTGGCACGTGTGTGATCGGGCGGAACTTACTTTTCCGTTTACGGGGCTTACCAGGTTTGACGGCCTGGAGTCGACCGGGGTTTTGCTGACCGACCCGGAGGCCCTGCGCGCCCGGTACCTGGAGGAGGTCAAGCGATTTCAGAGTCGCTTGCGCACAGGATGCGGGCGGATGCACGTCGATTTCGCGGTTTTCGACACGTCCTCGCCGCTCGACGGAGTGCTCAGCGGCTACCTGGCAACACGCAGTGCCAGGTTGCGGCAGCGATCCTCGCGGGTATTGGGGCGGTAGGAATTACGAATTACGAATTACGAATTACGAATTACGAATTACGAATTACGAATTACGAATTACGAATTACGAATTACGAATTACGAATTACGAATTA
>SDBU01001426.1_pt1 | contig 34089 bp, 24 predicted proteins | sample 2277071 | NCBI WGS metagenome assembly SDBU01 (sample SAMN10397929, study PRJNA504765) | marine sediment metagenome | isolation source: marine sediment core GS08_GC12, 126 cmbsf | place: Arctic Ocean: Gakkel Ridge, Loki's castle | collected 2008 | reverse complement strand
CGCCTCACAACGGGATAATATTTTAGTCGGTAATACATTAAAAGGGATGCAGACTGAGGGAGAAAATATCGGCATCCTGGTTACCGGTGGATTCCATACTGATGGCATAATTGAGTATTTGCGTGAGAAACGCATCTCCTATGTGGTTATTTGTCCGGTCGTTGAGGAACTTGAGGATAACGATCAAAAATATATAGATGCATTGAAGGGTAGAAAGACCCCTTTTGAGAAAATGATAGAAAGTGAAACCGGGACATTAGGAGAGACAAATTTTTAGCAGGAGAATTAGCAAGTTAATTTTTCCTGAATGCCTGCCTTTATGGCCAACCAAAATAGGGCACGGCCAAATAGCCTACCGGCACTGATAAGTCCTTGGGATTAAAAAAATTACACAATAAACATACACCCCCAAAACTTTCAATTCAGGTTGCAGAATATAGGAAAACATGGTATACTTTATTACAATTTTTTAAAATTTTTCTAAAAGTACTTAAAATCAAGAAGTTATAGATTAAATTGAACAGTCTTTGGTCAGAGAATTGTCGGGAGATACAGAATGGGTGTTTTTAGAGAAAAGAAACTCCGCGTTTTATTACGTCTTGTCGCTATTATAGTTATGGAGTTATTTATCAGTCTGGATATTGCCTTGGCCGCAGGCAATCAATTTTTTGAAAACAGGAAGAATTACCCCGATACCTTAGCCCCATCGCTTCGTATTAGTAGCAATTCTCTCAAAAATTTGTTTTTATCGCCCTCTTTTAGTTTGAAAAGTGCCGCCAATATCAAAGATGAACATGGGCTCCCCGAAAATGAGCGGGTTGACTTGTTCATTAAACAGCTTCTTCCGGTACAGGCAAAAATCCGAGGTGTTAAATGGAAAGGGGTAGTAATGCCACCCGAAGCTCCTCGAGATGCTAAGGATTTTCGTGATGTAGCCTGTCTTCTAAATAGTGGGGGAACGACCTTAAATAACTGGCGGGTATTGTTTCCGCGCACTGCTGTTGCCTGGGATCCCGAGCGAGAGCTTCGCAAGTCGTTCATCGGGATAGCACTTCACCTTGATTGGAATGAGCAGACCGGATGGAGCGATACGCTTTCCGGGAAACCCGCTCCGATGGTCGGTAAAATCGTTCATCTTAATCGGAAAATGCTTTCCTCGGAAAATAAAGATCTTATTTCTCAGCTTCAGGAAAATAAAAAATTGAATATTCTCCCTCAAGAGTATGAAGCGTTTCTCGAAGAGCGAGATTTTTCGGATGAGTATAGTGCGGAATACTGGCGTGGGTACGAAATGCGTTTAGAAAAGGAAATTGAGGCAAATACGGTAGTTGCCTTGGAAGATGCCCGTGTTTTGGAGCGGGATGGAAAAGTTTATGTGAAATTAACGGTTGTTTTTGCTGACGGCCATTACTATTCTGCCGTAACAACACATGATGCAGAGAAAATGATCGCAAATATAAAGGAGCAACTTGAAGATCCTCAAGCTGAAGTTGAATGGGAGTGGACACCATTAAAAAAATTAATCACTGACGGTCCTTGCGCTGAACAAAATATTAAAAATTTCGTACCATTTGGAAATCCGGCTGATGATGGGAAATGGTATGCAATATATCGGCCGGACGGTAAAGGAGGTTCGGTTGTCCGACTTGCAGTTTCCGAAACTGGTCTGGATGGCAAATGGAAAGATGCGGGAGAATATTTTTCCTTTCCCAATGGTTCGTGGGGCGGTGGCTCGACGTTTGTTGCTGAGCTTCCCGGTGGCTTGGAGATGTTACTTATCCATTCCGCGCGCAAGGTTAAAGGTGGCGAGACCGGTCGGGAAAAAGACTATGATTTGTGGATGCTTATTGTCGACAGAAATAATCCGCACCGTAACTTTTTTATGGGCCCAATTTTAAAGGCAGAAAGAGGACGGCCGTTTGAAAAGGATCCGCGGAGCTGGTATCCGGGAGCAATATACAGCTGTTTTGCGACGTTAGCAAAGAGTACCCCAAAAGGTAAGGGGAGCTATTTATTGGATATCGATATATATTACAGTGCCGGGGATACAGCAACATCATTAGCAACGGTTACGGTTGAGGTGAATATAGCTGGGAGTACCGAATCGCATGTAGCATCTTTAATTGAGGACCCCACGTTTCCAAAGGCCGTAAAACCGCAAGAGCATGAAAATGAAGTGCAAATACAGGAAGCTCTTAAGCGGTTGGTGAAGAGCGATGGTCATGTAGATCATGAAGTTCTGGATGAAATTTCGAAGTTGGAAGGTACCCCGCTGGTTGTTTCTGATAATCCACTTGAATATCCGGGACATATTACGATTAAGGATGAATTCAAACATAGGCATTTTGTGATTGACCGACATGGAATTTTAATAGAACGCTACCTCCATGATCGTCACCGCTTTAGGCAGATTACTTTGAAAAACATAGACAAACATAAGGAAGAAATAGTGCTGATCGCAGATTTACATTTTCAACAGAGATACTGGATATATGTTGATAATGAGGTGATTGGCTTTGTTGATTACACTCGTCTGCCGATAGAAATCGAAAAAGGCATGTGGGATATAAGGAATATCTTTCTAATAGAAAAATATCGTGACAATGGCATAAGTAAGAGTGTCAACAGTATATTTGCAAAATGGGCCAAGGAGAAGGGCAAGGCATTGGCGGCGTTAGATGTGAGGTTTCCTTTTGAAGCGCGCGCTCTAATCCAAGTACTTCATAATCCAACAATACCTTCCGGAGGGTTAGTTACACGCTTAACCTCGGAATTAATAGAGGACTTACCAAGGGATAATGGGATATTTCAAAATTCAATCCCATTTGTAATCGGTATCCCTAATCCTTTTTACTTGGTATCCGATGGAAAAGGAGGGTTTTCCGTTAAGCAAACAGAGCAGGTAAAGGATGCTACCGCGGTGATTATCAAAAGTGATGGTTCGGTGGCTCCGGTAGGGATAAACGGCCATGCTGTTAATTATTTGCAGGTGAGTATTATAGAACAAGCGATTTAGAAGAACATTAATAACTGTAACCAGTTAAAAATAAATAAGTTAAAAACAATAAATCCTTCCCAAAAAACTTCCATTTAGCCTTGAAAATTATGTCGGAATATGGTATACTTTACAAACTTTTTTTGCGCGCCATTAAGCATCGTAACATATTTGTTTTATTTGGGTTATTGTCTTTTAATTTGGTTGAAAAATGAAAATTTGTAAAAAAGAAAAATTCAGATCACTTTATAAGTTTATTGCCGTGGTGCTTATCCAGGCACTTATGGTATTGAATTGCCTGCCGGCTAATGCGTTAAGTGAAAAAGAGGTCACGGTTCAGGTACAAGAAAAGCAGTGCAGTACCTTGGCGCCATTGCTTCGCTTGGACACGGCAAATATTCAAAATATTTTTTCCGCTTTACAGGATGATGACCCCCGTGGTGGTAGAGGACAAAGACCGCAAGGAAGAAATGTAAGTCAGTGGACTTCAGCTAATGCCAGTTCAAAGTTATTAACGGGTCTCATGATTGCCGGGATTGGAATAGGGATTGCGGGAATGTCTTCGCGCTTATCGGCGGCGGAAATACCGCGTGATTCTAAACCACCAGCAGCTTTTGTTCAAGACGGGCAACAGCAGCGCAAGGCAGCAGCGAATTTTTATGTTGCGCAGACGCCGACCGCGCAGCCGCGCGAACGATCAGCGACAGAGTCAGTTCGACAGCAGCGATTTAATGCCTATGCCCAGCAATTGCGTGATGAAGTGGATAATTATTTTAAAGGGCTTATTGAAAGAGAAAAAAGACGGGCGGGGGTTGATTATTTTGAACGGCGTGACGGGGATTTAACGCTTAAAGTTGCTGATAGCGGTGGCAAATACAGACTCTCGAGTGAGCAATATTTAGCCGGAGAGGATCAGTGGGATGAATCATTGCGGCGGATGCCGGAACGCCGCTTGCAGGCATTAGATAATGTTATTGATCAGGTGTGTGCAAATATTACATTAGATGATTTGCCGTCTTATATCCGCAAAAAAGCTGAGAAAGCTGGTGATTTAAGGGATCGGGTAATAAAAACTTATTTATGGGTGTATGCTTATGCTCATAATTATTATGTTTTATTAGAAGAAAATGATGTCCGGGTACGCTGGGCGAGTATAGCAGCTAGAGGGACGGTGGAAGGTAATAAATTTGGAGGCCAAATAGCAACTGATGGCGGAACTCTTCTTATAAACAGAAAGTTACCTTACACGATAATGGATGCCTCAACTTTGTTGCACGAAGGAAAACATTGGTTGCGCCAAGATTTGCCACGGGGTTATCTCGAATTCTATTGGAAATCTCTGGGATGGATATTTGAGCCTTTTAGATTTGGAGCGCCATCTTATGAAAAGCCATCTTTTCAATTAGAGAAAGAATTTTTTAAAAGCTTTCATCTGGATGTCGCTGTTGAATTCTTAGGTGTTGGCTATCTTAGTAGCAAATGGATTTCAGCAGTTTTTAGTCTCTGTTCATGGATGATTACTTTTATGTTTTTGGGAATACCATATGCAATCAGTAAACGGATTTTACGCCGAAAAGGCATAACTGATAGTCCGGTGGTGTATATTGGCAGGAAAATAGGGAGTGGGGTCAGTAGAGCTCGTCGGATAAGATGGCGTGAAATGTTAACCGCCGCTCTTACCGGTAGAAGATATAAAGAACCCATGCCAGATAGAAAAGTTACGGTTACCCGAACGAAGACTGGATATCTTCATTTAAAATTTCATCGTCCGGCAGATAAGCCTTTAATAATGCCTCACACCGTTCCCTCAGAAGTATCTGATTTGGTCAATCAAGCAATATAACTTAGTTCAAAGTTAAAAAGTAAATCATGAAGACGCATAAACAAAAAAACTACATATTACGAACGAAGTCCGGCGAAGCCAAGCTGTGGCGAAGACGGATTATTGCCATCGTGCTGATTCAGGCGTTTGTGGTGATAAGTTGTGTTGGGCTAGTTGGAGAAAGGATATATCCATTGCCCGTCTCTACTGATACTCTCTCGCCCTCCTTACAGATTCAAGAGCTTGCTTTTCAACAAACATTTTTCACCTTCTTTAAGACTGATCGTAAGCGATCAGTTCTATCTAATACAATGACAGCAGCTGATAATACGATAGCGATGAGCGCAGCAGGAAATAATTCAGTAGAGCAGCAGGTGCGTAACGGGTTTGAAGCGGGAAGATTAGACGCGGTTATTTTTATTGACATTGATTTAATGAGACTTACCAATGAATATATTTCTAAAACAAATGTGAATGTATTACTAGAAGCATTAGAGCAAGAGCTACAAAAGGTGATTAGTAAACTGGGGGAGGATAATGCGGTAAGTTTTCGGCGAGGCGGGGACGAATTTATTTTGGCGGTTAATGCCAAGGGTGATATTTTACAGGCTGTAGAAATAGCCAAAGAAGTTAAAAATAATGTAGAGAATACATGGTTTGCCGTAGGCTCTTTGGGTGAGAAGAAAATAGATCCAATTGCAGAAGAAATTATTGAGGAAAAAGGTGGTAAGGTTTCAATGGTCGAAAACCATCAAATTCTTATCATAAAATGTGAGGAAAATCAAAGCGGAAGAGAAAAGTTAAATGATCATTTAGCAGAGGTTAATCAGGAAACCGGAGGTGGCTCGTTACAGTTATATAACTCATGGCTTGATCGAAGAGCTGTTCAAAACAGGGTTCGTTTTACTTTATCGGTTGGTGTTGCCCAAGGCAATAACTATGAGATAGCAGTCAGAGATGCTGCTTATAGAAAGGATATTGCTAAAGAGGAATTTAAAAGGCTGGGGCATGGCCCAGTTGAAAAAGATGCCGTGTTTGTGGATGTTCATAAGTCAGGATATAACATAGTTGATAGTAAAGAGGCTGAGCAGGCAGTAATAAATTTCAGACGCATGGAAGCAGAAGCACAAGAAAAGGAAGCTGCGGGCAACAATGAAGGTGTGCGGCCGTTGGGGCTTAGATCAGTTATATATTATTCAAGCCAAGATGCTGCCCGCCGAGCAATCTTAGATATGCAGCGGCAAAATCCAGAACTGTTTAATCATGCCGTTGCATTTGCTATACAGGTATTAGGGTATAATGATCCGGCGGGAATAATAGCCAGCTATGTTGAAGAGTATTATGGCACGGCTGGTGCGGTAAAGGATAATCGGATTGATACCTGGGATTTTAAAGTCGTTAATGAGTCTTTCGGGTATATTGCCGGGGATGAAGTTATTGCTCTTTTGCGTATGGCGTCAATGAAGTCAGCAAAATTATTTGAATTTTTTGATGTTATTTTTGTGCGTGGTCCTCCGGCAGGTCCGATTGCACTGCTTTTTGTTCCGAACACTGCTCAGGCGACTCAATTAACTTCGGCGTCAGTAAACTCAATGTTTGGAGATTTCATGGGAGCGGTAGAGAAAGAATTTAATCGAAACAGTTTTGTTAAGGCGCAGCATTTAAGAGTTGTCTGGGATCGGTTTCGTTTTCCTCAAGAAAATGTAGGATTGGTATTAGAGCGAGTTTACAGAACGAGACGGGTATCGGAATTTAATTTAAAACTAGAGCCGGGTGTTAATGCGGTAGTAAGTTACGATACCAGTATTGAAGAACAATGGCGGCAATTGGAAAAAAAGCTGGCAGAAGAAGCAGTTGAATCACTGCTCGGGTTACAGAAGGCATGGGAAAAAAACCGCAGACGAGAACAACCTTCATCTTCGGGGTTGGCACTTAGTCCAAAGACAGACCGGATGCAAAAGCACAAGCAAGTGCATGAGTTAGTCGAGCAGGCGATATGATGAAAAATCAAAAATCAAAAATTAAAAATCAAAAATTTATTTTTAAGATCATTGCCGTGGTGCTTATCCAGGCGTTTTTGGTGCTGGATGTTGCCTGGTGCGGGGATCTCTTTAATGATCATCGCGCAAATCAGGCAGATACCCTGGCTCCGTCTCTCATAATAGATAGTAATTCTATTAAGAATCTATTTTTATCCAGCCAGGCGAATCAAAAAATTGCCGGAGCTAACCCTTCCTTTTTAAATCTCCAGGATAATCAAAATCCAAAAGTCAGAAAAGAATTGCCTAAGTCAAAATTCATAAGAGATACAAGGCCTTATGTCCAGCTAGGCAAGAAAATTTTTTATAGCTCTTTACGTTTTACTTTTGCTCCGGTAGTGTTAATAATAGTGGCTCTTTTTCATCAACATGAAGCGGCTCATATTTTAATGCATAGTCTTCACCATTTCGAACCGGACTTAAAACTTTTTAGCAGGAGCTTCAAGGTTTTATTTTATGAATTATGCGGGTTAAGAGATGAATTTGTAGAAGAATTAATGCTCAATGAGCTGAGCAGCCTAGATCAAGAACTGTTTAATACTGTAAAAGTGGGTTTTTTAAAAGACTGGTATAAACATTTCTTAAAGATTCCTAAAAGAAACTTATTTGCGTTAAGAAAAGCGAGAAAAAAGAAAGACATTGATACGATTTTAGAGAGAATAAAAGCTTGTAATCGCAAGCTTACAGCTTTGAAACGATCTGCAGTCCAGGATAAAAAAGAGATACTCCAATACGAAAGTATGAATGCCCTGGGTTTTCTTTTTGCTACGCTTGGCGATTTAGATTTTAGTAAAGATACCGATTTACAGGAGAATATTCGCCGCAAAAAAATTACAAAAATTTTGGAAGATACAATAGAAGCTTTTCATCTTACAGTAGGAATTTCAGTTATGATTGTCGGCCGGATGAAAGAAAGTGATCTGATAACTGAATCCAGGTTTAGAGAGTTTATGGCAAGGATGGCTAGAAAGGCAAAAGTGCCGGTTATGGTTGGGCATCTGGCCAGTCTCATGGTGCTTAAGGAGTTAATAAACTTAGGTGAATATGAACTGGCGATGGATTTATTTAAAAGGCATGAAGATAGTAGAAATTCTGAAATCATCGGAAAGATTATAAAAATGTTAGATTATCTCGAAGGGAAAACTGAGGGAAAACTCCAAAGGCGGGTTATCTTAATCCGGCGTTATTTTAAAGAAAGATTGGACAGTAATTTTGAGCAGATACCGTATCCAACAACCGAAAGACAGCTCAAGAAATTACTCGATCAACTCGGAGAAAAATATCCAAGCACTTGGTATCAAGATATTAAAAATTCATCAGCAGTTGAAAAAGCTTATGACGGAGACTTGCGAGCCTTTGTCCGGGACATTGAGCATAACCTGGCCTATCCGCGGACGATTATATCGGTAGCTTATCTAACACTTATGGATTACCTGGACCATCCCGGGGTGACGAATTTAGGTCGACATGAGTGGATAGTCGAGGACTTAAAAAGGAGGCTGCCAGGTATTATCGCCAGAAAGATTGCCTCATCTAACCCAAAAGATAAGGTGCTTACAATATGGGATCTGGGGAGTAGTTGCTTAGAACCGGTGTTGCTGGCTTGTTTAATCCTGGAAGAATTTGATCGGCATCCCGACTGGGGCGCGCCAAATGAAAAGATAAAGATTGTTATAAAGGCTGTAGATATTGAGGGTACGGTGGGTGCCCAGATCGAAGATATACTAAAACACGGTTTTCCGCATCAGGCCGAAGATGTTGTTTTGAAAGAAAGAAGGTCAGAGCGAACACTAAAGCTGGTTAGAAGATATATTGAGTTCGTTCATAACGATACAAATAGAAAGAGAATACAGCAATACGATATGATTGAATTTGTCAGAGGTAGCGCTGCGGATACAGAACATATTTTATCTCAGGTTACCGAAAACGCTGATGTGGTTTATTTGAGTTATGTGCTCTGGCAATTAACCGATCGGGCAAAGATTAGAATAATCGAGGGATTGAAAAATTTAAAACAGGGAGCCCTTGCATATTTAAGGGTCCACGGGGATATAGAGGAATTTGTTAGAGCCCGTGTGCCAGATGCAATTGGAGTTTATGCTTCGGGAACGCATATGCTTTATAGTCCGGCAACGCATATGCTTATTAAAGGCAAAAGAAGAACTTCAACGCAGAAAGGCCGCTGGATAACAGCATTAAAGAGAATGCAGCGAAGGCGATTAGCCGTTGACGCTTTAAAAATCAGTAATTTAGTCGAACAGGCGATATGATGAAAAATCAAAAATCAAAAATTAAAAATCAAAAATTTATTTTTAAGATCATTGCCGTGGTGCTTATCCAGGCGTTTTTGTTGGTGGAGGTTGCCTGGTGTGGGGATTTTTTTAATGATTATTGCACAAATCAAGCAGATACCCTGGCTCCGTCTCTGGGTGTTGCAGATAATACAATTAAAAATTTCTTTAAGTTGAGTTTTGTTTTTGCTGAGAAAATTGCTAAAAATGAAATCGTGACATTTGATGAAATAGAGCAGTTTTTAGAAGGGATGAAAGTCGATAAAACCACGGTTGAGTATTTTTTTAATGACCGGCAAGCTAATATTGAAAAAATATTGGGGCTATTGGTTATTTACGAAAAAGATGCACAACCTTTACGCGAACAAAAGTTTAGATTAGCAAATACGTTATTTGGTCTTTTAATTCAATGTATCCAGTATCGGATGGAAAATAATTTAAAAGATGGGAAATTTAAAGAAAATGAATTCTGGAAGGTGCTCGGGGAAGACCTGGACTTGGCATTTGCAGATTATGACACTTCTTTAGATTATCGCACGCAGGAGCGTGAACAGTTTAAGGAACAGCTGTATACACAGGTGGTTGAATTCATAATGCAAAACTTTGAGGCTGACCAGAGAATTTTTGACTTAGTTATTCCAGATAGCCAAGGGGAAATTAAAATATTTGATCTTGAGTCTTTAAAGCACGCCGACCGCTTTGCTCTTTTGGCCTCAAGCAGTATTAGCAATTTAAGACACGTCCGGTTAATTGATGTTTGCAAGATGAGGGCATTCGGATATCCGCTGCCAAAGGTTGATCCGGATTTTCATGAAAATAAATTACGGGGTGATATAAATATGGTTATCGTCTCGGAATGGACAACAAAAAATCGCTGGTCCGAAGATTTGCTGGCTATTCTGGAGGGTGTGTTGCGGACCCAGGGAATAAATTTAATGATTGTTTCGCCGCACGCCCCTGTTTTTATATATGAAAATTCAGAAGGGGTGCCATCGCTAACGATTAGCGAAGGACTGCTTTATGATCAGAGCAATAATCTGGTTTTAGCAAGGTTCAGGAAGCCATTAGATGTTCATTATGTTTGGAATCTGTCGGGAGAGAATGCAAGAAAATTTCAAGAAATGGGCATTCCGATCAATGCTTCCCGAGAAGCTATCGAGTTGCTAAAAAGCAAAATTCGTACGCAAACAATATTGAAAGATGCCGGGATAAGAGTCCCACAATTTATGCCGGTTAAAAGGGAAGAATATTCTTCACCGGCGGAGATTGCGGCCCTGACAGAGAAGTTACAGGAGTTTATAGAAGAAAATCAGATAGAAAAGTTTGTCGTTAAGCCATCAGAAGGGGGAGCCGGGTACGGAGTGACTGTTTATCCCGCTCACCGCGATGCAATATACGCGGCCGCTTATGAGATTTATCAGAAGTCTCAGGATGGGGACGTTATCATTGAAAATTATATTGAGCCTTTTCAATATAAAGCAGATGGCAAAGAATTTGACTGGAATTTAAGAGTATTTGTCGGTCGGGATGTAAATGGTGATATTAAAGTGAATGGTTATTTTGTGAGAGCCGGCAAAGGAGTGGTTAATATCTCTTTAGGGGCAGAGGTTAAGAAATGGAGTGATATCGCGGCATTTTTAGATAGCTTGTTTTTGACGGGTAAAGTTGATGCGGTGAAATTAAAGGAAGAAATAGAGCGAAAAGCTGTTGCCGTATATAAAAGTTTAGATGAGCATCTTAAGCGTAACTCGGATAAGGGGGAAACCTTAGATGGGAATCAATATGGCGTAACGGATAGTCTGGCTGTAGATTTTTTGTTTGCCGATGGGGCGAATCGCCAAGGGAATGATGATGTTGACTCTTCTCTTGAAAAGGTTATTTCTTATGTTGGAGAGGTGAATGAATTTTATGGTGGTCAGTACGACTGGGATAAGTTATATCCAGACCGCAAAGGCGAGGTTGTAGAAAATCATATTTTACGGGCAGCGGCGAGGGGAGCAGCTTATAGAAGGGTATTAGAAGATTTAAGAAAGCCAGCAGACAATAAGCCGACTTCTAGTTTAGCCCTGGCTGGTAAAATAGATGAGCAGGCCTGGTCCAGCCGTGTTCTTGCCTTAGGAACAGTTCCCGCCCGATTGTTGAAGGCGGAGTTGGTTTACAACGCGTTTTCTGTAGATAAGAGTGATATCCAGATATTGGGACAAGATAGTGCATACGCTCCGATTAGAATTGAAGGATATGATGCCAAAAGCAGAGGAAAGCTTCTTCTTTTGATTTATAAGGGGCAACCGGTGGCTGTGTTGCGTGAAAATAAGATTGGTTATGATACACGATATAGATTTAGTATCGGGTTTTTAGCCGAAGATTTTAGAATTGAGAAAAGTCCTGCTTGTGAATGGATAAGGGATAATTTTTCTGCTTTGGTCGCCGGTGTCGATAACTATGATATCAATGTCAAAGGGATGTGGAGCACAGCATATCAGTATAAAACAGATATACCGGGGAAGAGGCAAAGAGAGTTTTATGGATTAGGGTCTCTTTATTACTTCCGGGGAGTCTTTTCTCAAGGTTCTAACAGCACGATCCCGATGATTAACATCCTGAGAAACCAAAAGTTCAAAAGCGGAAGGTTCAAACGAGTGCTTGATGTTGCCTGCGGAGCGGGAGCATTAAGTTTAGCGGCCTTAGAAAAGCTGGATCCCGAAAGCATCGTAGTTGCCGATGCTGATGCTTTTGCTCTTTTGAGTACAATGATTAATTTTGAACGCCGAGGTAAAAAAGATAAATTAAAAGTTATATATGGTTGTCTAAAAGAACAGTCAACCTGGGATAGATTAGCAAAAGAAGGAGATTACGGCTATGTTTTATTTAATGGCCCATTTCCGGTTTCGGATTCAGATGCAAGAGGTGCTGATTATGTTATGTATGATCAGGGCGGTGTGGTCAAAAGTGCGTTTATAGAAAATATAGCTTCTTTGATTGAGGACAATAGTATCGCCCAGGTTCTATCGGATAAAGATTTTAGAAGACAGATAGAAGAAAAAGGTTTTGTGATTCGTCAAACGCAAACTAATGCTGAGGGACTGCATTTTTATGTTATCGATAAACCAGCGATGAAAATGAATGCTGCGTTGGCTGAGTTAGCTGAATCGGCAAAGGTAGGGCAAAGTTCGGAAACTGTTAAGTTAGTAGAGCAGGCGATATAAATAGGGTATGGGGGATAGGGATTAGGTTGTAGGGAGTAAAAGTTAAAAAGTAAAAAAATGAAAGTACATAAACAAAAAAACTACATATTAAGAACGAAGTCCGGCGAAGCCAAGTTGTGGCGGAGACGGATTGTTGCCATGTTACTTATCCAGGCATTCTTGTTGCTGGATGTTGCCTGGTGCGGGAATTTTTCAATCAACCAAGATATGAAACAGGTTGATACTCTGGCACCAATCTTAAACATAAGTGAGGATGCATTTAAAAATTCATTTTTATTGGCTCAAGATAATCTTGCAAAAACCAGCATACCGCTACCCTCTATTTTAGAAGCCGCCCAGATCAATACTCAGAAAGCTGCTGAAAAAATGGGACTGGATGATATCTTTGTTGATAAGACGATGGTTGTAAAAGAGGGACGATTATCAAGAATGTGGTTGGGATTTTACAAGTTTTTAGTAACTCTCCATATTTTAAAACCGAGAAATATATTGTTGATGCCAAAGAAAGTTACAACTGTTACCTTTAAGGTGCCGATGGATGATGGAAGTTTTAAAACTTTCTGGGCTTTTAGGGTCTTGCAAAATGATGCCCGCGGCCCGGGAAAAGGAGGCTTGCGCTGGCTGATTGTGGAAAATGAGACTCTTAATGAAGCTAAGGCAACTGCGGCCGGCCTGGCTACTTTAATGACTGTCAAGAATGCGGTTATTGGTATCCCTTATGGTGGCGGTAAAGGTGATATCGTTATTGAAAGCGGTATCGCCCGGATGATAAAGGAGTACGAGATTGCCGCTATGGAATACGATAAGGAGGCAAAGGATGCTAATAATCAGAATCGCCGGGAGGATTTTAAGCAGGCAGCAGAAGAATTAAGGACTAAAGTCAGGCAGTTAAAAGCACGAATCATAAGAGGTTTTTCCCGGGAGCTTACAAAAAAGAAAGCAGTGGGAACTTTTATCGATGTTCCGGCACCTGATGTTGGAACCGGGCCGGAAATGATGGCCTGGTTTATGGATGAACATTTAAAAGTCCTTACTAATAAAAATAAGATACATGATAAAGTCATTCAGCAGCATTTATCAACGGTTGAAGATTCAACAGTTGATGATCCTACGCAAACACCTTACTTGGATGAATATATACGACTTTTAAAAGAAGACACATTAGGTGTTTTGCAGGGTATTGAGTTAGGGGTGATTACCGGCAAGCCCGTGGGTAAAGGAGGCTCTGAAGGCAGATCTAAAGCTACAGGTTATGGCGGATTTCTGGCTTTAGAAAGCATGCTTAAACAGTTTCCTGAAGTTATAGACATGGAGAATGATGCTGTCGGCAGGAGTTTAAGTCCAAAAACAAGAGCAACGTTAAAGAAAAATATTAGCGAAATGACTATTGGTCTTCAGGGTAGTGGTAATGTCGGAGAACATTTTGCCTGGTCCGTTCATAATGCCGGGTCAAAGATAACATTATGGCAGGATGTAAGTTGCACCCTTTATCATCCAGAAGGGATTGATGTTGAGAAGTTAGTCGAAGATTTAGGAAGAATTTCTAATGGACGATTAGCCCCTTTTAATACTGTATCAGAAGAATTTTTGCGAGAAACAGGGACTAGAATAATAAAAGATAAGTCATTCTTTTGGACTGAACATACAAATATAAAGGTACCGGCAGCAATAGAAAATCAAATTATTGCTTCAAATGCGGAGAAAGTAAATTGTGAGATTATTCTGGAATTAGCTAATAATCCGACCAGTCCCCAGGCGGATGAAATTCTTAAGAAAAATGGTATGCTAATAATTCCGGACATCCTGGCTAATGTCGGAGGCGTTACGGTTTCTTATTTTGAATGGCTGCAGAATATTGAGGGCAGATATTGGAGTGAAATTAGTGTGGATAGGATGTTAGAAGAGAGAATAAATAATGAGACAAAAGCAGTTTTAAGAATTGCCAAAAAGGATAAATATGATGTTGATTTAAGACAGGCGGCTTTTATTTTAAGTTTGGCCAGAACTACTAATGCGGAAATTGCCAGAAGCAGGAGATTAAGAAGGATATTTAAGAATGGACAAAAAGGACGACAGCCATATCGGGAATACGGGAACCTGGATCTTGATCCGGAAACAGTGGAGCATCTTCAACAGATAAATAGAGAACGTAAATTTGAAGAATTTATTGATCGAAATGAGCAAAGGCATACCGATCAGTTAAAAGAGATAATAAAGACGGTTGATGGAAGATTTGCTAAAGACCAGAGAGGGTTTGTTCTGGTTAGCGGGCCGATGACTGGTGGCAAGATTATGTTTTCCGATCGGGTGGCGAGGGCTTTGGATGTTCCCGGACGCCGGGCGATAAAACTTGATCTGGATTTACAGTTTTATGATTATGTAGCGGAGTTGAGAAATAGCAGACTTTCTGAAGATGAAATACACGAACGTAAAGTAAAAAAGATGTTTGAATTTATGCAGCGTTTGCTTGAGGCTAACGGTGAACAGTTGGAAATTGTGGTGCTTGAAAATAATGAGTTGAAAAAGAGAAAAGTACAGTTACGTGAGAATGATCTGCTTGTAATTGAAGGGCGAGAGGCTTTAAATACGGCGATGCTGGATAAAAAAGAAGGGATTTTACGAGGGGAACAGGTTTTTAGTATTTTTGTTAATACCGCTCCTAATTTGAAGCTCGCTCAAAATCGGCCCTTAACTTCTTTGGATATTCGAATTATCCGACACATTCTTACCTATGCTAGAGTTTTTGGAGAGGATCCGATCGACATTCTTAGAAGATGGCCCCGGGATAGAGATTATGATCTTAAATATATATATCCAAATTGGAAAAGTGCGGATGTTACTTTTAATAGCTATTTGGCTTATGAACTGCCGGTTTTAAAGCCTTATATTAAACCGATGTTAGAAAATGCACTTAAACGAACCCAAGAAGCAAATATTATTAAAGCTTTAAAGCACCTTTTGAATATTCTAAACGGAGTGCCAGGGGTAAATATGGATGCCTATATACCGGAAAATTCTATTGCCAGACAGTTTATCGGGTATCCAGAAAAATTGTCCCGTATTGATCAGGAGGATGACGAAAGATTGAGCTCTTTTAAACATAATGGCACAGGACATACGGCTGTTTTTCTTGGGGAAGATTTAGATAATTTAAAAGATAAATATCAGGGTGACGTAGAAAAAGAATTTGGTTGCTATTTTGATAAAGATGATCCTAACTATAATACCCTATTCAGTGATTACGCTGCTTTTAGAGATAAGATGAATGCATTTTTCTTTGATTCTAAAAGTGGACATAAGGAGACATTCTGGATGTATGATATTGATGAAGGCAAAGAAGCATTATTTAGAGCAATACATCATAAATATCGAAATTTTGTGGCGCAGAACGCAAGGGATCATTTTATTAAGGAAATGGTCTGGTTGCTGGAGTTGGCTAGAAATATGCGCATTGTATGTTTTGAGCAGGTATTACCAGCACTCCATCAGGCGGGGATGAAGAATATATTCAGAAATAAAGTATCCTTTGCTTATGACCGAAAAACACCTTTTGGAATATTTGTTAGAGACGGAATTTTATATGTAAATGCGGCCGTATACGAGTACGGAGAAGTGGGTGATTTTGAGATGTTTGGCTCGATGCGGTTTAACATAATCTATCGCATGGTTTTATTTCAGCAGACAAATACACCGGACTCCTTTGTTCACATCGAAGGTCAAGCGGATACGGAAGTTGAAGGTACTTACTTGCGCGGTGTTCCGCTTAACAAAAGTATACTTAGGCCGGTAGATGCATCCAGAATCGAAATGTTCTTACCGCGGGTGGTTGCGGAATGGACAGCAGATATACTTTCTTATGATCGAAGTATACGCGAAGCAGGGATAAAGCGAAGGATGGAGGAAACGCGTTTTGTATTGTCTTTTTATGATGAAGGGGTGCGTTCCCAAGAAGGGGTATTAGAGATTGCAGCTTGTGCCGCTATTGTCGAGGAGATGGAATATGCAGAAGATAACGAAGATTATGAGTGGCTGCTTGATATTATTGCGCCGGAAGACAAGGCATATTTTGAAAAGCTTAAACTTGAATTTAAACGGTATATCGAAGCGCTTGAGTTTAGAAATGACTTCAGGATACATTTAATGTCGCGTAAGAAATTTGACGAACTAAACGCTTCTGTTGCCGGCGAAAATTTTTATTATTCGCGTACTGGTGATGTAGATATAGCCGTTGATGCTGATGAAGATGAGATCGCCGCGCTTGAAGCCCGGGGACAGATGTTACACAGCTTTCATACCCGGATAGCTGAGTTGCCTTCTGTGGGAACGAGGGCGGTTGATATTTTTGAGGAGGATCCCGATTCTCAAAAAATCATCGTAAAAGTGCTCAAAATTATGGGCTCATCGAATCCGGAGAAAAGAGCCGATGATGTTTTGTCCGGAGAATATGGCTGGTTTGATAATGTGAGCTTACAAGGTGTTACTGAACTGTATAATTTTAAAACACCAGCGCAGATAAAAGAGGATATTGCTGCTTATTTTGCATCATTACCGGAAGAAGAATCCTTGAAACTGGGAGTTTTTACGATGAAATTTATTCCCGGGGGTTTAGCAATGTTTGAGATATTTGGGAGTGAATCACCGCAAAATAGAAATATTCAATATACGCTTCGCGGCGCGATTATAAAAAATGAGGATGGAACTTATGACATCGTGTTTCAAGGACACGATACGCGTGATCCGGATCGCTTTATGAAACAGCATGGCTGGCATCGAGTGGGTAAAGATTATTCGGCCCATGATCTTAACGAAATTACGCGCAATGAGATGATTCAGGCGGGCAGGAGATTTTTGGCGGCCGGGCTCGACCGGGAAACAGGGACAAACAAGATGTATCGAGATGACCAGGGCAATTTACAAGTAGAAAAAAATAGAACTTTGCAGGAGCTTGCCCGTAGCGGTTTAAATAAATATTATCTTAATCCCGCAAACAACAATCCGGATTATTTGCCTCATTCTACGCAGTCTGTATTGGCGGAAATACTATCCCGGTATAATTACATGAAGGTTAAACGGGAAAAGGGAAAAAAGCTCAGGCCCGAAGAAGCAGATTTTTTAGCCAGCGTAGAAGAAATGCCGTCTTTGTTAAAACTGCTTGATATATTTGCCCTGCATAATTTGAAATTAAGTACGTATGATGCGCTTTTAAGACAAAGACTGGAAAAAGCAATTGGGGCGGAAGAAATAATGGATATTGTAGAAAGGCTTGCCTTTTTAAAAGAATCAAGAGCTTTGAAAGATATCACCCCAGGTGATACCGGAGATCCTGCTTACGATGTGTTATCTCGCGTGAAGGATTCAGGTGACCGGGGAGTCGCGGCGCTGGCAAAAGAACTTATGGCAACCAAAATAGGCCAACGAAATTTGTTGATTAAACAATTATATGTTAGAGATTTAGTTGAACAGGCGATATAAATAGGGTATGGGGGATAGGGATTAGGGTTTAGGGGAATAGAGATTAGGTTGTAGGGAGTAAAAGTTGAAAGTTAAGAAGTAAAATAATGAAGAGACATAAACAAAAAAACTACATATTGCGAACGAAGTCCGGCGAAGCCAAGTTATGGCGGAGATGGATTATTGCCGTGATGCTTATGCAGGCATTTTTAGTGCTGAATCTTATAACCTGCCTTCCGGCAGATGCCTTGTCTGCGGAAGCTGGTATTTTTGATAAGGCTAATCGGGAGCTGTCGAATAATTTAGCTCCAGCATTAAAAATCAGCTCCTCGGAATTCAGGCATAACCTTAATCAGGCTTTTAGGTTAAAAAGACCGTTTTGGCCGTTAAGAACAATAGTGCCGGTGGATGAAAGTATAGAACGGGCGGTTGCTCAAGCCGAGCGGATTTTGGGAATTAGCGGTATTGAGTTTAAATTGGGTTTTAAAGAGAAAGGGAAAAAACAAACCTTAGTTATATTATTTAAATTCAGAGACCAGGAAAGAAAAATCGCGATTGATAATGCAGCCAGCTTATCAGAACCGATCTTATCGAATAGAATCATAGAAGAATTTTTCTCATTCTATAAGAGGAGATTCTCCGGAAAAGACGGATATTTTTATAGCGTAAATTCTATTGAAAATTTTTCAAAAAAGCAATTACTTCGGCTTATCTCTGGAAAAGCAAAGAAAGGAAATCGTTCTTTAGATATCTGGATCTGCGGTTATTCTGTTGGCGTAGAGATAAGAACCTATTTAACAATGTTAGAAGAAGCATTTAAAAGTTATAATGCTGAAAACCCCAGGAGTAAGGAAAAGTTAGCGGATTGGCAGATAAAAATTGTCGGTACCGATGTGCTTAGAAGCTGTTTGCAAGCAGCGCGAAAGAAGACCCCGGCAAAATATCTTTTGGCTTCTGGGAAAAGGCGGGGCCGCACTATTATTGATTATCAATTGGTCGATTTGGGAAATGATACCTGGCTGGAAAGGTTCGGAAGCTTTAATGCTAATTTTGATGTTATTTTCTATAACCTGCCAGGATATCTTAGTCCGGCTTGCGAAAATTCAGCTAATGTTGCTAAAGGTTTGCTTGATCTGCTTAAAAGTGGTGGCTATTTGATCACTGATGATTCTGCCGGAGATGTTATTAAAGCCAAAGCCAAAGAGTTGAGTGTTCAATTGAATGTACGTAAATATGGCGCCCATGACCCGCAACCGATTATGGTCTTGTATAGAGTCCGGCAACCGACAGCGGTGAAGACCTCGCTTGCTTTGTCTGGTTTTAAATCCCCGCGGCAAGCCCAAGCGCTTATCGGTGAATCTATCTAAATTTTAGAGTAGAAGTATATTTTTGGCGGGTATTCTCTGCGCAATTTAATCCGGTCATTTTTCTTGCCATATTTCTTTTAAATGCTACAATAATCTCATGCCTATTTATAATTCTAAACAGAGCATAAAATCCGGATTGCCGCTGGGTGGCATTGGTGCGGGAAAGCTAGAAATCACCCCTTATGGAACGATAGATTACATCACCTATCAAAATAATTGGACGCAGCCGATCTGTAATAACACTAATAAGGAAAAAGGCAAAGCCCAGGGGATTGCTGGTTTTAGTTTTGCTCTTCATGTGAATACCCCGGCCGCGGCTATCTGTAAGCTGCTTCAGACAGAGAAAATTAAAAACTACAATACGATCGGGCAGATAAAATTTGATGGCCGTTTTCCATTTGCCAAACTTGTTTATATCGATGATAACCTTCCGGTTGAAGTAATCCTTTCGGCCTATTCTTTTTTAATCGCTGGTGATGCAAAGAACTCAAGCCTTCCGGTAGCGGTCTTCGAATTCGAGGTAAAAAATAAGATACATAAGGAAATAGAAGTTGGATTAATGTTTTTAGGTAGAAATCTTATAAGCAAAAATTCTGTTGGACGTTTTAATATGTTGAGAAAAGAGAAAGAAGTTATTGGTATTGAGTTTTTGCATAAAAAGCCATTACCGCACGATGTAACAGCTGGAGATGTTTTTATGGGATTACCTAGAAATACCGGTGAGGTTAGTTATTGGGGGCAATGGAATATGCAAAAAGATAACTTTTGCTTTGAGTCTAATATCGGACTTGATGCCCTGGAGTATTTTGCGAGAGAAGGAAAGCTTCCGAATTCAAACCTGAAAAGCCCTGCGGAAAGTCAAAGTGTAGAATTGGGCGGAGCTTTATCAGTAAGATTTAAACTCAAACTTCACCAAGGCAAGCGAATCCCATTTCTTTACGCCTGGAATTTTTCAAAACATTTCCAGGGACATTTTTATGAACGTAGTTTTAGAAAAAGCCGCAGTGTTGCTGTTTATGTAAGTAGGAATAGGGATGCTTTGCAAGCAAGAACGGCGCAGTTGCCAGCAATATTAGATGAGATGGGAATTCAAGAATGGTTTAAAGATGCGTTGATGAATAACCTTTATCCTCTTTTTGCCTCAAGTTGGTTTACCAGAAATGGTGATTTTACAATGTATGAAGCGCCGCTAATATGTCCGTTGATGGGGACTTTGGATGTTTATTTTTATGCGTCCGTAGCGGTTGGCTTACTGTTTCCCGCGCTGGATAAAAGAGCACTGATATTATTTAAAAAAAGTATTCGTAAATACGGGTATATCCCGCACGATATCGGGTATGAAAGGATTGATTTGCCTTCAAACGGAACGACGATACCTTTATGGAAGGATCTTAATTCCAAATTTATTCTGCTGAGCTATAAGGCTTACCTGATGGGGGGTGATTTGAAGTTTTTAAAAGAGATGTTTCCTGTTCTTAAACGCGCTTTGGAATTTAGCTTGAGTTTTGATAAAAATGGAGATGGGTTGCCGGATAACGAAGGGTTCGATACGACTTTTGACACCTGGGACCTTAAAGGTACTAATTCCTATACCGCGGGTATATTTTTAGTCAGTCTGCTTGCCTTTAAAAAGATTGCCGAGATTTTAAATAATAAAAAGTTAGCTACCAGATGTATAAATTTATTTATCCGGGGGAGAAAAAGTTTTGAAGCACAGCTCTGGAACGGAAAGTTTTATATAACGGCAAGAAGTGAGGAAAAAATTTATGACTCCTGTATGGTCGCCCAGCTGGCTGGCCAGTGGTATGCTTATTTGCTGGGCTTAGGCAGAATCTTTCCGGAGGAGAAAATCAAGAGTGCTATCCGCTGGGTTTTTAAATTAAATGACAAGGATTCGGCGTTTGGAGCCACAAATTCTGTGTTTTTAAATAGAAAGAGGGATGAGCAGTCATATCATTCCCGGAATATCTGGCCGGGGGTATGTTATTCGTTTTCGGCGCTAGCAATATACGAAGGTTTTGTAAAAGAAGGCCTAAATTTAACAAGAAAAGTTTGGAATACTTTATCGATAAGAAATAAGAATCCATGGAATCAGCCGGATGTAATTATCAGCAAAGATGGGAGCTTTGGATTTGGTGATTATTATATGAGAAATACAGTGATTTGGGCTGTGCTTTTGGCCTTGGCCGAGAAAGATAAAAAAGTGGAGAAGGGTTTGGAAAAAATAAAGAAATTAGCCAAATCCACTAAAGATACAATTAGCTAACTTTTTTTTAACTTTTATAAAAGATACTGATAAATGAAGTATCTTATCGGCTATTATTAGTTGTATTCTATTTGTCGCTACAATTGGGCGATCATTTTCTCCCCTTACCCAAAGATGGGAAAAACGATGTGGGAAAGCTTTAATCTTTGCGGTCGTTCCGCTTGTCGTCTGGATAATCAATATTTTCAAAAAACTGAATTCTCCTAAGTGGTTGACAATATTTGAAATCCCTTCGATTATATGTTATAATCACTGGTTATGGAAAATAAGGTTGTTGCTACTAAAAGAGGAGCAACATTTCGTTACGATATTATTGAAAAGCTTGAGGTGGGTTTAGCCCTAAAAGGGACAGAGGTAAAGTCTCTCAGGCAACACAAAGCTGATTTGAGAGATAGTTTTGCCCGGATATTCAGGGGCGAAGTATTTCTCTATAATTTACACATAACCCCATATGATAAGGGGAGTTATGATAATGTTGACCCAAGAAGAGTTCGTAAACTTCTCTTGCATAAAAGGGAAATTAATAAACTGGTCGGTAAAGTAAGCCAAAGAGGGTTGGCATTAATTCCTTTGAGTTTATACTTTAATAAAAGCGGCAAGGCGAAAATAGAGTTGGCGGTTGCCAAAGGCCGTCGTTTATATGATCAGCGCCGGAAGATAAAGAAGAAGGAAATGGACAGACAATTGCGGAAAGTAAAGAGTTTCAAGAATAAGTAGAGAGTAGAAAGTAGCAAGTAGCGAGAAAAAGGAAAAAACTAAATCTCTCTACTCTCTCCTTGCTACTCGCTACTTTAGACGAAATTAAGATTGGGGGTGAAAGGTTTCGACTTAAGTTAATCTAATAAGAGCAGCATGTCGAGGTTGTCAGGAGGCCTCGTAAAACACCTGGCAAAAAAATAAATGCTGAAACTCAAGTTCCAGCTAGTGTAGATGCACTTCTGGCAAAGATCGGTGAGGGTATCTCTCACCCGGTTTTTGGAGGAGCGCCTCTACTTCCAAGTGTTGCTTTAATATAAAGCAACCCGCTTTTTAATTTTGCCTGTGGAATTAAAAGGCGTTGTAAGCAGGATCGTCCCGCCGTTTGCTTTTGGCGAACGGGATTAAATTTTCAAAAGCTGCCTCTTTAGGATCCTGTCTAGCGGGGGCTTAAGGAGAAAGAGCAATAGATAGACTAAACATGTAGATACTCTTATTGTTTGCTTAAGGACGCGGATTCGATTTCCGCCACCTCCACCATGAACCACTCGCCCTTACGGGCTCGGGCTGTGCCCTGTTCCCTTCGTGGAACAGGGTTCATGGCAAGCCGGGGACATAAAAAGCGAGTGGTGAATGCCCTGTACCGGAGGAGCGAAGCGACGACTGGTTCAGGGCAAGCCGAATTACTTGATAAATCTTATGCTAAATAAGAATAAATACAGTATAATTACATCGCTAATTATTTTTTTTCTTTTTTTTACGGTCGCATTAACTGGCTGTGCTGCACCCCGGGCGACAAAGAAAATTTTGGGTTCCCGAAAACTGGCGAAAAAACAATATTTGCCGCTGGCTACGGTTTGCGCCAACTATGAATTGTCCTGGGACTGGGATGGTTTTTCGAAGGTTATTAATATCAAGAAACATAATCTCGAGATAAAGTTATCGCTTGGCAGTTCATTGATATTGTATAATAACAAAGTTCAGGATTTAGGGAAACCGGTACGCCTTTATAAAGGGTTAATCATGGTCCCGACCTCTTTCTCCAGGCTGTTTTTTAAGCGAAGGAAACCGGTACTTAAGCCGAGAAAGGTAAAAAAACGATTTACAATAAAGAAAATCGCGATTGATGCCGGTCATGGCGGTAAGGATCCCGGAGCAGTTGGAAAAGGAGGCATAAAAGAGAAACGTATTGTTTTGGATATAGTTAAGCGCTTAAAGAAAGAACTTGCTAAAAAAAATATTACGGTAATTCTCACCAGGGACAGAGATGTATTTCTTCCTTTGAAAAAACGCTCGCAGATTGCCAATTATGCCGAAGCTGATTTTTTTATCAGCATACATGCTAATGCCGTACGCAGTGCAAGTGTGCGAGGCTTTGAAGCGTATTATTTATCAACGGACTATGATGATTTTGCTAAAGCAACTCAACTGCGGGAAAACGCTGCGGTTAAATTTGAAACGGACAGCGACTATGAATATTCTTCGAATCTGAATGTTACACTTTGGGATATGATGTTAAGAGAAAATAAGATTGAATCTTATGAAATGGCAAATTCGATTGCCCGTGAATTGAGAAGGAATTTAAATTTAAAGACCCGTTATATTAAAGGAGCAATGTTTTATGTTTTAAAAGGGGCAAAGATGCCGGCAGTTTTGCTTGAAGTGGGTTATCTGACTAATAGAACTGAGGCGGCACGTCTTAATAACCCTCACTATCGTCAGATGTTGGTGGAAGCGATTGTGGCCGGGATCATACGTTACAAAAAACGTTTTGAAGCAACTAACGGATTTAGTATGTAGAACCCATCCGCACGCTGGCTGGTGGGGTATATTGTGGTTTTTAATAGGTACGCACAAGATGAAAGACTTAAGACCAATTGGAATTTTTGATTCAGGTATGGGCGGGCTGACGGTGGTTAAAGAAGTTATGCGGATTTTGCCGGATGAGGAAATCGTATATTTCGGAGATACGGCAAGAGTCCCTTATGGTCCAAAGTCAAAAGAAACAGTGATAAGATTTTCTATAGAAAATATTCTTTTTCTATTGGAACATGGAGTAAAGCTGATTATTATTGCCTGTAATACATCTTCAAGTGTGGCGCTTTCGATTATTAAAGAAAATTTTAAAGTTCCGATTCTCGGAGTGATAGAATCGGGAGTGAAGGAAGCAATACGTTCAACAAAAAATAATAAAATTGGAATTATCGGGACGAGGACGACGATTAAGAGTGCTGTTTATCAGCAGCAGATAAAGCTTATTGCGCCGCAAATAAAAGTTTATAGTATTTGCTGTCCTTTATTTGTCCCGTTAGTAGAAGAAGGCTGGCTTAAGACACCGATAACAAAGGAAATCGCAGGAGAATATCTTAAATCCCTTAAAGTGTCTCGGATCGATACGCTTATTCTTGGTTGTACGCATTATCCTTTGCTCAAGCCCGTAATCAGGGAAGTATTAGGTGATGATATGAGTTTGGTTGATTCCGCCCGACAGGTTGCGCAGCAGACAAAAGTTGTACTCAAGAATAAAAATTTACTTGCGCCAAAAAGGAAAAGAACTCAGATGAGTGAAAAAGAAAAGGTTCGTTTTTATGTTAGTGATGAACCGGAAAATTTTGCCAAGCTGGGAAGGCAATTTTTAGGATTTTCCTTAAAAAACGTAAGGAAGGTGTCTGATGTTTGAAATAACTGTTATTTTGGAATTTAGTGCCGCTCATAATTTGCGTAATTATCACGGAAGATGTGAAAGACTACATGGGCATAATTGGCAGGTTGAGGCGGTTTTTGGCGCAGTTCTTCTCACTAAAGGGGAAATGGTGATGGATTTTACCTTAGCTAAGAAAATGCTTAAACAGGTATTGAGATATTTTGATCATCGTTATATAAATGACACCGTGCATTTCAAAAAGGTCAATCCCACATCTGAAAAAATTGCCAAATTTATTTTTCAAAGCCTTAGCGGAAAGCTCAAAAAGCAAAAGTGTAAAGTTTTGAAAGTAAGTGTTTGGGAAACTCCCCGGAACCGGGCGACGTACTATGAATAAAAAGTTAAAAGTCAAAAGTCAAAAGTCAAAAGTAGAGAAAATCCAAAAGAAGCGGGCGGTGGTTTTACTTTCCGGCGGGATTGATTCCGCGACAACACTCTATTTAGCCAAAAAACAGGGATATGAAGCTTTTTGTCTGATCTTTGATTATGGGCAGCGGCACAAGAAAGAAATCAGGCGCGCTGAGAAGATTGCCCGAAAAGCAAAAAGTCACTGGCGATTACTTAAATTTGAACTGCCCGGGAAAGGATCGTCTTTGATCGATCGGGGGCGGCCGATTCCAGAGCACAGGCAATTAACGGCGGGAATTCCCTCGACTTATGTTCCGGCACGAAATATCATTTTTTTAAGTTTTGCTTCATCATATGCGGAAAGCATTAAAGCCCGGGCAATTTTTATTGGGGCAAATGAGGTTGATTTTTCGGGGTATCCAGACTGCCGCCATGGATTTTTAAAAGCATTTGAGCGAACTTTACGAGTCGGCATGAAAATTGGAGTAGAAGGTAAAAAGATTTCTATCCTTGCGCCTTTAATAAAAAAGAGCAAAGCACAAATTGTGAAATTAGCGTTAAAATTAGACGTCCCGATCGAAGATACTTGGTCTTGTTATCGCGGACGCAAGTCTCCTTGTCATGTGTGCGATAGTTGCCGATTGCGCCGGCGAGGTTTTGCGCAGGCAAAGATTGAAGATCCGGCTTTATGAACAAAGCTAAGATTGCAAAAATTTTTTTTAGCTTGCAGGGTGAAGGCCCTTATGTGGGTACGCCACAAATTTTTATTCGGTTTTTTGGCTGCAATATAAAATGCCGTTTTTGTGATACAAGACTTAAATACTACAAGAAATATGATGTTTTATCGCTAAGGAGGGAGATCGACTGGCGATTAAAAAAGTACAAAGCAAAATATGTAAGTTTAACCGGCGGAGAACCGCTTTTACAGGTTGACTTTATTTATGATTTTTTAAAAAAAGCAAGATTTAAAAAGCAATTTGTTTATCTTGAGACTAATGGTATACTATTTGACAATTTTAAAAGGATAAAGGAATATATTGATATTGTAGCTATGGATATCAAGTTGCCGAGTGCAACCGGAGGAGGAGATTTTTGGTTTGAACACCAGAACTTTATTGAGGCTTGCTCGGGAAAAAATATTTTTCTTAAAGTTGTAATCACTCGATCTGCGAAGTTTGAGGATGTAAAGAAAGCAGCAATGTTGATTAAGGGGTTTGATCGAAATACGACTTTTGTCTTGCAGCCGAACCATTCAGAATTAGGGGTAACGTTAATGAAGAAGATCATCGATTTTCAGATGCTCGTTCGCAAATTTCTACCGGATGTACGCGTAATTCCACAAGTACATAAAATATTGGGGCTCTGCTGATGAAAAAAATAACAAAAAAGACTAGTTACGAAGGCCGACAGAATAATATTCGCTGTTTAAAGTTGCCTGATATAGAAATCTGGAAGAATATGTATGCCGATAAGGACTATTGGATTGAGCTGGAAGTGCCTGAATTTACGTGTATTTGCCCGAAAACCGGACTCCCTGATTTTGCGACCATAACAATTAAATATCGGCCGGATAAGTATTGTCTGGAGTTGAAATCATTCAAGTACTATATCAATGCTTATCGGGATGTCGGTATATTTCATGAACATGCGGTTAATAAGATTTTGGATGATTTTGTCCACGCGAACAGACCCCGCGAGGTGAAGATTAACGGCGTTTTTAATTCGCGGGGAGGAATAAAGACGACGGTTTCGGCCACCTATATAAAAAAATGAGAAAGATAAGCGCGAAATTAATAAAAGATACGGTTAAACAGCTGGTATTCAAGGCGAATATAAGTTTGAGAAGGGATGTTTTGACGGCTTTAAATAAGGCCCAGCGTCAGGAAAAAAATCGCCTGTCCCATAAAGCCCTATCAGCGGTTATAGAAAATGCCAGAATTGCTAAAGCTGAGAATATAGCTATTTGTCAGGATACTGGCTTTCTGATTGCATTTTTAGAAATAGGTAATGAGGTACAGATTGAGGGAAATATAACAAAGATCATTACGCAGGCGGTGGAGTCAGCTTATAAAGCTGGGTATTTACGGGCTTCGATACAAAAAGATCCGCTTTTTAGAAAGCAGAAACCCGGATATAAACCATTTATTCTTCATACCGATATTGTAACCGGGAGAAAGTTAAAACTTACTCTTCTAATAAAAGGTTTTGGTAGTGAAAATAAATCTCGCGCGAAAATGTTTAACCCCACTGCTTCTTTAAATGATGTTGAAAATTTTATTGTTGAATCAGTAAAAAAAGCCGGAGCAAGTGCTTGTCCTCCTTATGTGATTGGCGTGGGTATCGGCGGGACCCAGGATTTCGCCTGTTTGTTAGCGAAGAAGTCACTGCTTAGATCGATTAATAAAAGAAATAAGAAGATAAAGATTGCAAAATTAGAAAAAAAATTATTAAAGCGAATAAACGCTTTAAAAATCGGAGCGTTTGGGTTTGGCGGCAAGACAACGGCTTTAGCGGTAAATATTCAAACTTATTCAACGCATATTGCCGGATTACCGGTTGCGGTGAATATAAGCTGCCACGCTTTGCGTAGTGCGAGTGTGGTTATTTAGTAACCTCCGCCACAAAGCTTGGCGGATCCGCCATGTATTATGGCGGAAGAAACCAGTAACCAGATGAAGAAAATCACGACACCGTTAACAAAAGAAATAATTAAGCAATTAAAATGTGGGGAAGAAGTTTATCTTGATGGAGTAATTTACACTGCGCGGGATCAGGCACATAAGAGATTTATTAAAAGGCTCAAGCGCAAACAGAAATTGCCGTTAAATCTCAAAAACAATCCCATTTATTATTGTGGTCCTAACCCGTCGCGTCGAGGGCATGTTATTGGTGCTTGTGGGCCGACAACTTCAAGCCGGATGGATGTATTTACCCCGCCTTTACTTAGAAATGGACTTTTGGCGATGATCGGCAAGGGGGAGCGTTCTGGATATGTAATCGAGGCGATAAAGAGATATGCGGCGGTTTACTTTGTGACTTATGCTGGATGTGGCGCTCTTCTTTCGCAATACGTAAAAAGTAAGCGACTTGTCTGTTTTGGAGATTTAGGAACAGAAGCGGTTTTTGCTTTGGAAGTAAAAAATTTTCCGTTGATTGTTGCGATTGATTCAAAAGGAGGAAATATTTATGAGTAAGCCTGACAATCGAGATCCTAATCTGATGCGCGAGGTGAGAATTACAAGGGATTTCATGAAGTATGCTGAAGGTTCTTGTTTTATGGAATTAGGTCAGACCAAGGTGATTTGTACCGTATCCTGCGAAGAAAAAGTCCCTTCATTTTTAAAAGATAAAGGTAGCGGTTGGATTACGGCTGAATATGCGATGTTACCGAGGTCATGCCGGACGCGAACGACAAGAGAATCAAGTCTGGGAAAAGTTAGCGGACGAACACAAGAAATACAGCGGCTTATCGGTCGTTCTTTAAGGTCGGTGGTTGATCTGAAAAAGTTAGGGGAGAGAACATTATGGGTTGATTGTGACGTGCTTCAAGCTGACGGGGGCACGCGAACGGCCGGGATTACGGGGAGTTTTGTTGCTTTGGTTGACGCTTTGTATAAATTACAGAAAGAAGGAAAGATTAATGTTTTTCCTGTCCGCGAATTTGTTGCGGCAACGAGTGTTGGTATTGTCGGTGGCGTTCCGATGCTGGACCTGAGGTTTGAGGAAGATTCTAATGCCGAAGTAGATATGAATGTAATCATGACTTCTTCCGGACGTTTTGTGGAGATACAAGGGACAGCGGAAAAAGAACCCTTTAGTCAAAAATACTTGTTAGAATTAATTCAATTAGCTAAAAAAGGGATAGCGGAACTAATCGCGGTACAGAAAAAGGCATTAAAAGATATCCCCTTGGATATATAACGAGAAACCAGTAACCAGAGTACAGAAACCAGAAAATGATATTGAAATTCTGGTTACTTCGAGGTATCGAGTTATGGAAGTAGTTGTTGCTACGCGTAATAAAGATAAATTTAAAGAGATCAGTAAGATTTTAAAGAATTCCCGGATTAAAACGATTAGCTTGGATTGTTATCCCGGGGCGCCATTAGTTAAAGAAGACGGCAAATCATTTTGTTTAAATGCTAGCAAGAAAGCTTTAAAAATTGCCGGCTTTACTAAGCGCTTAACGGTGGCTGATGATTCTGGACTTGAGGTCGCGGCTTTAGCGGGTAAACCAGGGCTTTATTCAGCAAGATTTGCCGGCCAAAAGGCGACCTACGAGATGAATAATAAGAAATTGCTTAAATGTTTAGAAAGTATTCCGCTAAAGAAAAGAAAGGCCCGGTTTATTTGTTGTGTTGCAATTGCCGATGCAAAAGGAATAGTTGATGTTGTTGAAGGGGTATATCGCGGCTATATTGGTACGCAGGCAAAAGGGAAGAATGGATTTGGATACGATCCTTTATTTGTCTGTCCGCGCTTCAAAAGAACCTATGCCCAGATTAGCCCTTTGCTCAAAAATAAAATAAGCCATCGTGCTAAGGCATTTACTAAAGCCAAGAAGGTGATTTTGAAATACATAAAAGGAAGTAATAAATAAAATTTCCTGGTTTCCGATGAGGAGTTAACATGAAATTATATTTTCGTTTGCTCAAGTTTATACGGCCACATTTGGCGACATTGATTTTGGCAATAGTGTTTATGGTCATGTCCGCTTTTTTTGATAGTATTTCTTTGATGATGCTTGTTCCATTAAGTGATAAGGTACTGGGGCAGAAAGAGATAATTTTCAATAGACAGATTCCGGAATTTTTAACCCAGATAATTGATAAGATTAATGAAACCCCGCCGTTAGTCATGCTCAATGTTGTTATCGTTGCAATATTAATAATTTTTGCTTTCAAGGGAATATTTTTCTTTTTTCGAACATATCTTTTGACTAAATTGAGTCAATTGGTTATCCGTGACATCCGGAATGCACTTTACGCTAAAATTCAAAGTTTCTCTTTGGATTACTTTACCCGCAGTGCAACAGGTCATTTGGTTTCCCGCATCACTTATGATGTAGAGATAATTAAAGGAGCAATATCCGTTGGCTTGACGGATATGTTTTATCAATTTTTGTCGATGATATTTCTGGCAACGATTGTTTTTTATATTAATTGGAAATGGGCGCTTATCTCTTTAGCAATATTACCGATAGTGATATTTCCTATTATTTCGATTGGAAGAATAATAAAAAAGGTCAGCACTCAAGCCCAGGAAAAGATGGCCGATTTAAACCGTAAACTGTTTGAAACAATTTCCGGCGTGCGGATTGTAAAAGCATTTTATATGGAGAAAACAGAAAGTGAAAGAGTAGCAAGACATAATTTTGCCTTTTATAAGATTATGCTCAAATTACAGAAGCGGGTGTTAATTTTAGGGCCGTTTACAGAGTTTATCGGTGCTTGTGGCGGAGCTTTTGTTCTTTACTATGGGGGCAGAGAAGTTATCAGTCATCAGCTCTCTTTTGGAGTTTTCATGCTTTTCCTAGGAGCACTTTTATCTCTGATCAGGCCCTGCCGGAGATTAAGCGAAATTCACAGTATTAATCAACAGGCGTTGGCGGCGGGCAAAAGAATTTTTGCTGTATTGGATACTCCGGTAAAAGTGGTGGAAGCAAAAGACGCGGTTGTTCTGCCCCCCTTAAAGAAGGAAATAGTTTTTGAGGATGTCAGCTTTGGTTACGGTGATAAATTGGTTTTGAAGAACTTGAATTTAAGGATTAAAAAAGGAGAAGTAGTAGGTTTGGTAGGTTCAAGCGGGGTTGGAAAAACAAGCTTAGTAAACTTAATACCACGTTTTTATGATCCGGTACAAGGGTCGATAAAGATAGATGGTTTGGATGTAAAAAATGTAACATTTGAATCGCTGAGAAAACAGATTGGAATAGTTACCCAGGATCTTATCCTTTTTAATGATACGGTAAGGAATAATATCGCTTATAGCCGAGAGGGGGCAACTGATGAAGAGGTAATTAGGGTCGCAAAAATTGCCAAGGCCCATGAATTTATAGTTAAATTGCCCGAAGGATACAACTCGATAATCGGTGATATGGGCATGAAGTTATCCGGAGGTGAAAAACAAAGATTAGCAATCGCCAGAGCAATTTTAAATAACCCCCCGATTTTAATCCTAGACGAGGCGACTTCTCAGTTAGATACCGAATCTACCCGATTGGTTCAGGAAGCATTAGATAAGTTATTGATAAACCGGACCGCTTTTATTATTGCCCATCGTCTATCTACGATAAAAAAGGTCAAAAAGATTATCGTTTTAGATGCGGGGCGTATCGCTGAAGTTGGTAGTCATGATGAGCTTTTGCAGAAGGGGGGTTTGTACAAAAGGCTTTTTGAATTGGAATTTTTAGTCTAAATTGGATAAACAAACTATAGATTTTATGTGCTCAAAGCGGGTCAAATTGTATCTGGGACAGATAAAGGTTATTTATAAAAAATACTTGAAAAAATAAAAAGATGTGGTATATTATTAAAACCATTTAGGTCATTTTAAAAAATATTATTTTCGAAAGGAGGCTGAATTGGCAGCAGTGACGGTCAAACAACTTTTAGAAGCAGGTGTTCATTTTGGTCACCAGACAAGACGCTGGAATCCAAAAATGGCTAAATACATTTTTGGCGAGCGTAATGGCGTTTATATCGTCAATTTAGAGAAAACAGAAAACGAACTGAATAAAGCTTGCGAGTTTCTATATAAGGTAGCTGCGGGCGGGGGGTATGTGCTTTTTGTGGGCACTAAAAAGCAGGCGCAACAGGCGATTCTTGATGAGTCAATGAATTGTGAGATGTTCTATGTTGAGCAGCGCTGGTTAGGGGGAACCCTCACAAATTTTGAGACCATCCGCAAGAGCGTGAAACGTTTAAATGAGCTTGAAGAGTTGAGAGACAACGGCACTTTTGATAAATTGACGAAAAAGGAAGTAGCGCTTCTCAAGAAGGAGATGTCAAAATTAATAAAGAATTTAGCGGGTATAAGAAAAATGAATAGGCTCCCGGGAGCGCTTTTCGTCGTTGATATCAAAAAAGAAGAAACCGCGGTCAAAGAAGCCCGGCGTTTACATATTCCGATCGTGGCCCTGGTAGATACAAATTCCGATCCCGATGTAGTAGATTATGTTATCCCGGGCAACGATGATGCCATAAAGTCTATCCGACTTATTTGCTCGGCTATTTCCGCTGTCATTGCCGAAGGTAGAAAGAGTTTTAAAGAGGCGGCGTTGACGGCGGCAAAAAAGGAAGCGACGAGAGAAGAGAAACAAGAAAAAGAGGTAGCGGCAAAAATAGAAGAAAAAACTGCATCGGCTAAAAAGGTTTTGAAAAAGGATAAGAAGCAGCCCGGGATAGAGCCGTTAAAGAAGACGACAAAAACAAAGCGAAAGGCATAAAAAATGACAGTTTCCATGGAGCAAGTAAAATTGTTGCGTGAAAAAACTAATGCCGGATTTATGGATTGTAAAGCAGCTCTAATTGAAACGAGTGGAGACATTGAAAAGGCAATTGATGTATTGCGTAAAAAGGGTTTAGCTATTGCTGCAAAAAAATCAAGTCGTGCGGCAAAGGACGGTTGTATCGAGTCTTACATACATCTGGGGGGCAAGATGGGGGTGTTACTTGAGATAAATTGTGAGACGGATTTTGTGGCGAAAAACGATCAGTTCAAACAATTCGTAAAAGATGTGGCAATGCAAATAGCGGCGGCTAATCCCCAATATCTTAAAATTGAGGATGTCCCGCAAGATGTAATTGCAAGGGAAAACGAAATATTTAAATCACAAGCCGGTGATAAGCCGGCACATATAGTGGAAAAGATGCTCAAGGGGAAATTAAATAAATTTTATCAGGAAGTTTGTCTTTTAGAGCAGGTATTTATTAAAGACGATAAGACCAAAATTAAAGATTATCTGGCTTCGATAATCGCCAAAGTTGGTGAAAATATTATAATTAGACGATTTACCCGCTATCAATTAGGGGAGGAAATATAGTTTTGAGCGAAAAACCAGCTTACCGCCGTGTGGTTTTAAAACTTAGTGGTGAGGCCTTCCAACACGCGAAAAAAGGTTACGGTATCGATACCGGTGTCCTTTTGTCGATCGCTAAACAAATCAAAGAAATAAGAGAATTAGGTCTTGAGATTGCTATTATTGTTGGGGCCGGTAATATATTCCGTGCGGCGTCAACGATTGGCCGGGCAATTGATCGTTCCACCGCCGATTATATGGGCATGCTGGCTACGGTTATTAACGGGTTAGCCTTGCAGGATGCCCTGGAAAAATTAGAAGTACATACCCGGGTACAAACGGCGATTGAAATGAAGGAATTAGCGGAACCATATATACGCCGCAAGGCAGTAAGACATCTTGAAAAAGGAAGAGTAGTCATCTTTGCGGCGGGAACCGGCAATCCTTATTTTACTACAGATACGGCAGCGGCCTTAAGAGCGATAGAAATCAATGCCGATGTAATTTTAAAAGCAACTAAGGTAGATGGTGTGTATTCTGATGATCCGAACAAGAATAAAGAAGCGACCAGGTTCAAAAAGCTTAGTTATATTGAAGTATTAAATAAAAATTTAAAAGTCATGGACTCTACGGCAGTAACTCTTTGTATGGAAAATAAGTTGCCCATTATTATCTTTAATCTATTCAAAAAAGATAATATTAAGCGAGTAATTTTAGGTAAACATATCGGTACTATAGTCAAATGAAGTTCAGACTTACAGAATGAAATGATGTAAGTCTGTTAGCTGAATTTGACCCCCACACCAATTTAACACGGTAATGTGGGGTGGGCGAGGTAGAGTTTATAGTAAAGTTGATGAATATATCATACCAAAGTAAGTTGT
>SDBU01001425.1_pt1 | contig 34098 bp, 75 predicted proteins | sample 2277071 | NCBI WGS metagenome assembly SDBU01 (sample SAMN10397929, study PRJNA504765) | marine sediment metagenome | isolation source: marine sediment core GS08_GC12, 126 cmbsf | place: Arctic Ocean: Gakkel Ridge, Loki's castle | collected 2008 | reverse complement strand
TAATGTGCCAACTTGGTTCTCTATCTTATCAGTGGTCATTATCATATTGTTGATAGTATTAATCATTGCAGCACTTTCAGTAATCGGTAAGAAAGGTGGTGGAACATTTACGATGTCAGAAGGTGGTGGTAGTGCTTCAGATGCTCCAGACATTTAAAATTTCAAAACAAAAATTCTTTTTTTTTCCCTTTCTTTTTTTTTATCCTTTAGTTTTTACTCTGTAAACAAACTTTTATAAATAAAATGCAATTCATATGATTGATGGGAATAAACGAAGGAATAAGGACTATGTCTTTATTTATAGAAAAGATAATGTTTTTTTCTGTAAGAGTAATTGACATTTTTGTGAGGACATTTTTGTGGTTATTAACTTTCATAATAAACAATTTCTTCAAAATATGTTTGGTTGTTACAATTTATTATATAACAAAATATACAATTATTGAAATTAAAAAAGAGAAGAAGAAGAGAGAAACATTAATTAAAAATACATAAGATTTTTAAAATATAAAATATTTTTATTTGAGTGTGTCCTTAAAGGAAATCCTGTCTAAAATCAGGCAACCCATCGTCGGCAAGTCACACACACTGTTAACATAATTAATAATATTTATTCTTAATACTTAAACCTTTTAAACCAAAAAACTCTGATAATTTTAACTCTCAACCTTCCTCAAACTTTGGGGCTTGATACAAAGCCCATCTATTTCTTTAATATCTTGGGTCTCTTAAAGCTTGATATATATCATAAAGTGCCTTAATTCCCAAACCAACAACTAAAAGAACAATTAAAAGAGTTAATAACATTTTAATTCACTTTTTCTACTTCCATTCTTTCTCTATTTACTCTTATAAGTGGAGAATTTGGTTTATTAAAAGAACAAGTGCAGAACATATCACCAGCATTAACTTCACTTAATTTATTAACACCATAAACCAATGGATTAACCATACAACGAGAACCTTCTGTTCTAACTTGAGTTATTGCATAAATTAATAATACAATAGCCAACACAACTAAAAAGATTAAAACATAAGGTGTAAATTTCTTAACTCTCTCTTCTTCATTTACTTCTATCTTCATTTTTTAATTTCTCCTCTTTATTTTCTTTTTCTAATTTTTTAATAACTTCATCTGGGATATTCTCTCTTGCTTTTTTCAAATTTCTTCTAAATAAATATAATGCTATTAAAACTCCAATTACAACAGCTAATATAATCCCTATCATTATTGAAACATAAATACTTAATCCCATTATAATTCCCTCTCCTTTAATATTGTATTTATTCTTGCAATTAATTTTCTTGGAACTTTTCTTTGCTCTGGTTTTATTTTTGATTTTACTCCAATACTACTTATTATTAAATATTCTGCTTCTTTTCTCATTTTAATTAATTCTTTATCTGTTTTTTTCCTTAAATCTATTGCTAATATCATTTTCTAATTTTATATTATGCAGGTTTTAGTCCACTTGTTGAACATATATTATCTAATGAAGCTAAAATATTCTTTTGGGTTTCTATAACATCTTTGGTAGTTTCCATAACAGAATTCATTGTCTGCATTAAGTCCATACCTTTTCCCATTATTAAGAATACAAAAATTCCTGTGATAATTATTAAAAGTGAATAAGCAAGTAATCCACCATATTTTTGCAAGAATGATGTTTTATCATAATTATCCTTTAGGAATTTCTGAAGTGCTGCCCTAGTATATCTCATTTCTTCATGAAGATAATTAACCTTCAATTCCCTCATCTTTTTATCAAAATCCTCAATACTAATATTAATCCACTCACCATCTTCTCTTATTAAATACCAATAAGTATTTCTTGCAATTTGTAATCTGCCTTTTGTAATATATTTTTTATGTTTTTTCAAAAGAAATATCTGATCTCCTCCTCTTCCTAGTTTAATAATCATTGCCTTATCCATAGCAACTCTTTCATATCTACCACTAACCTTTTGGAAAACTTCAATCTTGAGATTATATTTCTTCATTATCATGAAATAATAAACAACAAATCCAATCATCCCACCAAGAATAAGTGCAAAAACCATCCACATTATAAAGTCAACTATAAAAGAACCACTAAGACCAATTTCAGGTAGATAATCAGTAAAGTCAGAAACTTCCATTATTTCTTATTCTCCTTCTCACTTCTTTTTAGAATTTTATCTTCTCTTTTCTTCTTCTCAATCCACTCTCTTAATAAATGATTTAATATAGGTGAAACCTTTAAATCTTCTTTAGCATCAGAATAAATCTTTGCTTCCTCAACAAGTTCCTCATCAAGAGTTACAGTATACCTCTGCTTCCCCATAGAAATTACAACCTTTTTTCATTTAAAAATCTTGGTATACGAATTAAATTTCTTCTTGCTTTTTTATTGGAATTCCAATTAAATGCCTTAAATAATCTGAAAATAATTCAAGACCAATAATTACATCAAATATTTTTCTCTTTAGGAGATTATTCATTCTCCCACTTATTTGATCTTGAAATTAAATAAACAAAAATTATTATTATAACAACAATTACAGTTGCAAATAATATTAAACCTAAATAACTTTTCTTATCTTCTGATTCTATTAATGGTTCAGAATCTTCTGGAACTTCACAAGATTGACTTTCTGATGGTTCTTCTTGTTTTATTTGATAACAAGTTTTCCAATCCTTGTTTAATTCTCTTGTTTGCTGGTTATCAACACATTCTCCCCATCTAGTTGTTGTCCAACCTCTCCAGCATATTCCTTTACTACTTGAACTTTCATCATCATCATCATCTTCTATTACTGGAACTAAACTTCCAAAAATTCCCCATAATGAAAAATGATTTGTTGTTCCAGTTATTACATTATTTGTTATATCAACTGAAGATTCTATACTTTGCCAACTATCATTTGTTGTGTTGAAAAAATATAATCGTAAGGTATTTTCATCTATTCCCAAAGCATCCACTTCTATTTGTGAATAACTTACTTTGATTATTGAATTATTTGCTTGAATAGAAGAAGTTATTTCAAAGAATTTACTTAATGAAGGGATACCAAAACCAGATTCTGGATTTGAATCAAATGTTTTTATAGTAATAGTTCCTGTTCCGTTTATTTCTAATTCTAAATCTCCAAAGATTATTGTTTCATTCTCAACAAAATTAACAGTTATTTCTTCTTCTACTTTTTCTGTTGATGCAGTAAAGTGAATTGTAAAAGTATCTGGTTTAAAATTATAATCTGCAGATAATGTTATTGGAATTATTTTTTCTCTTTCTACAAAAACTGATTCTGGTAAATCAATATTAAATCCATCCATATTATAAGTGTTATTAAAAACTTCATAATCCAAATAAACTAAATAATCTCCATCTGTTTTTATTGTGATGTTTCTTGTGATAGATTCTCCAGAATAAATTGAGAATGGTTCTAAAACTTCTGGTGAAATTGAAATTACTTCTGCTGATATAAAAACTGAAAGTAGTAAAATCATTCCAATTGTGATTGTTATTGCTTTTTCCATTTTCTTGTTTATGTTACAAGTCTCTCCTTGCTGTCTAAAAAATAAAAAATAAAAAAAATAAATTAAATTTATACTGCTGGTATAACCCTATATGTGAATGTATATGTTCCTAATGCATCTGTCTTAAAGGTTGTTACTATTTCACTTACATCTGTTTCTCCTACACCCCATAATGAGTTACCTGGACTTCCAAGTTTTATACTATAATCATCAATTACAAAACAAGCACCCAAAGCAATTACATCTTGTGGTGTTCCATATCCAAGATCTCCATGAATACTATCCACTCTAACTATTATACTCTCAAAGTCTTCACAAGTTACACCATCCACATTTGTTACAATAGCTTCTTCAAATCCTGTAGTCTCTACATTTGCTAAATTTTCACTCATTGTATAAAGTGTTACAGATTCTCCACCATAAACTGATATTGGAAGTGGTGTTTCTGTTTCCCAATCATTTAAATCATGCTCACCTTCTGGATAGGCATCTCCTTCCCAAGTTTCATGACCCAATGAAATTCCTGTAACCATTGGTGATTCTACTGTAATATCTGCTATCACTGTATTACTCAAATAGCCCACTAATGCAGCACTAACAAATAACATTCCAAAAACAACTACCAAAGGCATTACATATTTCTTATTAATTTTCATTTCTTTTTACCTCCTTTCAAAACATTAAAAACATCCTTTATAGGATTATGATTTATCATTTTTTTAATTTAAGTAATCTTTTTAGAATATCATTAGGTGTTTCTCTTTCATATTCTCTCTTATCTTCTATAAATTTTTCTAATTCAGAATCAATAAGTATATGTTTACTCATCACCATAGTAATTAATATTAATTAACCTTTATAAATTTATCTATACTCACTTGTCTTGTTTTAATATCATTCATTTTTCTCTTCCAAAGATTTAATTACAAAATAAAATCCAAATATAACCAATAATAAAAAAGGTGCTAAATTATACAAGACAACATCATTAATACTATTTGCAAGTTTACATTCATTTGTTGGACAATTTTCTTCTGGGAAAAATTCAAAAATAGTTACCTCTCCATCTATGTCATAACTTTCATATATTTCTTCATGGACAAATTCGTGAGCTAAAGAACATAAAAAACCAAAAATTACAATTGCTATGATCATAAACATATTTCTATTTTTCATTTTTCTTCACCTTCTATTTTGTTTTGTAACAAGTAAGTCATTTTAATTATTATTCTACCAATTGAACTGGAGCTAAATTTATTACATTTCCTTGAGTATCTGTTATTTGTGCATATCCTCTTTGATTTATTTGCATTAAAATTGAATTAAGAGTTGCATCTTTTGCTTCAAGTTGTTTATTTAAAATATAATTATCAATCTTTGATTTGATTACAAAATTAAACAAAATAAAACTTATAAGAATTAAAACTATTATTATCAAAACAATAGTAAATTTAGTGTATTTAATTTTGCCTTTTTTTAATGTTTTCATTTTGCTTTACCTCCTTCTATTTTGTCTTGTTCTACGAAAGCCCAATTCCTTATTCCAGTAACATAAGTTAAATATTTTCTATCAATAACTATATCATCTTCTATTACTACACAACTTGGAATATAATCCTCATTACTAAATAACATATTATGTTGTTCACAAAAATCAAAAGCTCTTTCAGTAGCTGTTGAAAAATCAATTCTTGGCAAAACATAAAATAAAAAGAATAAAATTAAACTTGCTATTAAAATTCCAGCAATTATTCCAATTATTTTTTGTGATTTATTTTCTTTTTTCTTACTCATTCTTAACCTCCGCAGAATCCCCCAAAGAAGTCGGTTTTTTAATTCTATGTCCACATCTCCAACAAACCCATTCAGCGTATCTTTCTTCCATTCCTACTCCACATTTACATTTCATTTCTTCCCCTCCATATATGTTAAATCAATATTGTGGTATGAAGTATCTTTACTTTGAAGTTTTCCTTTCAACTCTTCTATCTTATCAGCAAATATTCTTAACATATTAATATCCTCACATTCAATTACTATTACTGCTTTTTCCATTATTTTTTCCTCCCTTTCGACTTATTTATCTTATGTGAACCTTTTTCTACAAATTCTGCTATGTCTAATAAAATTCTATCTTCTCTTGGCATTTCATTTAAGACTTCATCAATCATAAGAAATCCTTTTAAGTTTAGAGATACACCAACCATTTTTCTTTCCTCTACCTTAACTATTTTTAAAACCCCTTCTTTCTCAAGTTCTTCACAATACTTTTGAGTTGTAAGCCAATTAGAATTTATTTTATCCGAAATAGTTGTTGGAGAATTTATTGAATACTTTGAATTTAATAATGCTCTTATTATTTCTTTTTTTATATCTGCAATTGGTTTTTTAATTCTCTCTTTCATTTTATTTATTGTATTCCCTTAATTTAGTTATTTTAATTATTGAACACTTTGGAATTACATGAATATATTTACATCCCCCTATATTCCATCTTTCTTGAGCAATCACAATTCTTTTCTTATCTTCGTGAACTTTAAATCCAACAATAGAACCTTCTATTGGTTGAACATCTGGTAATTCTTCATCTTGTAAAATACCCAATTCTAATCTCTGTGCATCAATCCAAGTTACTTTTACTATTTCATTCATTTTTTCTCTCCTGAAATAGTTATTATTCTATACAAACAATAGGATAGTCCTGAAAAAATAAGAGTATCTGGACCAGGTATTACAAAAAAGTAACTAAATATTATACTTAAAAAAGCTATAATAAACATTAGATAATCAATTAATCTAATTATTTCCATCTTATTTCTTAACCTCCGTGTTTGCGTTCTTCTGCGAAATCATTTACATTCCCCCCTAATACATCTAAGTTTTACTTCTTGACCTACTTTAAATATTTTATTTCCAACATTCTCCCACCATATTCCATCAACTTTAATTTCTTCTGTTTTACAAACTTCATTTGCAGAACTAAAAACACCATAAGATATAAAACAATTTTCTCTGACATCTTCTACTTCTCCAGAAACTACTCCTGCACCATTCCATTTATAATAATCATATCTTAAGATACCTACTGAAAGAAAAAGGAAACTCAACATAAGTAATAAAAAAACTTTACCTATCATTTTCCTTTCTCCTTTTGTGTTTTTGACGATAGCTTTTTAATTGTTACTTTTAATTTATCTCCTTTTTTTAATTGAAGTTGTTTAATCAATTCAGATTCGTTAATAGTAAAAAAAGAAAGATAATCCTTTTTTGTTATTCTAATTTCATTATGTCTCATAAATCTATCTCCTTTAGGCATATCTATTTTAGTATTTACTTTAACTTCCTCTTTTGGTTTTTGTTTTTCTACCCAATCTGTTGTCCAATCAATATCTTCTTCCCAAACTTCTGCTGTTTTAAATTTGAATTTATCAAAACTATATGGACTTCTTCTTATACCAATTCCAAAATCTTCCAAATAATACGCAGTTTCACCATCTATTTTTGTAGTTCTAATCCTACCTATTTCTCCTTTTCCTAAATATTTATATCCAAGTATTTTTCTCTTTCCTATTTTCTTTCCTGTATTAAAATCATATTTTTCTTTTGGTTTCATTCTACCTTCTCCTTAATATCAATTTGCGATAACTTATTCTTTAATTCTTCAAGCTGATCTACTGAATGACAATTAGCACATTTATCCTGTGATGTCAAACCAGTTTTTGGTAATGCTCTACAAAAACAATGTCTTTTACAATTAAGAATCATTTCTTCAATCTCTTTCTCAACTTCTTTTAATAAATCTTGCATAGCTTCTTCTGTTTTTTCTCTTAAAAAAAACAAATACTTCTTCTCCTTCTCATCCAAGATTTCTTTTATCTTTTCTTTCATTTATTTTCCCCCATTCTCCTTTGTATGCACAGGCGTATTATTTTCAATAAGTAATTTTATATTTGATTGAATCTCATCATATATTTCTGTTGGTATTCTATCATCCCATAATATGTTCTTACAAACCAAATATCAAATTCTTTTAATATCTCTAAATTCTTATTCATTTTTTCTTCCCCTTCTTAATTTTGTTCTTTAGTGTAATCTTTTCTAATAATCCTAAACCATCTACAATCCAAAAACCAATAACCATTGATATTCCTAAGATGGTTGCTCCAAAAACAAATAAATAATGTTGATAATAACCATTATATTTAAAATAAAATGCAAAGGATAATCCTAATATAAAATATAAAAAAGCAAACATAATATAAAATAGATTACCTTTTTTCATTTTCCAGCCACCTTCTTTTCTTTATTCTTCTGCGTCTGTTTTTTATCTTCTCTTATTGCTAACTGAATTATTCTTTTACATTTAGCCATATGTTTAATACAAGATTTTATTGCATCTTCTCTTCCTCTTGGAGAAAGAAAATTAACTTCATCTATCTTTTTCTGTATTTGTTCTCCATCATCTTGATAAATCTTCTTACCATATATTGCATCTTCAATTAAGCTATTCATTTTACAAATTGCACAAAAGCTTCCTCCTTTGTTTCTATATCTGTGAATTTAGAATTAGAATTACCTGCTTCTCTTGTACATTCTCTACAAGAATCTAATCTTTCTCCATTACTTAAGATTAAAATATCAACTGCTTCATTTCCACATTCTTCATTTCCACATTTCATTTTTTATCCACCTTCGATTTATTATGTTTAAGCGAATGTGGTTCTCCATATTTCTTTACTACTTTCTTATGTAAAATCTCTTCTTTGAATAAATTTTTTGCTTTCCTATAAGGTTCAACATTAGATATTTCTGGAACTTTTAAAATAACCATTTCATTTTCTTTATCTATCTTCGCTACATAAAGCCCTTTTGAAGTTCTATTTGCCAAAATACTTGCTTTTAAAATTCCTTTTAACATTTTATAACTATTCTCATTTTCTTCTGCTTTTTTAAAACCAATCAAATTATTTTCTGTATCAAGATGAACTTCTATGAAACAAGATTCTCCAAAATAATTAATAAATTTATCTCCAAAAAGAATACGCTTACCTCTTATTGAAATACTATCCTGTGGAATTGTTCTTAATCCTGTTGCAAATCCTTTTTCCATTAATTCAAAAGTCATTGTGATTTCTCCTTCTTAACTAAGATTACTGCTAACACTCCAGTTACTAATAATAATCCTGCTGCAATATATATTGCTAATTGAGGATTTTTATACATTCCAATTCCACCACCTATAGCAATTCCAAAAATAAATATTCCAAACTTATTTAATTGTTCTAACCAATTAATCATTTTGTTTTACCTCCTTCTTGTATTAATATTTCATCAATGAAGTTAATTTCATTTTTGAGAAATCTCTTTAATCCTTCAAGAGTTTTTATCCTCTTAATGTCTTTACAAATTCCTTCTACCCTTTCTTCATCTATTTTCATTTCTTTCATTTTTTATCCTCCTTAGATTTATGTAATTGCGAAATCATTTTAACTAAATTCTCCTGTGCCAAAAGAATTTCCTTCTGCATCTAAGTAATGTTCTTCATCAGGATGTTCTTTTGTATGATTATATTTTTCTTTCTTTTTTGATTCTACTAATTCTTTAAAATCTTTTAAAGAAATTTCTTCATTATATTCATCAAAAATTTTTACATCTTTTTGTTCTAAAAACATTAACCATTCTTTGTAAGACCTTATATCATCTAAAGCATGAAAACCAAAAGTCCAACCCCAACTCGATTTACCAATATGAGTTTCTTTTTTAGCGTGTCCACATTCTTTACAAATTTCTTCTCTTGCATAATAATTAGTTCCCATATTCTTCCTCCCAAGTTTTATCATAGTTTCCATTAATAAAATCTAATTCTTTTTTTAATCTATCAATAATCTCTCTATTAAATTTTATAATTTCCTGATTTTGCTTAATTTCTTGTTTGATTTCTTCTTTCCTTTCCTCTTTTATATGTCTCATTTTCCAGCCACCTTCTTTTTATCTTTAATATTGGGATTATAAACATCACATTTCTTACAATGATATTCTCCTTTCTCATGTTCTTCGCCGTTTAATCCACAATCTTTTCCTGTCCTATAATCAATTGTTACAACTCTTCTACACTCAAACTTCTTTCCACAATCATCACATTCCATTGAGATAGATTCTTCATCAAATAAATCACATCCTTCAAAATTATCAACATCTCCACACTTATTTTGACAATACGGACAAAGGATATTGTAACTATCTATTTCCATTATTCTTTCCTCCCTTTCTCAATCTTTGCATTTAACGAACATTCAGGACATAACATTATTTCTCCACTAATTCCAGATTTTTCTCCACAAATCTTATGAAAACTTCTACTATGTTCAGAACAATATGCTGTATGAGACTCATCTATTTTCCCACACCCTTCAACAGCACAATACATCTTTCCACAACCTTTCTTTTCCTCTAAATCTTCTATTGCAGTCATACGAGTTCTTGCAGAACATAGAGCTTCACTAACACTATCTGCTTCTACAATTTCTGGAACTTCACTAACATCTATTTTATATTTATTCATTTTAAAAAATTCTCCTCATAATCATTTAATGCTTCAACTGGTGCTAAGTTTGTATATATTGCAGTTGTAGATAAATCTTCATGTCCTAATAACATTTGGATGTTTGGAAGTTTTATTCCTTCTCTTACGCAATGTGTAGCAAAACCATGACGAAGCGAATGGAAATGAACTCTTGCTTTGTAATCTTTTACTCCTGCTTTTTCTGCATAAAGAATAAATGCTTTTTGTAATGCTCGAACTCCACAACTAATTGGAATATATTTTAGATGAACATCTTTTTCAAATCCTTTTGGAATTGGAACTATTCTATCTTTAGAATTCTTTCCCATATTTATTCTTATACAATTATCTACAAAATTAAAATCTCCTTGCTTTAGATTAAGAACTTCGCTGATTCTAAGTCCAGAACCCCAAGCCAATAGGAAAGCAATTTTATGGTGCATACTTCTTGTTTGATTCATAATTAATGTGAACTCTTTTATATCTACTTCAATTGGCAAAGGTTTTGGTTTTGCCTTTTTTCCTTTTCGGTTAATTTGATGTTTCATTTTTAATCTCCTTTAATTTTTCAACATATCCACAAGACCTACAAACTCTCTCGTTGGTAGAAAACTTAATATAAGTCTGTGCTGAATTACATTTCACACAAATGGGAGAACTTATTTTTCTTTTAGAAAAAAATAGTTTATGACAACTTCTACAGAGAGTAATTAAATCATTAAGTCTTGGAGGAATTCTATATCTTTTATGATGAACATCAATATTTTCTCTTGACCCACATTTAACACAAGTAAAATTGTCTCTTTTAAGACATCTCTCTCTTATAACCCCATCAGTTAATTTTCTACACTCTTTTATTATCTCTTCACTAACCATGTGTATATATAAAAAACACACTATTTAAACCTTTATGTTCCATAGGAAATCAGAAAATGGGGTATGTTTCCAGTAGAAAATTGAAATGATAAAATTATTGAATCAATTAGAAATTGAATCTAACCTTATCTTTTTTTTAATAGTTATCTGATACCTATCAAAATTAGTGGTTTATAAACTTTTAGTAGTGTTTTTGTAGAAAAATTACATAAAATCGTTGTTTTGTGCCATTTTCCATCACTTTACACAATTATCTAATCTTAGGTATATCTAATGTTAGATAACAACATGACACCGCCTGACACCGTGCAGTTTCTTGAACGATTACGAACGCTTCTTTACTTCTACTGTTTTAAATAATCCATTCATAGCTTTAACTGCTTCCTTTGAACATTTTAATTCAACTTCTTTTTCCATATTTTCAGCCCAAACCTTACAACACTTTATTCTCAATAGATTTTCTACCATCAATTTCTCGCTTTCAATTTGTGTTAACATTGTTGCCATTTGTGGTTGCATCATAAGAAATTCTAAAAAAGTTGTTGTTCTTTTCATTTCTTTATCAAAATATTCAATTATATTATTGTCTTCCATTTGATTTACCTCCTTTCAAGTTCTTATTTGATTGACAAGAAGAACATATTCCTTCCCAATCTTTAGGATTGTTTGAGTTGTTCTTTATGATTGAACCTTGTGGTTTATTTTTAATATCAAATCTTCTTCTATCTCCTCTTTTAGTTTTCCTAACTACAATCTCTCCTTCAACAACTTCTTTACCACATTTACATTTGATTATCATTCTTGCACCTTCTTGTTCGAGGAAATATAAGAATCCATTTTATCAGAACATTCTTTACAAAGTCCTGAAACATATTCTTCTTTTTCTTTCATACAACTATTACATTTTATGTTTTCCTTAGAGGAATTCTCTGCACCTTCAAAAAATTCTAATTCTTCTTCAAATAAATCATCTATTATTTCTTGATTATCTTTTGTCATTTTTCATTTTCCTTTCTGCTATAACTATTCCAATTATAATAATTAATAAAACAATTATTATTTCTTTTGCACCCCATAAAAATGAATATAAAGTATTACTTATCATCTCTTTAATCTCTAATGATTTAGAAGAACAAAATCCTAAATTATTTACATTACTTCCTAATTGCCAATCGTCAAACTTATTTTCCATTCTTCAACCTCTTAGGATGCGAACCCTCTTTTCTTAAATTAATTAATGTTCTAAGTTTTGCCTTTAATTCTTTTATATATAAATAAGAACTCATTTCTCCAGTATCCATACTCCAAAAAGCATCATCTAATTCTTCATAAGAAGAATCATAATCATCTTCTATATCTTTAATCTTTTCTTTAATTTCTTTTCTTACTTTTTTTATTTTTTCTTTAATTAACATTCTTACCTCCACTACTTTGTGAACTCTTCCTTCCTTTATAATCTTCAAACTTACAGCTTTTGTATAATCTTTTATTAACCCATCTACAGAAGTCTAACATCTTTATATCCTTCTTAACATCTCTGTAAGGCATAGCAAAAGGATCAACTCCAAGTTCTCTCATTATATCAAACCTCTCCATATCTTGTTCAAAGGTTGTGTTGAATCCAACAATGAAATAAACCATTATATGATATGGCTTAATATATTTTGTAAGAATCTTCATCTTCTCTATAAAAATATCTTTCATAAAAATATCATCAAAGGCAAAATAGATACATCTTCTTGAGAAGTTTCTATCATAATATTTTACTCTTGAAAGCATCTCTGCTTTTTCATCATCAATTAATCTAATATCTAAACCTTGATTAAAACAAACTTTAAAATCACTATCAATAAAATATTGTAACTTCTCTTTCCATTTTGAAGATGCTAAGAAATTATTATCCCATAATAAAATCTTCTGGTGTTTAATCCAATCCATACTAACATCTCTCATAACTCCTTCTTTTTCTCTAACAATACAAAATCCACAATTTCTTATACATCCTCTTGAAGTAAATCCTAATGAATAATCTAAGTCAAACTTTTCATAATCTGGAACTTGTGCTTCTATTTCTGGCGGAAGAGTTTGTTTAAGATCGTATCCAGAACCTCCCATAAATATTTTAGATCCATACCATTGGTCAATCTTCAATGAAGATAAATCTATTACCTTAACCTCATCTCCTTTTTCTTTATGCCACTTTGCCAATTTCATTAAAGCAAGGTTAGGCATCTTTCCATCTATTTGTATCAATCCTATTTTCATTTGCTCATATCTCCTTTAAATTGCGAAGGTATCTTCATAAAACAAAACCAACAGGTATTATTTACTCCTTTCTTTGTTACTGTTCCAAACAAAGGTTTCTGTGGAAATAAACTTAACATCTCTTTAATTGAAATTGTTATGTCAGCATATTTAAATTCTAAGATTCCATAATCATCAAGGATTCTCATAATCTCTTTAAACCCTTTTTTCAAATCTTCTTCATAAGTATCTTTATCTAAATATCCATATTTCATTTGAATAATTCCATTAATCTTTTTTCCCAATGTATGAGGAATATCCCAAACAATTAATTTAAATGATTTATCTTTAAAAGGCATATCTCTATAATCTCCAACTACATCTGGCTCAACACTCCAATTTGGTTGTAGTTTAATTACTCCTTTCTTTTCTTGTCTTATATCCATAAAGATTGTGTTCTTCTGTTCCTTTTGAAACCAAATTTGTCTTCCAGCACAACAAGCATCAAGTATAAATTTATTTTTCATTTTCATTGTTTCTTCTCCAAAAGGTTCGTAGCTCGGATAACTTGTGAACATTCTTTTAAAATATGTATTTGAGCATCTGTCTTTCCCATATCTACTTCTTTACAAGTTTGTGCAAGTTTTACCATTCTTTCTAATTCATCAATTTTCTTTAGAACTTCTTTTATTGTTATGTCAATAGAAGTATTGATTAACTCTTTTCTAATATTCTTATCTAACTCTGAATGTTCTCCAACTTTATCATATTCTTCCCAATCTTTCCATCCTCTAATTTTTAAAAATTCTTTTTCAATTTGTTTTTTTATTTTGTCTTTCATTGTTTTTTCTCCTGGACTGACGCAATCCTAATATTATGTGTCAACAGGGGGATTTCGTGTTAAGATGCCAACCTCAACAACTCTCGTTCTGTTATAACTAGAAAGAGTTTTAAACATTTCTCCCCCATCCTGACAGGCTAATACTTCGGATTGTTGACTATGTATCAGAGGGTGGAGAGTCCCATCCAAACTATTTTTTGATGAAACCCTTCCTGTTTTAAATAGTTCCTCTCTCTGATTTATCAGGCAAGGGTTTTTCACACCGCTACCAGATTCGCCACCCATGAAGTTACTCCTCTGCAATACCTGACAATGATTATTTTTCATTTTTTAATTTCACATATTTAGCTTTCCATTTATCTCTTGAATCTATTAAATCTTCAATCTTTCTGTAAAGAGTGTAAAGATATTTCTCTACTTCTTCAAATGCTTTTATTCCAAGCTTCTCTCTTAACTCTTGCATTGAATCTTGTATTTCTTTTTTCTCTTTACTCATTTTTAGATTTTGGTGAATATTTATTAACTACCAATCCCATTAAACCCCATGCTTCAGGAGTATAATAAACTGATCCAAGAAAACTTGCTATTACTCCAAAAATTAAAAGAAATTCGTTTTTAAGAAAAAATACTTCACCTATTAAATTTATTTCAATTGATACCATTTCATTTATATTTCCTCTCTAATTTATAATATCTACTCACCTGTTTTTTAAAATCCAAACCTGCATAATCTACTAAAATATTCAAACAATCTTTTAACATAATTCTCCCAAGTGTATTTGAATAACTATTCATTTCCATTAATGTTAATTTTTCTTCAAGTTCGTGTTTTTGTCTGTTCATTTTAAATCAACTCCTTAATAATTAATCCAGTAAAAAATCCTAAATAAAGTAATGAAACAAAACACCAAACCAAAATTGCATCTTTTTCCATTTGTTAAAGCCCAACGCAATCTTCTTTAATTATTAAATATCTTGAACATTTAATTTTATAACCTTTACATTTATCTCTACAATAAACTAAATCTTTGTTTGAATTTCGCATAATTGAACCATTTGATTCAACAATTATTCTCCATAAACATTTTTCTATATTTCCCATTTTTATGATTTATGCTCGGGTTTGCGAGGTTTAATTAAATCTCTTATTCTATTCATTCCCATAAGTTCTGAAGTTAAAGCACTTTCTATTCTTAAATTCTCAGCATTATTTCTAAGTTCTTCAACTTTTCTAATTACTTTATCTATTTTTTTTAATTTTTCCATTATTATGATTGCGAGTCAAGGAACCTTGGTTCCCTTGATTGCGAGAGGCAGGAATCGAACCTGCTTACCTCGTATACACTGGATAGAGCACCAACACTCCTCTCGCATTATGACACAAAGGGCGGAGCAACTAGTCCGTTTTTTCAATTTTCCCTTTATGACTATGACACGGGCTAATCGGTTATGACAATCCAAATCCACAGATTTAAATTACCTTTCACCCGTGCATCTCATTGCTGAGTATGATTATAAAGGGGCAAAGCCCCAAAGTAATAAATTTATTCTTTGTCTTCTTTTACTTCATCAACTGATTCTTCATCAGTTGGTGCCAGCAATTTTTTCTACTTCTTCTCTTTTTGTTTCTGTTTGTTTTTCCATTTTATTCTAATTGAACAACTTGATATTTAGTATTCAAGTTTTCACCTGTCTTTGTAACCTTAAAAGTTTTTAGATCTGATTTCTCTTTCAAAATATTCTTAATTTGTTCTCTTACAGAATTTGGAATTCTGTATTCTTCACCAGATATAACTATATAAGATACTACATATTCTTCATTGTCCTTGTTTTTTCTTGTTTCTGTTTTAATTTCTTGTTCAACTGAAACTGCTTCTAACTCTGTTATATTTTTTATTTGCTTTGGAACATAATCCATTGCGTCTTGTTTAATTGTTACCATGTTTTTTTAACCTCCTATGATTTTATTCTTTTCTTGCTATGCAAGTTTGAGTATTTTAATTTAATTAAATCATATAAAAAATCACATCCAAAATAAAACAAAATAATAGAAAAAATAAAAAAAATAAATGCAAAAAAACTTCCCAATAATATAAAATGGAATGTTAAAAAAAGAGAAACTAAACTACCAAAGAAATTAAACATACCATTAAAAAAACCAAATTTACTAATTTTTGTTTTCATCTCTTATCCTCCATTTCTGGTTTATAATATTTAATTACTTTAGACATAACATCAATTAACTTGCTCAAGCTCCTGAATTTGTGTTTAAGTTTTAGTCGTTGTAATCTTTCCCAAACTGGATCTTCAACTTTTATTGATTTCATTTCTTCCCCACCTCTTGTGAATAATAAATCCAAAATGAAACATTATATAATAATCCAACAATGAAAAATAAAACTATTTGATATAATTTCATTGTTGGTAAACATTCCCATACCCCAATTATTAAAGGTATTCCTAATAAACCTAAACAATAAACTCCAATAATACCTTTTATTGTTTTCATTTTAAATTATCCCCTCTAAATTAGGTTCATCTCCATAATATTCTAAAAAAGTATCACAAGTAAGCATTTCATAATCTGTTATTATGTTCCCTGTTGGTATATCAAATTCATCTTTCATTTTAATTAAAAAAGAATGGCTGGAAACCAGCCATCTTAAAAGAATTTAGTTTTTTTATATCCACATACTTTCTTGTGAACAATCTTTTGATTTGTTTTTTTATTTCCATACTACTTTTACACATTTCTACTTTATAAAGGTATGTTTATTTATTTAGGGACAACAAAAACACTCCTTTGGTTATTAAACCAAAAAGATAGGAAATGTTCAAAATAGATTCCCATCTCCCCCTGGGTGGAAATAAAAGAGGTGATCCGAAACCATTCCCAAAGAGTTGTTGTTTAAGTTGTCGCATGAATATCATTTTATAAGTGTTCAATCATCAAATCATCACGGATCTGATTTTTTTCTATTCTTTTTAGTTCTCTTAAAGCATTTTCTTTATTGCGAAATTTACCATAGGATTTTCCAGAATCATCAACTACCTCATATCTTGGAATACCTGCTTCTCCAATTGTTCTTAATTGGTGGTAAGGAAAAGCCCTGTTTCTTTTCTCTTTTTCCTTGCTTGTGTTTCTTTTATTTTCCATTTCTTTTTAATATTTTAATTTCATCTTGTAATAAGAGTATTTCTTCTCTTAATTTATTACACTCTTTCCAAACTTCTTCATTTACTAATAATACTTCTTGTTTTACTAATTCTTTTGCCTTATTTATTGTTAATATATCTATTTTCATTTTTTTCTAAGCGTTTTAACCACATACCTTTTTTAGGGGATTTGAGTGTTCGTAAATGGTTTCTTTCTCTAATCCTATAATAACACCTACCACAAACAATTTTGCAGAGAATATACTTACGAGTATCTATCAATTTATTATTATTATTATAATCAAATCTAAATATTGGAATTACATCTCTGCAAATCTTACAAGTGAAGGTTTTTTGGAGTTTTTGTTTCATTTTAATTTATGTTATTCCCACTAAGTAGTGCTATGAACCATTATTTTATTTTTTTTAATTTTATGTGTAAAAGATACACTAATGACACTTTATATCTTACTATATGGTATTATAAAATATATATTATATATGGTATATAGCTTCATTTAAATGTGTCAAATATGTCATAGTTTTGGTTAATTTTTACATTCTCCCAAACCCTCTCTTTACCTCCTTTTGCAATTATATAATTTGTATATTTTGCCAAATTTCTTCCAAGTTGTTCCTTACTTAATCTTGGAACTTTCTTTTTTTGACACCATTTTGAATAAACTTGATACATCATTTCTTTACTTACCCTATTTCCATCTTCATGTTCAAGAACTTCAAAAACAAAAGATATTAGTGGATTGTTTTGTCTTTGCATAATTAATTTTATTTCATTAGAATCTTTATTATAACTAAATCTTCCATTATTAAGTAATCTATCTAATCCTTCTAAAGCCCAATTAATTATTCCAGATAATTCTTTATTTGTTGTTATCTTTTCAAAAATAAATTTATCTTGTTCTTTTTTTGGGATTTGATTATCAAAACATAAAGGCATCCATCTTTCATAATAAGCATCATCATTTATATCCTTTACATTTGGAATTTTATTTGTTGAAAAGATATTCTTTGCAAAAGTCATAAATTGAAATGAATCACCAAACTTATATTCTGCTGTAATATATCCTCCACCAGTAGCAATCTTAAACCCACCAGCATCTTTTAGATCATCTGCTGATAAATCATCATATATATTTATATATTTATTTTTTAATGATGATAATGCAAATTTATCTTTTGAAGCTATTTTTTGTAAACTTACACCAGAAACATTCTTTTCACTAACAAACTTTGTTAATATATTTAATAATATTGTTTTACCAGTATCTTTCTCACCAAAAAGTATTATTGCTTTTTTTATAAAATATCTTCTATAAAGACAAAATCCAAACCATTCTTGTATAACAGGTATGTCTTCTGGATAACACATTTCAGATATAAAATTAATAATCAATTCCGATTTTACTTTAGGAATGAAATCAATAGGTATTTTGGTTTTGAAATAGTATTTTGGATTAAAAGAAATTAATTCTTTTGTTTTTAAATTTAATATACCATTATTTAAACAAACCAAATCTATTGGAATTTCTTGAAATTTATCATAATTAATTGCTGTGCTTCTTTTAATCTTTTCATATATTTCATTAACAACTTGTGTTGAACTTCTATTTTTTAATATATTTTCAACTTCTGTTTTTATTATTTCTTTTCCTCTTTGTTCATATATTCCATTATTATAAATATAAACTGTTTCATCTTTTTTACCAAATATGGTTTTGAATGAAAATTTACTTAGTAAATAATCTGTAACTTTTGGGATTGAAACCTTTTCTTTTCCTTTCTCATCAATATAAATAAATTCTAAATCCTCTTCAATTTCTTCTTTAACTTCTAGTAATTCAATATTTTCAAATAAGATAAAATCTTTAATTTCATCACACCATGTTTTTTTAATTTTATCTTTAAATGGTTTTTTATTATAATAATTAATCCATCTATCAATAATTTTACTTACATCAACTCCTTTATATTTATTTTCTAACTCTTTTTTATTTTTTATTGCTAAATTCATTTAAAGTATACCTCAACTCTTTTAATTCTTGAACTATTAACATCATAAGAGATTCTTTCTTATCTAAATTAAAATTCTTTTGAATATTATTTATATCACTATTTATTTCTTCAATCATTTTAGTTTACCTCCTTTTTACCTTTACTTAAATTACATTTCCAACCATCTCTTATTCTCTTTTTTATTTCTTTTAATTCTTCTTCCTCTTTTTGACAATAAGGACAAACTTCTGATTCATAAGTTTTCTTACATTTTTCACAATACTTAATATCAATCATCTTTAGTATACTCCTTAATATCACTTTTTAATTCTTTAAAGAAAATTAATTGTCTTCCATCTTCTTGATCGATTATAAAAAAGAAATCTGGTTTAACTTCAATGATAATTCCATTAAACCATATACCCTCTTTTTTAGAAACATGAACTTTAATCTCCTTCTCACAAAAAACCTTCGCTCGTTCATGATTCATATTTTCGTCAGTCATTACAAAGAGAATTCAAGTTTATTTATAAAATGTTGTTGTCATTTTAAAGTATGTTGTTTAATGAGCCTTGCCCGAGAAGTAAAAGCGTTTTAAGGCAACTTAACTTTTTGCCTCTAAACCCTTAATTTGCTTAAAATTTACCTTTATATCATTCCTATAAATCTGTTCAATTAGCTGAGAAATGTTATGGCAAAGACATTTTAAGAGAACTTCATTCTGTTGAGCTTCAAAATTTTTGCATTTTAGAAACTCACCATATTTTCTCTTCAAAACTGAGAATGTTGATTCAACTAAACTTCTTCTATGATAGAATTTATCAAACTCTTCTCTATACATTTGAAAGTATGTGAACATTGCACACCAAATTGGGCAACCCTTTGAAGTTCCAGTTGCATTCTTTTTGAAGTCTATAAAAGGCATAGCTTCAAGAGAACCAATAAGTTGCATATTTTTTCTACTTGAATATGCTTTATCTGCTGTCCATCTTTTAGGATCAAAGTTTTTATGAGTTTCATTTACCAAATATGGAAGTTGTTTTGTGTCTGCACTATTTCCAGGAGTTACTTCAACAGCAGTTATTATTTGTGTTGAAGTTCCAACAGCAATATGTGCTTTAATATAATTTCTCCAACCTCTGTGTACAGATTTTCCACCAAGAGATTTTTGAAATCTAACTTTCATCCATCTTTCATATTGATAACTTCCAAAACCAGAACTATCTAAAGCAAAGTCTGTTTCTACGCTTTTAAGAGGCATGGCTGTAAGTGTTATTAATTTCTTAAGTAAGTCTTGAGTAAACTTGTTGTTCATAAATGCAAGAAGAGTATTGTAGTGTGGAATCTTTTTTACAAAGCCCATATCAGAAGCATGTTTTAAATCAGACATTATTCTCCTCGCTGAAAAATTACTATATGATTTAAGACAAGCACAGAATACCAAATCTCTAATTGGAATTGGTGGTCTTCCATTATCATGATATGGTTCTTGAATTATATTTAATAAATCATCAAGAAGAAGATAGAACATTCTTTTCTCATTTGTTTTTGCTTCATTATATTTATGCCAATATTTAGTATCTCTTGGAATAAAATCAGAGATTGTTTTTTGTGGTTCTTTTGGTTCTGGAATCTCTCTATAAATCTTTCTTTCTATTTCTTGCAGCACTTTTGGTTTATTCAAATCTTTTTCTGCTTGTGCCTTTATTGTTTTGTAAGGTTTGTATCTATCCATTTTATTTTCCTTCCTTATGAGAATTGTGGAGACAGCCCATAACTGCCTCCTAAATAAATAGCTAGTCCCATAACCTAACCATTTTACGTACTCATTACTGATATGTCCTTTATAAATGTTCCTGTTGAGAGTACTCAAAACGATAAACTTATAAACCATAAAGTACTTGTAATAACAACTTATGATGGAAGAAAAAGTACTAACAGAAAAAGAGAAAGAAGAGATGAAACAAATTATTAGTAATGAAGAATTGATAGAAAAAGAGGCTATGCTCTCTTGGGATGGTAAGAGTATAAACATTTCTTTACGATTACCAAAAGAAATAGCAGATTATTTAGAAGTTAATAAAGAAAATAGATTTAAAAAAAATATTCTTTTTAGAATAAGAAAAAAGCCAGATGGAATTATAGAAAAAAGTTTTGACGTTGTCGATAGAACTAAACCAAAAAGAAAAATAAAAAATGCCAAGAAAGAAATCAAAATCACTAACAAGAAATAGTAAAATAATCTTAGCTGATTTATTTATGGCTAAGAGACCTCTTTCAGTGAGAAAGATAGCAGAAAGGAATAAAATAGCTTGGAAGACAGCAAGTGATAATCTTAAGAAACTTGAAAGAAGAGGGTTAGTTACATGTAAATCAAAGTTAGCAAAAGGTGGGGGGCGTAGAGGAAAAAGGGCTTGTAGTTTGAATCCTCAAATAAGAAAGCAATTAAGGAGATAATTATTTCTTACCAATATTTAAAAGAACCAAAAAGAAGACCATCAATACAAAAACTCCAATCCAAACAATTGGTAAAGAGATAACAAAAAGACCTAGTTGTGGTGGATTATATTGTTTTATATGAATAAAAAAAGCTCCTATGCTTGTTATTATTGAAGCAATGATATATTCTGTCCAGGGGATTTCTTTTAATAGTTTCATTTTTCTTCTTCTTTTAATTCCCAATATAATTCTTCTGCTTGTTCTTGAAATTCTTCTTCTAATTCATAAACCATTCCAGATTTTAATGATTGTATTTCTATACTATCAATCTTCCAACTACTAAGAGGAATAATCCAAAAAAGATATGTCCTCTCTAAATTATATATTATATTAAATTTCTTTCCTTCTTCTTTAGGAAGATTAAAATCTAATTTTACACCTACAATTTGTTCTTGCTTTGTTTCAGTATTCCATGCTAAAAAGAAAAATAAATATTCTATCATTTTATTTAAACATGCAATAGCCCTCCTCATTAACTATCATTCCAGGTTCTTGACAACAAGAAGTATAATCATTTATAGCATCGTAATATCCCTCATCACAATCATCATAATCATCATATTCATATTCTTCTTCATAAGAAAATAATTCTTCTGAACAACTTCCAACTTCTCCATTAGAATAAGTATATTTAAGACAAGAAATAATTTCTTCATCAATTTCTTTTTTACTTCCAATACAATCATCTTTTTCCCTAAGTTTATATAAAGAACCTTCTCCATATGGATTCATAATACTATTTTCATCATTAGTATGTTCATAACCAAAAACATGTAAAACCTCATGGAGTTCTGTATTTAAGTGTCCACAAGTTCCTACAAGAAATCCAGATGCTCCTTTATTATCTGTTTCTCTAAAACCTGCTAAACCTACGAATTCTATTTCTGCTTTTAATATTTTATCATCAGAATAATCAGTTATTTCAGCATATCCAGCATCATGTTCACAAATAGTTTCTGTTTCATATGTTGTGTAAAAAGAACCATAATTTTCTACATCAATTGTTTTTTCATAACAATCTTCTATGAATGAGCAAGAAATTTCTATATCTGGAGAACTATCAACTTCTTCAAAAAATACAATCCTATCTGTAGATTCTTCTATTTCTAAAAATGCCCTTCTTATTTTCGCTGGTTCGTAAGTTCCACATTCTTTTTCATTTATTATTTTATAAGTAACTGGCATATGATCCCAACGAAGATCTTCTAATTCTTCTTGATTATATATTGTATCTCCAGTAATATTTGAATCAGGAGTAAACATTATCCAAATTAAGAAAATCACCCCAAAAAAGATCAATACATTTCTCCATTCCTTGTCCATTTTAATCTCCTTCAGAATTAAGCATCTGAGGTGCTAACACCCTCTACCACAATATTGTGGAATAGTCATTTATAAAACTTTCTACAATATTGTGGAATGAAAAGAACACATAAAGAAATAAGAAAAGTAATTTTGGAAATTTTAAGTGATGGGAAAGAACATTCTTATGGGAATTTAGAAAGAACAGTTAATACTAATTGGATAACAATCAGAGAACATATTGATGATTTACTTTTATTTGGGATGGTTGATTTATCTAAGGATAAGAAATTTAAGATAACTCTTCAAGGAAGAGAATTGCTTAAGAAATTATAGATACTTTATAGACATTAATTTATTTATAGACTAAGTTTAAGTTAAATATTTAAATCTCTATTTCCTATTTTAGATATGTTTAAAAATGAGGAGGTAATAATTCTACAATGCCAAACGAAATAGAAGAAATAAGAAAAATTGTTGAAGATTATCTTAAAAGTATTAGGAGTATAGATAAAGTATTAATTATATTTGCAAGAAGAACAAATGGAAATTGGAAAGTTGTTGTTCGTTATTCGTCCCCAGAAAATCCAGATGCAGATATTCTTTCTATGATATTAATAAATCGATCAACTAAAGTGGTAGATTATTTTAAAGAAAATATTTCTTCTTATTAGGATGGGAAAAATCATAAGGGAAATAGGAATACTCGGAGCCAATAATAAGTATGCGAGATTAAGAGCTCTTTTTGATACTGGAGCATATTATAATTATATTGCAGAAGAATTTAGAGATGGAAGTTCTATTTATGACTTAGGAATTGTTGAATTTAAAGAACCATTACCAGTTATCTTTCCTAATGGTTCTGATGTTTGTGGAAGAATGATTATATTAAAATTATTAAAAATTGATAAGAAAATTGAACCTATAAAAAAACCACAATTTTGTTTATTTGATATGAAAGCTGAATTTGATATTATTATTGGTGCAGAACTAATGCAACAATTAAAAATGGTTCTTAATCCTTCTATAAAAGAAATTAGTTTTAATCAATAGTTTTTGTGACACCATTCACCACTCTTTCGGTTTTAATCTAATATTGTCTGGTTATCGAGGGGTTTTAAGGCAACAATTTTAGGTTCTTGTGACACTTTGAGGTTGTCGGGCAAAGCAACAAGAAATTATTTTTTAGTAATTTTGTCAAACTCATCTTTTTTTACAAACTTATATTTTTTTAAAATCTTCTCATAATTTTTTCTAAAGTATTCAAGATTTCTTTCTTTTTTAGATAATCTATAATATACATGGACTAAAATTTCCATAATAATTATATCACATATTTCTTGATTTTTTACAAAGTAATTAGTTACTTCTTGATTTTCTTCTTTCATTTTAAAATGTGATGCTAAAAACGGACATCTTTATCTTATTTATTATTCTCTATTATTCTAAGTAAATATTTTCTTTTTAAGAACCCCCCTTCTTTTTCTAGGGACTTTATCTTTACCACGCTTTCCAACACCAATAGCTCTTCTTAATCCTTCTTTAGTTCTTTCACTAATTATACTTCTTTCAAATTCTGCGAATGCTCCTAAGATATGCATTTGTAATCTTCCTGATGCAGAACTAGTATCTATATTTTGAGTAACAGCAATGAAATGAATCCCTTTACTATTGAACTCATCAAATAAAGATAATAGATGTTGTAAACTTCTTCCTAATCTATCTAACTTTGTAACCATTATAACATCAAACTTAAAATGTCTCATGTCTTCTAACAACTTATTAAATTCTGGTCTTGAAGATGTTGATCCTGAAATAACATCTTTGTATATTTTATATACCTCATGGTTCTGTCTAGAACAAAACTCTTTACATATATACTCTTGCTTGTCTGCGTGTTGTTCTTCTGTGCTTACCCTACAATATATAGCAACTTTCATATTATTTTCTCAACCCCCAAACTTTATAAATTAAATTAAATGGGCGTGTGTTGGTTATCATCCTTTATTTCCATTTATTTTGATTATTAAGTCGTCAAGATCTGCCATTTTTTCTTTTCCACATAATCTTTTACGCACAGCGATTTTACTGATACCTAATTCCTCTGCAACCTTACTAACATCACCATTGTATTTAACATATAATCGTTTGGCTTCTCTCTGTTTAGTTGTTCCTTTGTTTAATATATTATCTTCATCTTTAACCTCCAATTTTTCTAAATCCTTTTGTATACTTTCATTTAATCTGTCGGTGAATGCAAACTTATCTTTTTCATAAGGGTCAATTAAATGTTGAGGTGGTTTGTTAATATACCAATAAACTATTTTCTTATATGAACCTCCCTTCATATGAAACAAAGAATGATAATAAAATTTCTTCTTCATTGAATTGTATTGTAATATTGTTGGTCTAATCTTTGTCTTCTTTGTTTTCCTACTATGTCCTCGCACTTCAAACCTTACGTGCATTAGTTTCATTGTCTGACTATCTAAGAAATCAGAATAAGGAGAAGTAAATAATAAAATAATATTCCTATGTCTAAAAGTGCTTAGGAGATAATTCATCAATCGGTTGATAAGTGACTGCCAACTCCTATTTGAAATATCACATTGTGCTTCATCAAATATAATTATCTTCCATTTCTTTTTATTAAACCAATCACTATTTATTATACTCATAACTTGTTTAAATCCAAATGCTATCTGTCTTGTTTCAAATTCAGAATCAATCATGTAAGCCATTGAAATTAATGTCCATGAATTATGGGTTACCATCCAATTATCTGTTATATAATAAGAACTTGGACTATCAATAGTAAAACCATAAACATTACAAGGATATGATTTTTTTAAATTAATTGCAATTCTGTTTGAATTTAAATAAATTGTTGGGACATCTCTTTTTTTTCTTTTACATTTTAGTGGTAATTCCATATTTCCTAAGTAAAAGTTTAAGTTGTAATATTCTCCAACAAAACCAATTGATTTAATTGTTTTAGTTACCTTACTTATTCTTCCACATCTTCCTCCAATAGAATATATTAAACTTTTTATATCTTCAATTAATCTTTTAGACTTTAATGTAAAGGAGTATCCTCCTCTTTTTTTTCCATAATATCCATCGGTATCAATTAAACCAGCCAATAATTTTTTTCTATAATTTGAATCAGATAATAAAGCTTCTTTTGGAATAAATTTATCTCCACTTTTTTTATTACATAAATTATAATTTTTAAGTATATTAGCAAAGTCTGAGTTTAAACTAAATTCATATGCTTTTGCTTTGTTATCTTCTTTAGAATGAATATTCATAATGTGGTAATGTTTTGATATTTCTTCCATTATTTTTTCATCAGCAGAAGTTATTGATAATCTTCCTTGTTTTCTTTTATGTATTAATTTTTTATCTTTTCTTTTTTGGTTATCATAATCTTTATTTATCTTTTCTTTTATATAATGAGAGAACATACCATCTCCAAGATATACTCCAAGAGTATATGGTTCTATTTCACAATTTTTTCTATTCTTAAATTTATTAATTAAGGGAGAAGTAAAACCAATGTTTTGGTGATTTTTCATTTCACCACTCATATTAAAAAGTTGTTTTGCTTCATACTCTTTAATATCCCACCAAAATTTCTTAACATATCTTTTACCATTTTTTGTTCCTCTTTTATTACATCTATGATAAACTGGAATTGTATGATTAGAAGAACAAGAATATAATTTTTTCTTTGTTTTATTTTTTTCACAAACATCATAATTTTCTTTACTAAACCATTTAGTAATATTAACAACTTTTGAGAATAAGTAAGAACCATCTTTTTGAGGAGATAATATTTTATCTCCTTTTTTTATATCTTCTATATTTTTCCATTCTCCATCTGCCATTAAAACTTTACTCCCTTTTGGTTGGCACTTTCCAATCCCAGTAGGTCCTTCTGCTATCGCCAAGAAGTTAAGGTTATTTCTTATTCTTTTCTTAATCCACCTAATCCAACTATTTTCTCCTTTCTTATACATAATTAAATTTTTCATTTATTAATCCTCTTCATCTTCGTCATCGTCATCGTCTAATATTTCTGTAGCTCCTTTAAGATATTCTTTATTCTTTAATAGGATATTTAATTTTTTAAATAGTTCTTTTGATAATGTTAATCTATCTTTGATTAATTGTAAACTTAAATCTTCATAACTTTCTTCATTTGTTATTCTCTTTTCTTTTTCTTTTTCAAATTTTTTAATAAGTTCATTTAATCTTTTTTCTATATCCTCATTCCATTTTGTCATTTGTTCATCAAAATAAGAATAAGTTATTATTGCTAAATCCTCTACTACTTGGATATAACATTTTCTATTATCAGGCACATATTCTTTTGCTATAAAATTCCCTGCAGGAGTTTCTTTATAATAACCTCCTCGCATTTCATTAGCACCTATATCTAATATCTTTTTTACTTGTGCTAAAACAATATCTCTAAACTCAATCTTTTGTTTCTTTTGAATAAATGTGTCTGTCATTTTAAGTTTCTATCACTTGTTTTTTTGGTGGGCGAAAGTATCTGTCTATTAGATTTCTAATTTTTAAATCATAATTTGAAAGAAGTTTTTTTATTATCCACCAGTTCTTTGAATCAAATCTTACTTGTGGTTTATATCCAACCCTCATATCTGTGGGAATTGTATGTGGTGAATATTTTCCGAAGCCATCTATTAAATCTTCTTTAAGTTTCATAATTTCTTTTTTTTCTTTTTCTGTGCAGCTATAAGAAACTTCTGAAAATAATGTATTTAATATTTCAAAAACAGAATGGTATCTATATGTTCTTGAACCGTCTTGATTCATTTCATATTCTAAAAGGTTTAAATTAAATTCATTGATTCTTTGTAACAACCAATTAATTCTTATAAGTTTATTTGGAGAATCTGTATAACCAGATTCTTTTTCATCTTCCATCTTTTCCTCTACTATTTAAAATTCCAAAACATTTATAAATATTGGTATACATTTAATTATTACTCTGGGGAAAAGGATGGTTAATAAAATTAATTTAGAAGGAGGATTTAGTTAAAGAATTTCTAGGATGGCTAATCAATTATCTTTATTAAATGCAAAGCGACAAGAATTACGACAAGCACAATTAGATTTTGAAGCAAGAATTCGCCCAAGGATATTAGCTGCTGGTGGAGATAATAGAGAAAACTTAAGAGAAAACCTTAAGGACTTTAGAAGGTTTACAACCAAACAACTTATCGCAGTAGACCACGCAGAGAATTTAATGAAGAAAGGATTAAGTGAAAGAGCTGCTCTTACTCAAGCAATAGGTGGAGCACATAGGGCAATCGCTATTAGACAAAAGAGTGCGAGAGATATAAGATTAGAAACAATTAAAGAAAAGAAAAAATTTGAATTAGCAAGGACAAAAGCATTGGGAGAACAAATTGCTGAAAGAGTTAAAGGAGTAAAGGCAGATAAACCTTTAACATTTCAACAGCAAGTTAATCTTTCTAAGTTATCATTTGTAAACCAACAAAAATTTTTAGATGCAAGAAAAAAACTCCAGACAGAATTTATATCAGAAAGAAAGATTGATACTTTTAAAGGAGTTCCTATTTTAGAAACTATTATTGTTAATAAGCAAGGAGAATTTTTAAGAAAGGCAACACCACCAGAACAAAAACAATTCCAAAAATCACCAGCAAAAAAAAGAATTGAAGTTACTGAAAAGAAAACAACTCTTCAAAAAGATAAACAAGAATTAGAAAAATTATTAACAAAACAAAGAAGAAAGAAAAAATTAACAGTAGAAGAACATACAAGATTAGCAGCATTAACTTTTGCTACTAGTGTTGTAAGTTTTATTGTATCCCTTCCACAATTACCTGCTGCTTTAGTTTCAATAATAAAAGAACCAAAACAAATATTAAAAGCACCAGCTGCAATTAAAGAAGAAGGTGTGAAGTTTGGAAAATTATTAAAAGTATCTCCAACATCAGCAGTTGCAAAAATAGGGGCAGAATATTTTATATTACAAGGAACAGGTAAAGCTTTAAAGATTACTGGAAAGTTAGGTTCAAGGGCAAGTTCAAAAGTTGGGAATTTTTTTAGAAGAGTTGATGTTAAAAGAACACGAATATCAATACCACAAATAAAAGGCAAGACAATTAATATTAAGATAGCTGGAAGGATGGGTAGTAAGACATTACCAAAAGAAACTTTAAGAAAACAAGCAGCACTCGCTGGTAAAAAAGTTACAGCAGTTTCAGCACAAGCAGATAAATTAGTTGGAATTATAAAAAGACAAAGATTAATTAAAAAACCAATTCTAGGAGAAACGAAGTTATCTGCTGCAGGAAAAAAATTACTAAAAAAGTTTGATAAGGGAGAAGTAAATAAAAAGTTAATTAAAAGATTTAGAAATTTAAATGAGAAAAAAGTTTTAAGTAAAATTAAATTTAAAGAAAGGGGAATTATAGGAAGAATATATAAGATTGTAGATCCTACTGTTGATGCTTATTTTAACACAAGAACTCGTAATATTAGGTTGCTTGGAAAATTTAATCCAAAATTCAAAAAGGAATTATTACTACATGAATTTACACATAAGATAGATCCAATATTAAATAAAGTATTTCTTAAAAAATATCCTAAAGGGTTTGGGAAACAAGTTATAAGGGATTTAAATAAAGTTTTAGGAAAGAAAAAAACAAATAAATTAATATCAGATATAAAAGAACTATATCCTAAAAAAGAATGGGATAGTGAATTTTTAGCATTTTTTTCAGAATCTTCTGGAAAAGAAATATTTAAACCAACAACTAAAACTGGAAGATTGGTGAATAGATTATTAAAAGATAATGTTAAGAAAGTTAAAACTGTGATTAAACAACCATTAACAAAAAGGGAATTATCTATATTAGATAAAGAAATTAAAAGTGTTGGTGGTGGGGGGATATTAGAAAGAAGTTTCTTTGCAGATCCAAGAGGAAGGTTAAGAACTTCAAGATTAGGAACTAATCAGAAGGAAGCAAGTTTATTTGAGGTCCTTACAGGAGATGTTACATTTAAAACTCCTAAACCACAAGTATTAGTTTTTAAAGATATTGTTATTGAAAAGTTTCCTAAAACTAAAATATTTAAAAATATTAAATCTAAATTAAAAGTAGGAAAGTCATTAACACAAGTAGAAGCAAAGGAGTTATTAAAATTTCAATTAAAGAGATCTGGAAAGTTTAAACCTATTGGATCATTATCTACAGAATCTGAAATAACTTTAGCACCTGGAGAAATAATTAAAAGACAAAAGAAGTTGGGTTCTTTTATTTCTAATGGTAAAAAAGTAAATATTATTCAAGTCAAAGTTATTAAAGTTTCTGGAAGGACTAAAAAACTTTTAAGTAAATTTAAGAAAGGAAAGAAATTAACTCCTAAAGAATTAAAAGAATTAAATAAGTTAGTTAAGAAAAAGAGTGGTGGATTAACAAGAATATCAAAGAGAAGAGTTGGTAGAAGAGTGTTTCCATTAAGAAGGAAATTATCTGGTTTAGCTTTGTCTAGATTAAAAAGACCAAGAAGAAGGGTTTCAAAAATTAGAAGAATAAAAAGAATAAAGAGAATAAAGAGAATTAAAAGAATTAAAAGAATTAAAAGAATTACTAGAAAACGATTAAGGAAAGTTAGTAGAAAAAAAGTTAGAAGAGTTCCTAAAAGAATTGTTCCAAGAGTTCCTAAAAGACCACCGAGAAGACCACCACCACCAATAGTTGGTGAAGATAAAGTTATAAGACCAGTAGTTCCTGCTAAACTTAAATTAAAAAAGAAACTTAAAAGGAAAAGAATAAAGGCAAGAAGTTATCATGTTGATGCAAGACCATTAAAGAAAAGGAAAGGTGCAAAGAAACCTAAACAAATTAGAGTAACAAGAAAACCAACTTCTTTAAAACGAGCAAGAGATATTAGAAATTATTTAATTGACCAAAGTTTAGCAAGGCGTGGAAGAATAACTCCTTCAAGAAAAAAACCTTCAAAGAGAATAGGATTAAGAATTCCTGTTGGTTATGGAAGAAAAACAAGAAAGAAGTTTAGAAGATATAGAATTGTTAAAGGTAAAAGAAAAGCATTACCAAAAAGAAATGTAATAGAAAAAACAAAACATATTCAAGATACAAGAAGAGAGAAAAAGAAATTAACATTAAAAAGATTATTAAGTCAAAGAAGAATTAAACCAAAGAGGAAAGTAATAAAATTAAAAAGAAGAAAAGTAATTACTAGAAAGAAACAAAGAAGGAAAGTAAAAAAAAAGTCAATGATAGATAATATATTAAGTTTTTAAAATGCCACCTAAAAATAATATAAAAAGAACAAGAAAAAGATTAAGAGATGAAGAAGAGAAAAGAAAAAAGAACAGAAAGAAAACTGCTCTTGGAAGACAGATAAGATAATCACTAAATTAAACATGGGAGGAAAAAGATAATGGGAAAAAGAAAAGAAGTTAATGTGAAGGGCTTTCTTAGGAAAGTTCCTGGAAGAAGAGCAAAGGTAAGAGTGAAAGCACAAAGAAGAAAATTACCAAAATAATAGTCGTCGACTGAGGGCAGTAATTAAGTCCAAAAAAGGGCAGGAGCTTTAAGTGGGATTCGTTCTCTACCTGTCTTTATAATTAAATTAGGAGAAAAAAATGCCAACAATAGAACAATTACAAAAGAAAATTAGAATGCAGGAATTAGTTGTAGCAGCGAGAGAAAAGAAGTTGAAGGATGATGAAGAAAAGATAAAACTTCAAAGACGACTTACAGAACTTAAGAAAACAAATCTTAGGAGAGCTTCTTCTACAATCTTAGGAGTTAAGAAAGAAAGGTTTAGAAGATTTGGAAGAGGAGCAGGAAGAGTAAGCAAAGCTGTTGGAAGGGGAACTGTTGTAGTAGGTAAGAAAGCATTTAAGAAAACTTTAAAGTTTTTAGATAATGTTGCTGAAGCAGAGATGAGACAACGAAGATTAGAAACACAAAGAAGAAAACCTGTTAGAAGAAAACCTATTAAGCGAAAACCTTCAAGAAAGAAAAGGAGATAAAATAAATGCCAGAAGAAAAAATGCCTGATAGTTATTATCAGCAATTAGAAAATCAATTAGTTAGTAAAGATTCTGAATTAGTCAGGGCTAATCAAGGAATGGTTTCTTCTATGTTTTCAGGACAGCAAGAACCAAACCTAATTGAATTCCAATTAGAACTTAATGATATTATTGAAAGGATTGAAATGCTTTTAAGAGGAAAAGTATTAACAACAGATACAGAAGGAAATACAACTTATGAAGAACCAAAAGATGATGACTTAAAACCTTTTAATGAATTCGGTGTTCAACTACTTATGAGCATTGTTACTTCTTATGTTAATAGAAATACTATTCTTTCAAACTATAAGGAAGAAAGAATTTATAAAATACTATATGATTTGGGTTGGGAAATAGCAGACCAAATTTATTTGAATTATGAAAAGATGGGAATGAATACTCCAGATAAAATGAAAAGATACCCTATGATATTCACTCAAATTATGCACATGATTGAATCAGTTTATATGAGAGCATTACATGGAGGAGAAAGAGATTCATTAAGAAGTGCAAGAATGGTTACACAGAATGTTGTATCTGGTGGAGGACAGCAAATGTATCCTAATTATGGTATGAAGAAAAAAAGGTTTTCAATAATAAATCCTTTTAGCTGGGGGAAATAAAATGTTTAAAAAAAAAATATTATTTTTAATTCTTTCTTTATTTTTAATTCCATTTGTTTCTGCACAAATTGAATTAGGTTATAATGATGAATCAAATCCACAAGTTGTTATTGAACCACCCTTAACAATAACAAGTGTTTTTACTAACAACACAAACTCTTCTGATTACTGGGATAATATGAATACAATTAATACAACTCAAATGGAAAATTCAGGAGGAACTTTAACAATATTAGAAACTTGGTTAGAAACTTTTGGTGATGATTTGTGGTGTGCTTTAACTGGTTGTATAATGGAAGGAGATATTGATATGGATGATAATGATATTCTTAATGTTGGAGAACTTGCAGCAATATTAATTGAAGCTGATTCTCTAACAATGTATGGAGATATTGATATGAATGATAATAATATTGATAATATAAATATTTTAGATGCAGCTATGGGAAACTTTTCAGAATTATTTGTGAATGGAGTAAATATTTCAGAGTTGGATAATCAATTTTTAAATCTTTCTGGAACAAATGCAAATCAAAATATAGATATTTTTCCTTTTAATTTATCAGTTAGTGAAATAAATAGACTTCCTTTTGATTTTAGAACAGGGGTTGGTGGTTCTTCAAGATTTCATATAGGACTAGGTGGAGATATTAATATGGCAGGGACTTTTACTAATGATGGCGACTTTGTTCAATATGGAGATTTTTGGCAATATGTTCTTACAGCAACTCCTTACAAACAAGTTCATATTTATTCTGGGGGAATAAGAATTTATGATGGTTCTATTAATAATAATTCTGTAATTAATTTAACTAATGCAGGAAATGGATTTTTTATTGGAAATGTAACTGCGAATTGGGAATTTTTAGATAACTTAAATATTACTGAAAGTATTCATTTAGGAGCAAATGATTTTTTATATTTTGGAGATACAGACGATAGTATATTTTTCCAATCATTAGATAATGATTTCCACTTTGCAGGAACAGGAGTAACTTACTTATCAACAACAGAAGGACTTTTTAATTTTAGTGATAATAATATTTATACAGGAGGAAATATTACTGCAGATTATTTTATTGGGGATGGAAGTTTATTAACAGGGATAAATGTTAGTGGTTCTATTTGGAATAAATCTGGAACAAATGTTTTCCTTTCTCAATTAGGAGATAGAGTTGGTATTGGAACAAGTAGTCCATACTCAGGCTTACATTATCAAGGAGACATTTTTTATTTGACTCCTAATGCTGGTGTAGATTCAAATGATAATATAACAATTAAAAATTATGCAACCTCAAATGCTACGCATAGTGGTGCTCCAAATATTATATTAAAAACAGCTGATATAAGTGG